>Ga0308157_10004747_pt1 | contig 17702 bp, 14 predicted proteins | sample PhyBR1_FD_201035 | JGI IMG/M metagenome (GOLD analysis project Ga0308157, IMG submission 201035) | Phyllosphere microbial communities from UC Gill Tract Community Farm, Albany, California, United States - DLSLB.R1 | ecosystem: Host-associated > Plants > Phyllosphere > Unclassified | place: USA...
ATGGTGCGTGAAATGTTCACAAAACAAAAAAACTTTAATTCAAAGAAAATTCTTTTATCTATTTACCTGCGAATATTGTTTTAGTCATTATGTGACGCTTTTTTTCCTAATTATTACCGATTACAGATTATTGTTGCCTGACTGGAAAGGGTTTCTTATAGCTGGCTTTGCTTTAGTTTTTATAGCAAATATCTATATGAGTCTTTTAGCTTTATTAAGACAAGCTATTAAAAAGGAAAAAGTAGTAATTGCAGAAATCGAAAATAAGCAGCAGGATTAAGTCTTAGATCCATGCATTTTCTCAAAAGACAACGATATATCGTCGTTAATGAAAACTACACATTTTTGAATTAATCGGGGGATTGAAATTCTTGAGAGGAACATTATAGAAAACACAGCTTTTTACTACTAAAGGATTCATTTTTTAACATTATGATACCATAAAGAAGACAATAGCTTTTTTAACATAAAAAAAATATGTGTTTTGTCAAAAGCAAATCATTTTTTCATACCTTCGTAAGTAATAGATAAGCTACACAAAGTTCCCCCTTAGATTAATAATAATGCTGAAATGATTCGAAAAGTTATCCCCAAAGACTTTAAGAACAGCATAATATATTATTATTAATTTAAAAAAATTCTTTTACTTAATGAATAGATTTAAATACAACATTTTATTGGCAGATGACGATGAAGACGACTGCGATTTCTTCAAAGATGCTTTAGATGAATTACAACATTCCGTTAATCTTGTTATTGTTAATGACGGTCAACAACTAATGAATTTTTTATTAGAAACGTCAATTGATAATTTACCAGACCTTCTTTTTTTAGATTTGAATATGCCAAAAAAAAGTGGTTTTGAATGTCTGACAGAGATTAGACAGATTGATAAATTAAGAGATCTCCCTGTTATTATTTTTTCCACATCTCTCAATAATGAAATTGTGGATTTAACCTATAAAAAAGGAGCCATTCATTACATTCAGAAGCCTGGTGAGTTTCCAAAATTAAAACGAGTAATCGAAAATGCGCTCATTACGACTACCAAGAATAATTTTAAGCAGCCCATAAGAGATTCCTTTATTCTACAACCCTAACTACATACTGAATGAGTAATACCCCCCCAGATAATAAACATTTTTATTTCCTTTCAGGAGGTGGTGAAATGGGAGAATTGATGCGGGCAAAAGATTGGAGCAAAACATCATTAGGAACTCCAGATACTTGGCCTCAAAGTCTAAGGACAACATTGAGCATTATATTAAATTCTAAATTTCCTATGTTTATTTGGTGGGGATCAGAACTTAACTGCTTTTATAATGATGCCTACAGGCCAAGCCTTGGAAATAATGGAAAACATCCACATATTTTAGGGCAAAAAGCAGAAGAAGCCTGGACTGAAATCTGGCCAATTATCTATCCACTAATTAAGCAGGTATTAAGTGGAAATGGTGCAACATGGAGTGAAGATCAGCTTATTCCAATTTATCGCAACGGCACGATCGAAGATGTTTTTTGGACTTTTGGTTACAGCCCAATTTCTGATGAATCTGGAAAAATAAACGGAGTATTAGTCATTTGTAATGAAACCACAGAAAATGTAAAAACGCTTAAAAAATTAGAAGAAAGTAATAACCGCTATCTTAATAATATTATTCAGGCACCGACAGCGATGTGTGTTTATAGAGGAGAAAATCATATCATTGAAATCGCCAATGAGCAAATGCTTAGTTTATGGGGAAAGAAAATGGTTGAAGTACTCAACAAACCTGTTAGTGAAGCATTGCCCGAAACAAAAGAACAAGGTTTACAACAAATAATCCACAACGTTTTTACTACTGGAAAAAGATATACAGCAAATGAACGACCGGCTCAAATCATTCGCGATGGAAAACCAGAAACGGTCTACATCAATTATGTTTATGATGCACTGAAAGAATCTGACGGAACTGTTTCTGGCGTAGTAGCCATAGCTATTGAAGTAACGCCACATGTAGTATCACGCGCAAAAATTGCTGAAAGCGAACACAAAGTAAGAGCAATTGTAGAAAATGCTCCCTTCCCTATCGCTGTATATGTTGGCGAAGAAATGCGTATTGATATGGCCAATGATTCTATTATTGCTATTTGGGGCAAAGGAAATAATGTTATTGGTAAATCATTTATGGATGTTGTTCCCGAACTGGATAATCAGCTTGTATTTGAACAAATTAAGGCGGTTTACAAAACAGGACAAGCTTTTCATACCAAAAACACTCCATTAGATCTTATTGTAGACGGAAAATTAGACACTTATTATTTTAATTACAGTTTGACGCCTCTATATGATGTAAAAGGCAAGATATATGGAGTAATGAATACTGGTGTTGACCTCACAGATCTAAATGTAGCCAAGAAAAAAATAGAAGAAAGCGATAAACGTTTTCGAAATACTGTGAAGCAAGCTCCTGTCGGAATCACCATTTTACGCGGCTCTGATTATATAGTCGAAATGGCTAATGAAGCGTATTTAAAATTAGTTGACAGAGATGAAAGTTCGTTAGTGGGAAAACCAATGTTTGAATCATTACCTGAGGTAAAAGATTCTGTCAGCGAGTTTTTAGATGATGTTTACCATACAGGAAATCCATATCATGGAAATGAAGTTCCAATTCCGATAAACAGGTACGGAAAAATTGAAATAGGTTATTTTGATTTTTTATATTATCCACTAAAAGAAATAGATGGAGAAATTTCCGGAATTATTGTCACTGTTACTGAGGTCACCGAAAAAGTAGGATCCAGAAAAAAAACGGAGCAAAATGAAGAAAGACTCAATATTATACTTGAAGCTAGTGAACTTGCCACTTACGAAGTTAATTTAAAAAACAACGATTATACTTACTCGCATAGATTGCTCGAAATTATTGGAGGATATCCTGATTTTCAAAAATTAACTCAGGAGCAAATTCTAAAACATATTCACCCAGATGATATGCATATCCGAAATAATGCATTCGAAAATTCATTATCTTCTGGCAACATCCATTACGAATCCAGAGTTATATGGCTAGATGGGTCCATTCATTGGATGGAATTAAAGGGGAAAGTTTTTTATGATAATGAAAATATACCAAACAAAATTTTAGGTACGATCCGTGACATTACTGATGAAAAAAATCACCAACAGGAATTAGAAGAAAGCGAACAAAAGTTCCGACTTCTCGCTGATTCTATGCCTCAACTTGTCTGGACGTCAGATCCAGAAGGAAATTTGAATTACTTCAATCATTCCGTTTATGAATATACAGGATTCACATCCGAACAAATGAAGGAAAACGGCTGGATGCTGATTGTACATCCTGACGACCAGGAAGAGAATATCAAATTGTGGATGGATGCTATCGCGACGGGAAAAGATTTCTTATTGGAACATCGTTTTCGAAGATATGACGGAGAATATCGATGGCAATTAAGCCGTGCTATCCCTCAAATAGACGAAAATGGAAAAATACAAATGTGGGTGGGAACCAGTACCGATATACAAGAACAAAAAACATTTGCGCACGAACTAGAAAAACAGGTAAAAGCACGAACAAAAGAACTAAGCTTAATAAATGAGTCTTTAGAAAAAAGTGAAGAACGATACCATTTAATGGTGGAGGAAATACAAGATTATTCTATTTTATATCTCAATCATGAAGGTATTATTGAAAATTGGAATGTAGGAGCCGAAAAAATAAATGGATATAAAGCCGAGGAAGTTATTGGCAAAAATTTCGACATATTTTTTACAGAATCTGACAGGAAAAATAACTTACCCGAAAATTTGCTGACCATTGCTAAAGAAAAAGGAAAAGCTGTTCAAGAAGGCTGGAGAATGAGAAAAAACAAAACACTTTTCTGGGCAAATATTGTAATTACTGCTGTATATAACAAGAAAAAGGAACTCATTGGATTTTCTAAAGTTACGCACGACCTAACTGACAAAAAAGAAGCTGATGACAAGTTAAAGCTCAACGGATTGGAACTTCAGCAAAAAAATGCTGAATTGGAGAAAATGAATAAGGAGCTTCAATCGTTTGCCTATATTTCGAGCCACGATTTGCAGGAACCTTTGCGAAAAATTCAAACATTTGCTTCGCAAATTATAACTAAAGAATCCGAAAACTTATCTGAAAGCGGGAAAGACAAATTCAGACGAATGCAAAATGCTGCTCAACGCATGCAGGCCTTGATTAATGATTTGCTGACCTATTCGAAAACTAATATTCAGGAATTAAAATATGAAAATACAAATCTATATGATTTAATTGAAGAAGTAAAGGAAGATCTTGCTGAAGAACTGGAACACAAAAATGCTATTATCGAAACTGATAAAGTATGCCATGATATAAATCTGAATATTATTCCGTTTCAATTCAGACAACTATTGTATAATCTTTTAAGCAATTCCATCAAATTTTCTAAACCAGATAGTAATCCTGTAATTAAAATTCAATGCAAAATTGCAAAAGGCTCAGCATTAAACGCTAATAAATTAACAGCCGAAACCGACTATTGTCATCTACAGGTATCAGATAATGGTATTGGTTTTGAACAGGAATTTGACAAGAAGATTTTCGAGGTTTTCCAACGACTACACGGAAAAACAGAATACGACGGAACCGGAATAGGACTAGCCATTGTAAAAAAAATTGTCGAAAATCATTCGGGAATTATTACAGCAACCAGTCAGCAAAATATGGGAGCGACCTTTGATATTTATATTCCTATTTTATAACAAAGATTATCTATAAAAAAAATGCACCAATTTATCACTGGTGCATTTTTTTATACCTTCTATACAAAGGTTATTATTTATTTCCTTCAGTTTTTTCTTTTAATTCTTTGGCAACATCATGATGAGTGGTCAAAGTAGTTACCTGACGAGAAGTCCAAAGTTTAATCTCGGCATCAGTTGCTTTTTGTGAAATTTCAGTGTATTTATCAACTGCTTGCTTGTGTCCATCAGCCATCATATCAATAAATTTCTCATCAAATTCAGCACCTGATTTTTTATTTAAATCATCATATTTATCACGGTCATCATCGCTAATTGCAGCTGGAAGTGTGATTGCTTTTTTGGTTGCCAATTCTTTTAATTCATCTAATGCTTTAGAATGATCAGTTACAAGAGTTTGCGCATATTTTTTCACGTCAGCACTTACCCCTTTTTGCAAAGCCAATTTACCAATTTCGATTTCAAAAATATTAATTTCGGCTGCATCAACTAAGTAATCAGCATCGTCTTCGACAGCGTCATTTTCAATTTTTTGATCGTTAACATCTTCCGCAACCTCTTTCGGGTCTTCATGTTTAGGTTCGTTTTTACAAGAATTCATTGTAAACACCAATAATCCTGCTCCTAAAATAATCTTACTTAAATTGAATATCTTTTTCATGTTTTTAATTTTTAAATTAATGTTATAAAGTTTAATACAAATCTATTTTCTTTTAACCTTTAGTATCTTACATCTTTTTTACAAAAAATTACATTATTCGAATGTATTATCTCGAAACCCCTATTAACATTGAACTTCAGCGCTTACCATAATTTTTATGTAATGCAAATAATATAATGTTATCAACAAAATCATATAAAGTAAAAGTGGTAATCAGGAATTAATTTTAATAAAAATTAAATGATATGCCAGAAGGTCCTTCTATAGTTATATTGAAAGAAGCTGTCCAACAATTTACTGGACAGAAAGTACTTTCAGTTTCCGGAAACAGCAAAATTGACATGGATCGGATTCAAAATCAAACGGTAAATGCATTCAAAAGCTGGGGCAAACATTTTCTTATTTGCTTTGACGATTTTACACTAAAAGTCCATTTATTAATGTTTGGCACATACCGGATTAATGAACGAAAAGATACAACGCCAAGATTAAGTTTGGTATTTTCTAATGGAGAATTTAATCTATATACATGTTCTATAAAGTTTTTAGAAGGCAATGTCAACTTGCATTATGATTGGTCTGCCGATGTTTTGAATGATGAATGGGATCCCAAAATGGCGAAAATAAAGCTTCAAAAAATCCCAAAACATATGATTTGTGACGCTGTATTGGATCAGGATATTTTCTCCGGAGTTGGAAATATTATTAAAAACGAAGTGCTGTATCGAACATTTGTTCATCCTGAATCTTTAGTTGGTAAAATTCCCGAAGAAACATTGGATACTATTATTGACGAGTGCCGCATTTACAGTTTTGAGTTTTTGGAATGGAAAAAGAATTACGAACTCAAAAAACACTGGCTGGCATATACCAAAAAAGTTTGTTTAAGATGCGATTTGCCTATACAGCATAAAAAAACAGGCGTAAAAAACCGTAGAAGTTTTTATTGTTCGAATTGTCAAAAATTATATTTATGAATAAAGAAGTTTACATAGGATGTTCCAGTTTTTCTAATTCGTATTGGAAAAAAGTTTTTTATCCTCAAGATTTACCATCTTCCAAATGGTTTCAATATTACTGCACGCATTTTAATACGTACGAAATCAACGGAACATTTTACAAATTTCCGACACCAAAAATTATGGAAAATTGGTTTGCCAAGGCACCAGAGGATTTTTTGTTTTCGGTAAAGGCACCACAAGACATCACACATTATAAAAAATTTGTTGACTGCGAAAACTTGATCAACGATTTTTATGCGATTTGCGACAATGGACTGAAACACAAGTTGGGTCCAATATTGTTTCAATTGCCGCCGAGCTATCATTACTCGCAGGATAAATTAGATTTTATCATTAATCAATTAGATATGAATTATGATAATATCATCGAATTTCGCCACCCAAGTTGGTGGATTCCTGAAGTCTGGACAGCATTAGATAAAAATAACATTACTTTTTGTAGTGTCAGCCATCCACAGTTGCCAGAAACAATTTTCACCACTTTTCCCACCATTTATATCAGGCTTCACGGGCGCGAAAAAATGTTTTATTCTGAATATTCAAGTGAAGAATTAGAGGCGATAAACCAGATTATTGAACGAAATAGAACGAAACCAGCTTTTATCTACTTTAATAATACAGCAAGCACAGCGGGAATTCTCAATGCTTTAGAGATAAAAAAATTAAATCACACACAATGAAAAAATTTATAAAAGACAATAGTTTGTCACTTTCCTTCCTTTTACTATTTATAATTTCGATTGCATTACAAATTATATTTGGACAAAAGGAATATAACAAATTCTTAATCGAAAATGGTGCTCCAACAGTTGACATCATTAACTATTTACAATCAGGACATTTTATAGAATCTACTTTTGAAAATTGGGAAAGTGAATTTCTGCAAATGTTGCTTTTTGTTGTTTTTACTATCTTTTTGCAACAAAGAGGATCATCAGAATCTAAAGATTTTAGCAAAGAAGAAGAGGTCGATCAAGAGCCATCACCCGATAAAAAAGATGCTCCCTGGCCAGTTAAAAAAGGCGGCTTTATACTTGAAATTTATAAACATTCACTTTCAATAGCGCTATTTTTATTGTTTCTTTTGAGTTTTGCGTTACATTTCTATGGAAGTTTGAATGATGAAAACAAAGAGAACATCTTGAAAAATAAACCGTTGGAAACAGCTGGTGATTACATAGCCGATTCCAGATTTTGGTTTGAATCCTTCCAAAACTGGCAAAGTGAATTTCTATCAGTTTTTGCTATTGTAGTTCTGTCGATTTATTTGCGACAAATAGGATCTTCGCAATCTAAACCAGTTGATGCGCCTAATAGTGAAACTGGAGAATAATTTTCTTTTTAGGACAAAAAAAAGCCACATAGAATATAAGATTTCACGTCTTTAACTCTATGTGGCTTATACTTTATTTAAAAACTGCTTTTATTTATCCACCTACCATTTCACCACCATTTACATGGATAAATTGCCCTGTAACATAACTACTATCTTCAGAAGCTAAATACACATACGCAGGTGCAACTTCTGACGGCTGACCGGCTCTTCCCATAGGAGTGTCCTGGCCAAAAGTAGCAACATGTTCTTCATCAAAACTTGCCGGAATCAGTGGTGTCCAGATTGGGCCTGGAGCTACTCCATTGACACGAATTTTTCTGCCTGCAAGCGTTCCTGACAATGCTCTGGTGAAACTAACAATAGCACCTTTGGTACTAGAATAATCTAATAAATGTTCGCTGCCTCGATAAGCCGTAACCGAACTCGTATTGATAATACAATCACCTTCTTGAAGATATTGCAAAGCAAATTTGGTGATATAGAAATATGGGTAAATGTTGGTTTCGAAAGTGGTTTGCAATTGCTTTTCGGATATTTCTTCTAGTTCGTTTTTAGGAAATTGAACTGCAGCATTATTTACAATGATATTGAGTCCTCCAAATGTTTTTTTACAAAGTTTGACCACACTTTCGCAGAACTTACTATCTTTCAAATCCCCACTGATAATCAAGCACTCCTGCCCTTCTTCTTCCACTAATTGCTTTGTTTTTTGGGCATCTTTGTCTTCTTTTAAATAGACAATAGCCACATTTGCGCCCTCTCTGGCAAAATGAACTGCAACGCTTCGGCCAATTCCACTATCTCCGCCCGTGATTAATGCGACTTTGCCTTTTAATTTTTCGCTTCCTTTATAATTTTCGCGAATAAACTCTGGCTCTGGGACCATTTTATATTCATCTCCAGGAAGTGTTTGCTCTTGCTTCGGAATATTTTTTAACTCTTTCATAATCTTACTTTTTTAAAAATTAGTGATTCTTTTTATATTCGATGGGTTTATTTTACCACATAGAAACATAGCTTTCTTTGTCTTCAAGAAGGCATTTTATTAAAACATAGCGGTATGTAGATGAACAACTTAATCTTAATTCTTAATTATCAAATTCTTTAAAAAAAGAAAAACAGCTACTAGGAGCTGTTTTCGAATATATTAGGTGCTGTCACAGCTAACTAGTATTAAATTCCTTCTCTTTCTATTCTTATAAAAACTAAAAAACCGTGCATTGATCTGTTAGAAATTAGTTTGAAATCCCTTTGCAGTTTATTAGTAAACAACCTTGCTTTCTCGATAAGATAGTCAGTTGTAAATAGCTCCAATGAAAGGTTTGTAACAATATCTGAAACTCTGTTTATTTCTTCTATTTGTTTTAATGTGAAAGAACTTATTCTGTCAGCTAGTACCAAAAGCCCGTCGGTGTGTTGCTCGATTTCTCTTTCAAGAATATTTTCGAGAATACGGCTAACGACTATATTTCTAGCAATTCCTTTGTGAGGTAAAGTATTCAGTTCCTCAATTTTGTGAGCGATTTTAGGATCCTGAGAACTTACATCCAAGTAATCTTTTTTGGTTTTGAAAAAAGTCTTTTTTAATTTTTTTATTAATAGATCATTGTGTTCAACCACACTATGATCGTCAGTTCCAATTTGAACAACATTAAAAGAAACCGGCTTATTGGTTTCAAAATGAAGAATACTATTCACACTTGAAGTGCTTTTTAATATCCCGGTTTGTTGTTTTCTGATTGTTTTTCGGTCGCCTTGTACTCCAAAACTGTGTTGGATTCTTCCTTTTGTGCAATAAGCAAAAAAGATAGGCGATGTTATAAACGGTTCAATACTAATTCGTACATCCTCTCTAAAAATCACATCAAATTGCATATAAGTAATTCCATCAGGAAAAGTAATTCCTTTGATAGTACCACGAGCACGATCAGACGCTAATGACAAAGTATATTCGCCATTATTATGTGTTAATGTGCCCTTGAAATTATCTTTCAAATCATTAAAAACATATTGTATTGTTCCAGATTTTAGATATATTGTTTTCATTTAGATGGATTTAGAATCGCTATTTTTTATGTTTTATAGAATTATATACTGTTTTAATATTAGCTTTTTGATATATTCAAATTTCGCTATCTAGTCGCAGGATTTCGTTACAGAATTTCTTTATAAAGTTTCATAATTTTTAGCGTGAAATTTATAAGGTTGAAATTCACAGAATTTAGAAGACAGATTGCAGAATTGAGATTACTGAAAACAATAGTTAATTCCAGTTTGCTATAATCTTCACCTTCGTTTTGAATTCTATTTGTTGACCAACTTAATTGGTATAAAGTCACCAACTCACGAGTATCATTTTTTATTTAGCCTAAAATAAAAAGGGTTAGAATATAATTATCCTAACCCTTCTGTTATGACTTGTAAAACAAGTCAATTATCCATCATATAAAGCTATGTTACCATCCTTGATTATAAAATTACAGGAAAGAACTCTTTGTCTTGTCGTACAAATGCGATAGAAATTTTTTTAAATTAATAATAACCTCTAAGTGCATTGATTTAACAACTATTTCAACATATTCCTAACTATATAATTCTAAATACAAATTGGTAAACATAACTTGTATTATGATGGATAGAAGCCTTTCAATTTAGTTATATCTTCTGTATAATCTTAAGGTATCCCTACCTTGGTTAGATAAACAGTTGAGATTTACTTTTTTGAACTGGCTTTTTTCTTTGTGCCATTTCCAACAGCTTCCTTAGCTTTGCTTATGCCAGTCGCTATGGCTTTCCCTTCGTTCAATTTTCCTTCTTCCAGAATTGCATTTGCAATTTCGATGGCTTTGTGACGAACTTTCACTGGCAGATTTTCCATTGCTTCCGGATAATCTTTGTTTGTCCAAGGCATGATAGTTTTATTTAAAAATTATACTTTAAAATCAACTATGACTATTATTTTTTATCTGGATTTGTTTTTAAACCCCAAACTTCCACATGAGCTTTTTTGTTGTTCCCATGAGGTACAGTATTATAGTGAAGGTCAACTCTTTTAACCACTTTTTCACCACCAAGTTGTGCTACTGAAGTTTCACCTTCGCTTTTAATTTCTTTTCCTATCGCAACATTTTTTGTTTGATTGTCTCCGTAAGCAACATCAAAAGATTTTAAATTAATAGGTGCTTCAGTTACTTTGATTTTGATAGCTGCGAAACGATTAGCCCCAACAATTGGAATTTTATCTGTGTCTTTGTCAAAGCTTACAGTTGTTTCACCGATTTTGTGCCATCCATCTTTATCGTTTACTACCACTTTTGGTACTGATGTCTGGGCAAATAATGTTGTTGAACCTGCTACAAATAGTAGCATCAATGCTAACTTTTTCATCTTTTTCTATTTTAAAGTTTATAAATTTTACAATTTTCCAAATGAGTTTAATTACTCACTTATTGTTATTCCAAAATTATAACAATACTATTCTTAGTGCTTTACATTACTTTTTGAATAGGTTATAAAATTTTCACGTTATGAAAAATTATATAGTGAGGAAAGTTTGCAGACATTGAGATCCATCGCTGTTAAATAAAAGAGGTAGCTGAAAAAAGTATATTCTTGAATCTTAGCAATATCGATTCGTATATTCGCTTTGTGAGGCTTATATAGTGATTATTCAATTTTTATAAATAATAAAACTATTTGATTTAAGAGAAGTTTTTCCCATCAGTATTTTGGAACCTTTAGGAAGAGTAACAATTTTATAATTTCCAAAATTGATTACTACTGTTATTTTATCTTTTCCAAAAATTCGGGTGAAAGAAATTTGATCGTCCTGAAATTCTAGTTTTTCATAAGTTCCATATTGCAATACTTTCTCATTATTTCGTAAAGCGATCAATTTCTTATAGGTATTAAGAATCGATTTTTCATCATTCAGTTCATTTTCGACATTGACTTCTTTGTAATTGGGATTTAATTTTATCCAACTTTTTGCTGTAGAAAATCCTGCAAAGGCATTTGAATTCCATTGCATCGGAGAACGGGATTTGTCGCGATTATTTTCATTTCCTTCCAAAAGTGCTTCTGTTGGATTTTTTCCTTTTGAAATTGCTAATTGATAATGCGTTTTCCCTTGAATATCCACCATTTCACCAAAACTATTCGAAATGATATTCTGCATTCCGATTTCTTCACCATAATAAATAAACGGAACTCCTTTTGCAGTAAGCATCAATGCGGCTAATGCCAAAGCTCGTTCTGGATTTCCATCTGCCAAGCGATTCATTACTCTTGGCATATCGTGGCTTCCAAAAAACAATGTGGGATAATTGCTCATGTTCTTTTCCATACTTTGCAACTCATCAAAAATTCGCTTTGCTGAAAAGGTTTTGATACTTCCAAAATTGAAATTAAAAACTACATCGAGTAATTCAGGCGATTGGTATTGTTTTAATACTTCAATTTTATCGCTTCCAATCTCACCAACTATAAAACGATTATCAAATTCGCTGACTGTAGCTTTTATCTTTTTCATCGCATTTTTTACACCAGCCTGATTAATATCATTCAGATGTTCTTGTACTCCATCTTTCATTGGATTATCAGCTGTTATTCCATCAGTAGTCAGGAAATTAATGACATCCAATCTAAAGCCATCCACTCCTGATTTTAACCAATATCTTAATATATCCTGAACTTCTGAAACGACTTTGGGATTAGACCAATTCAGATCCGCCATTTTTACATCAAACTTGTGATAGTAATATTGATTTGTTACGGTATCTTTTTGCCATGCACCACCTCCAAAAAAAGATTCCCAGTTATTCGGTTTATCTTTCCAGATGTAATAATCTCGATACGGATTGTCTTTTGATTTTTTAGATTCCTGAAACCATTTACAATCGGTAGAAGTATGATTCAGCACCATATCCATAATTACTTTAATGCCTTTTTTGTGTGCTTCTTTCAAGAAAAAATCAAAATCGGCTTTGGTGCCATAAGTAGGATCGATTTCATAATAATTTGCAATATCATAGCCATTATCCACTTTGGGAGAAGTCAAAAATGGAGTCAGCCAAATGCCTTTAACTCCAATTTGCTGTAAATAACCCAACTTTTCAGTCATCCCTTTAAAATCTCCATACCCATCACCATTACTATCTGCATAACTTGGCATATAGATTTGATAGAATACCGTTTCTTTCCACCATTTCTTTGAAATTTCGTCCTTTTTAACAGTAACAGAACTGAAATTCAACAGCAGTAAAGAGAATAGAAAAATGGATAGCAGTTTTGACTTCATTATTTCTGTTTTGCCATGTAATCGACTACAATATCATTTACCAACATTTTTGATCCTTTATAAGTAATTTTTCCTCCTTTGGGAACACAAACAATTACCGCAGAACCTAGAGATCCCAATTTTATTTTTGCAGAACCAGAAACATTTCGAGCAATGAAGTTCCCACTAACAGTATCATATAAATCAACTTTTTCATTATCTGGAAGAGTCAATTTTATCTTTTTTTCTTCTGAGTAAGGATTGTAAACTAAATAAGATGGATAGGCTTCATCATGGAAAAAATCGGTTGCCAATAAATCCAATTGCAAAATTCCTTCTACATCTGTTTTTTGAATGATGCTTCCGAATATCCCAACATGTCCACTTCCATATACGCTAAACTGAGATTCTTCAGGGTTTTTTCCTAACACCCACAAAGGTCCGTCACCCTGTGCTACTGGAGCTGGGACTTTATCAAATCGATCGTAATTTGATTTCTTAATCATTCCTTCATAACCTATAACACCTTTAGTTACGGAAGCCAATTGCGGAATCGTTTCGTGTTCATCTGGCATATATTGCGGATAGAAAAAACGAGAAGCATTAGCCGCATTCAACATCCATTTTCCAATTGCAGAAGCATACGATTGGTCATAACGAACCAATGGAACCAAAGGCCAAGCTGCATCATAAGTATTCATCAAAAATCCATATCCACCGTGGTCTACTGTGCTTCCTACTGTTCCCGAAATGTCTATTCCATTCCAATTCCCAACCAAAACGCCCCAACCTTCTCTACAAACCGCTGTTCCATCAAAAGTCCAGTCCAAGAATTTTGCTGTGTCGAATTTTTGATCTTGTTCTGCATTAATTCTGGCAGAAATATACGCTCCAAAAGGCATCAGCAATTCATACGTCGGATTTATTTTATTGGATTGTAATGCTCTCATAGCACTCAAAGCGCCATCTAAATATTTTTTGTCTCCAAACTTTTTATAAGCCGAATATAAAACCCAAGCATGACCAGCAGCAACATCGGCTTGTGTACAGATGTTATTGGTCATCGGTTTCATTTGCGCATAATCAAAATAGGAATAGTTGTAATTCCCATTCAAAATAACATCTGCATTATAAAATTTATCGGCAATTGTTTTGGCTATTTTGTTAAACCCTGGTTCTTTTGGATATTTGTAATAAATCCCATAAAACAATAAATTAGGATATACATCATACCACCAATCACGTCCGTAACCTCCACCAAGCAAGGCAACTTCCGGACAAGTATTGTTCATCATGATATTCCAGCCTGTCTCGGTATTGAAATAATTTTTGACCATTTCGACATAATTGCGATTGTCTTGATTGGTTTTGTCAATCCCTACCAAACTCGCACCAAGCGTTGCTCCCATCGTTGCCAATGCTTCATGAAACATTCCTTTGTTATTGTCCGGACCTTGACGAACGTCTGCAACGGCAGTGTACATTCCGACAACAGGCTGAGGGAAATTCTTTTTGCTCTCATCAATCCAAACTAGTGGCCAATATTTTCCTTTGGCATTAAAATCAAAAACTGTTTTATCAAAATTAAGTGATAATTTTTTATAATCAATCACTTTCAAAGGAGCCGGTACATTAGGCATTTGATCAACTCTTGGTATTTTCTGCTGTGCCACTTGAGCAAGTAAGCTTCCACAAAAAACAATGCTAATAAATAAAACTCCTAAAAATCTATTCTTTAAAAAAGTATTCATACCTCATTTATTTTTTAAATTAAAAAGTCTAAACGGTGAAAACATTGGTTATGCTGTAATCAAATATGTTTCGTTTTAGTAAAGACGGACTGCAATCCGTCTCTACGTTGAATATACAATCCTAGTTTTCAACGGTTGAAACCGTTGGCTATGATATAAAACAAAATCAATGTATTGTTTTAGGAAAAGACGGACTGCAGTCCGTCTCTACGTTGAAGATGCAATCCTAGTTACAGAATATCATTAGCCACTTTATCTAGTACTTTTGGGTCTTTTTCTTCAATTTCAGGAGCTAAAATATGTCCCTGTTTAATGATTTTATTGGCAATAAAAACAGAACCAAGCTGTAAAATAGCGATGATTATAATTGCGTACCTTAAAGCAACTTCGGTAGAGATACTGTAAGCCAAAACCAAAAAAGTACCGGCTCCCAAAAACCTTCCAACATAAAGTCCCGCCTCATGATTTAATATATAAGTGAATTCGCTTCGTTGCTCAATTTTTGAAACAATATCAATCACATTAAATTGAATTGGGAAATACGCCAAATCCATCATTGGTTTTGCTATTAACAGAAGAAGAATAAAAACGATAACGCCCATTTTATCAAATAAAATTCCATTCACGATTGCTCCTAATGCAAATAAAGAAAGCCCGATTGCAAATATTTTTAATCTATCAGAAGGTTTAGAACGACGGCCTAAAACGTACATAATTATCGCTGCGATAACAGCTCCCACAGATTGTGCAGTTCCCAAAGCGCCTTCTTTCCCAATTAATAACATAATTAACATGGCTGGTGCAGTTACCAAAAAACCTTGTGCTAATCCTTTTAAAAGTGCCAATGACAATAATCGATACCACAAAGAATGAAATTTGAAAAAGATGTATTTTTTTTGAGCAGGATTTTGAAAAGTTCCTCTAAAACAAACAATAGATGCTAAAACAGTAATCACAAAAACGGCTCCAGTGATCCATAAATAAGCAGAATGGATCTGGCTTTCATCACCACTGGATTCGATAAACCAACCAATTGTAATGGGAACTATCACGGCTATAATGGTGTAAAAGAACGTTTCCATTCCATAATAATAATTCCTATTGGTATCATTGGTAATTGCTAAGGCCAAATAATCTCTATTGGACCAATAAAACCCGAAAGACAATCCCATGGTAATTCCGGCAAAACCAATTCCGACCAAATCAAGCGTTTTCAATGACATCATTATCATCATCGAAACGGCGCTAAGCATCATTCCAGCAGAATACAATTTCCTTATATTGAAATGTCTCAAAAGAAATCCGTTCAATAAAAAAGTCAACGGAATTCCAGTGTAAATCGTCAATTGATAAATAACCACTTTTACAGGATCATTGGAACTTCTCATCACATAAGCAGCGACAAAAATGTCTATTACTGGCAAAACAATGGCATAGACTAAATTCGTCAATACTAATATTTGAAAATTATGAGACTGACCTTGAAAATGTCTAATTTCTGTTTTTAGTTTATTTAGCATTAGTCAAAATTTAAAAGTGAAAATATTTCTTTTAAAGAAAAATCAGCTCCACAAACAAACTCATCCGAAGCTCCATAATAAACAGTTACTGTGTCTCCGTCGGGATGCACAATATGTCCGTTGGTGAATACAACATGTCCAAAAAATCCTGTCAATTCATATTCGGCAGTTGGCACCATGATCGGATCTATAGTGCGGGCAATTACTTTGGAAGGATCTTCTAAATCCATCAAAAAAGCACCTAAACAATATCTGTGATCAAAATTTGCACCATGATAAATAGACAACCAGCCTTTCTCCGTTTTTATAGGCGCAGCTCCAGCTCCAACACGTTTTGAATCCCACATGCCTTTTCGTATTTTTATCAAGCAATGATGATTTCCCCAATGAAGTCCATCAGGCGAAGAGGTTAGCCAAATATAATTACCACCAAGATCAACACTGCTTGGACGATGAAGCGCATAAAATAAACCATTGATTTTTTCATCGAAAATGGCACAATCCTTATTATGAGGTGGCAATATCATGCCGTGTTTCGTAAAATTTTTCCAGTCAGTTGTAGTTCTTAATCCTACGCCAACACCATTTGGAGAAACAGATGTGAAAGTTAAATAATAGGTTCCGTCCAATAAAACAACGCGACAATCCTCAATCCCGAAAGTTTCTAAAATTCCCTCTCCAACTAAAGACGGATAATTTTCCGGCTCATAAAAATGAACCCCATCATCGGTGCGTACCAATCGAAGGTGAGAAAGTGTCGTTAAATAATCAACTCCTTTGTAATTGATTATTCTGGCATCACTGGCGTCTAAGTCTGGATCGTCTGTAAATATTTCGATGATTTCAATAGCTCCTGTTTCTGTAAGTATAGGAAACGAAATGATTCCTTCTTTTTGTTTCGGTCTTTCGGCAACACGAAGAATCATCCATATCTTTCCTTCAAATTGGAAAACTCCAGGATTTAGAAGGCAGGTTATTTCCAAACCTGCTCTACTGGCTGGAATATCAGATGGTGACAATAAAGGATTTTGTTCAAAACGTTTTGCTATATCTTTCATATTTACTATTTTTTATTTTTTTGTTTCTATTTTTTGCGTTTTTACAAGATCAATTTCACGCAAAGGCGCAGAGACGCAAAGTGTTGTATTCATTATATAAACGGACAGCCAGTTTAGGTCGATGGCCACAAGGAATGTGTAATTGTGCACTTTGGGGAATGAATTGAATTTATACCACTTCATCTATTAACATCTCATGATTGAACAGCCACAAAAAATCTGGTTCTAAATCGTAATTGAAATCTAAATATACTTTCTCTGCTTTTTTGATATACGCATCATTACAAATACTGTACCCTAATTCCGTAGTA
>Ga0308157_10004749_pt1 | contig 17698 bp, 22 predicted proteins | sample PhyBR1_FD_201035 | JGI IMG/M metagenome (GOLD analysis project Ga0308157, IMG submission 201035) | Phyllosphere microbial communities from UC Gill Tract Community Farm, Albany, California, United States - DLSLB.R1 | ecosystem: Host-associated > Plants > Phyllosphere > Unclassified | place: USA...
GTTTCATCCTTGCGGACGTTCACCTTGCCAACGGTGGCCAGCGCCTGCAGAAACGCTGAAGTCGTCGAGTTGTCACCGTTGCGGATGACCCCAATCTGCCCAAAGCCGGTAGATGCACCAGGAAGGCCTGCCGGCGAGAACAGATTGACGTTCCACTTGGACGCGGCGTTGTTGATCAGCCAGGCCCAGTTCACACCCATGTCATTGTTGGTCGTGGCTGTCAGGTCGACGATCTGCATGCGCATGCGCACCTGGCGACTGACCGAGCGGTTTTCCGCGTTGATCAGCTCCTCGACCTGCTCCTGCACCTCGCGGGTGTCTGTGACCGTGACGACACCGGAATCAGAAACAGAGAATTTGCCGATGTTGTTAGGTGTCAGCGTGCCCTGGATCGCGATCTTGAGGTTTTTAACCACGTCGACGCCAGCGGTCATCTTGGCCGAAACATCCGAGTTGGACGAAACCTTGCCGGCCTCCTTCGCAACCGAATCCCCACCGCTGTCGTTGCCGCCAGTGGTTGAGGTCTTGGCAATCGTGCTGCTGACATCGTTGATGTCCGTGATCGTCGCGATCTGGTACGTGCGGGTCACAAGGCGCGAAATCTGGATGATGCCGTCCTTAAAATCCCAGCCAACCCCATACTCAGCGGTTCTCTGATCCAGCAGCTCGCTTAAAGTGGCACCGGCCGGGCTGGCCTGATCGATGAAAAAAGACCGCCCAACAGCTTCGCCTTGCGGCACAGCGGTATAGCCACCACTGCCCATGCCGGACATGGAAGCCAAACTGGGGACTGACTGTCCAAGTGTCCCACTCATAGGAACACTCATGGTCACCGGTGATGGGGCCTGCAGCGCAGCACCTCCCCCAGCTGAGCCCATGCGTTGAGCAGTGAACACCTGGATCGGTACCAGGGCATCAGGGCTGACTCGAACAGACAGATTGGTGATCTTGCTGATTCGATCGGCAAATACATTCAGCGCAGGCTTGTCAGGAAACGAGAAGCGGATCGGCTGGCTGAACACGGCAGGCAGTTCGGCGTCGCGTGACACCTTGACCGTCTTGCCACCCAGCCATACACCGTCGAATTCACGCACTGCAGCGCTGCGCAGCAGATCTTCCTGGCGCAGCTGAGCCAAGCTGTCTTGCACCTTCTGGTTGCCTTCCACAGAAGCGCTGCGGATATCGTCACGTTCATTAAGCGCGCCGCACCCGGACAAGGCCAATGCAACGGCCACGGCAAGGCTTCGTTTCAAGTACGAAGTCATAGGGTTACTCCAGGGGGGGATTATTGAGCGCGGCGACCGGACTCGGTGACGCGAAGAACGCGGTTGCCCGCATACAGCATGCCGGTCAGGTTGACATCGGCAGCAGACAGGGACTGAAACAGGCGCTTCACGGCAGAACGGAAGTCGCCTTCAAACGTTGCTGTCACGTTGATCGGTACATCGACCGAAGCGTCCCACACCAGCTGCCAGCCGGCCTTTGCAGCCCACTTACTCAGTGCGCGGCGCAACGTCACGTCTGAGGTGTTGAGCGTCCACTTTTCAAGAGCAGGCTTAGGAGCTGAGGCGACCTTGGCAAATACCACTGCCGGAACTGGAGCGGCAGTGATGACCTTCTGCGGTGCTGTAGCCGGAGATGCCTGAGTCTTTGCCGAAGAAGACGGCTTCAGGGCATCGGCCACCACCTGCGCAGCAGGGCTGGGGGTTGATGCAGGCTGCACTACCTGAACGATGGTAGGTGGCCGCACTGGAGCTGGCAGCACCACCGTTGGTACTGCAGCAGCTGCCTGTACTCCAGCAGGCTTGTAGGCAGCGGCCGTTGTTGTGACCGGCGCAGCTGTCCGGTGCAAGCGCATCTGAGCCTGGCTGATTGTGGATGCACTGACGGCAATTTGATCATCGACCATCTGCGCAGCAGGCACCTGGTCAGTAGGGGGAGCAGTTTGACAGCCTGAAACGATCGCAACGGCTGCCGCGACTAGCAAAGGGTTTCGCATGAGGTGCCTCTCATCGGCGCCGGTATGAGCATTCATAGGCGGGAGGTAAGTGTTCGGAACTTCCTTGATCAACTTCAAACGAAGTCGATCAAGCGAAAATCTGGCCTTTTAGGGGCCAGAACTCGACAATGATGACTCTGACCCAGACCTCGCCCGTCAGAATTGGCACCTTCCTTCACCGGCTTCTTAAACCGCCCTGGTTGACTCGTGCCGGTTTTGCATTTGCCGAGGCAAAGCTTTGCCGATCACGCCAATGGCATGGTGCTTTGAGGATAATTCGGTTGGGGACGATCGAGTCGAGCGGAGCGGGGAGTGTCGAGGGAGGGCATTGCAGAGCCAGTACCAAGAAGGCGCTGGTGGTGATCATTTTTAGCTTAGCTGTGGAATTTCTGAAAGAAGCTTGAGGCGAGCTTGTTCAAGAAAGTTATCGAGCACATATTGAGCCAATTGAGATGCTGTTATCTGTCTTTTCCCTTCGTAGCTGATATTTATAGCCAGGTCAGACAGAGTTTCAAATCGTTCTTGCCCGATGTGAATAACTCGAGTTTTACCTCGATTTCCAACCGGATGGGGTTTTGCATGCATAAAGCCTCCCGAAGCGGATAAAGTTTAGGATGGTGCAAACAGACGAGATATCAGTTTATCTTGTCGTTGATAGAGGGATGTTCTAATACGGTAGCCAAAACCGTATGTCTGTTGGTAGTTGCTTTTTGAATAGCTGTGTCCTTCTGAATCAGTTCCATCAAGGCGACTTGGCGGGATAGTTTGTCTTTGAGACAGAGTATATTGTTTATCGAGTCTACGATTGACGGAGAAAGACCAGACAACTCTATTCTAGTCACATTACGATTTGGCCGGACAACCATAGAAGCTTTTAGAGCATCAATTGTCCGATCCGATATAACGCATATCTCACCACCAAACTTTACAAACTCTTTCACCCCAGACATCGTTGCAATGACTGATGGATGTATGACTTCAGGGTTGACTCTGACGAACATGTAGCCAGGGAACAACTGCACCCTGCTGGAGCGTCGTATACCTGTAGCGCTGTGTTTTGTTACAGACTCCAGCAGCGGTGAGAAGGTCTCCGCGCTCAGTAGGTGCATACCGTCACTGACCTTCTGGTGCGATTGGTAATTGATGGTGATCAGATACCATCCTGGCTTGTGTTCACTTTCCATCGCACACGGCTCCGCAATGAACCTGCAAAAATTCATCCTAATAGGAAACGATTTTGTGGAGGATCCCCCCACGAACCACTGATTATACATCCAGCTATGAGGATTGCAATCGCACATAGCCACTACGCAATACTATACGATCACAACAATGTTGTCATTGGTTTTTGAGAATCCTGCATTTATTCCCTGTATTTACTGACTAAACCCCTGAAAATGGTAGGTTTTTGGGTGCTACCATGTCCTCGTCCATTCGCAAGGTAATCGGGGCCCGCATTCGGATTCTGCGAAAGCGCAGCGGTTTGTCCCAAGAAGAGGTTGCCGAGGCAATAAATTGTGACAATGCTACGCTTAGTCGCTATGAACGCGGGGTGAACGCTCCAGACGGCGCTCAGCTCGTCCAACTGGCCGCTCTGTTCAAGATCACCCCAGGTGAATTTCTACCCGGATCGGCAGATTTACAAAGGCAAGAGTTGATAGACCTAAGGACGCAACTGATCGATATGATCTTTTCAATGGACGACACCGATGAAATTCGAAAGATCCTGGACTTTGCTATAAGCAATAGAAAATAGCCATCAACGCACTTACGGAATTTCTGTGGCAAGCCGAAAGAAACTGTGTTTGCCTGTCAAACTTATTAAGTGAAGCCTAAATGGACCAGAACACCTTAAATAAGATAATAAGAAACCTTGGGTACACACACGAATCACTTTTGCAAAATCAAATAATTCCTGATTGCCAGCTATCGAAACTTTATGGTGACAGCGACACATTAGAGGTGGAACTAGAGCAAGGATTTGAATTAGTATTTTCAGAAAGAATGCGGTTCGAAGTTATATACATTGTGCTGGATTTGAAGAGCAGTGGTCGATTCAACTATCAAGCAAACCTACCAAGCCCGCTATCGCTTTTAAAGTCAAAATCAGACGTAATCAGCAGTTTGGGACAACCTATACATAGCGCAAGCGATTTGGATTTGCTTGATAGCGATTTGTTTGGATGGGATACATACCAGTTACCTGAACATCTGCACCCAAGCTCGTTTCTAGATGTACAGTACGATGCTCAAATGAATGTGAAATATCTACTGATCACCTTGATGGATCGCGACTAACGACGCCGACCTAGCACCCTGCTTTATTCAGTACTCCCCCATACCCAGCGGACACCGACCGCAGCCTGCGATTTCGAGCTTTAACTGCCGGAAACCCAGCTTCTGCTGAGGGAAACCATCCAGTGTGTAGTGAAAGCCAGCGGACAACTCTCGCCTATGGTCTAGGATATTGAATTGGAGCAGGGTCAGGCGGTACCTGAGCAGTAGCAGCATGGCGATCGACTTGAGGCTGTGATCGGTCGACCTCTTCCAGGTAATCCAGGTAGCGTTGCTGATCTTCGCGTGTGGGCTCAAAGCGACTCAGCGCATACTCACGGTTGAAGTCCTGCAAGGATCGCAGTGCATCCTGCATGAACGGTACCTCACCTTGGAAGGCAACCCTATCGCCGCTTTTATGGCTGGTGATAGCCATGGCCAGCGCGAAGTTAGAACGATCCTCATCTCCGTAGTAGGCAGGGTTGATGTGAACCAGATCGCCCTCGTCCCTTACACCCACAACCCCATCGCGCACGTATTCAACAACACCGTCACGGCGCACCTGGGTTGCGTGGGTTTTCCAATCGTGCACGGGCGAATCATCAGCCACCCCACACAAGATCACTCGATCAACATCGAGCTCATTGCGCTTGGCCTGCCGCTTCTCGCGATAAGCCATGCCACGCAATTGACTGACCGCGGCCACATCACCTGCCAGTGCTTCCTGCTCAACCCAAGCCCTGTACGCCATGGGTCGACCCAACCCTTTATCAGCCAGATCCTGACGTTCATGCCGCAGCTGAATACGCAGCTCCGCCATCGCCTTCATCCGCTCGAATTCGGCCACGCGGTACATCAATTTGCGCATGGTAGGGTCGCGATGCTTGTCACGCACAGTGGCCTTCATCGCCTGGAAGTGATCAGCGATTTCACGCTGCCTGGACTGGACGTTCAGTTCAGGTCGTTTGAAATCCTCACGATAACGCTGGTAACGCATCTTCAAATCAAAGCGCGCCTCTGCCCTCGCCTGCCGGCGTTCGAAACGCGCGTCTTTATCACGAAGTTCGAACTGCGGCTGATAGTTGGTGCGCATCAGGACATGGCTCTGGCTATCGTCAAAGTCTTCAGTGGCAAAGGATGGTCGCCCTTCGTATTTGCCGATATGACGCTCAAGCTTACCCTTGGTCAAAGCGACATGCACCGCCGAGGCTTTGACCACCGTAGGACTCTCTGGACGTAGGTAGTCATAGACCACCAATCCAGCGCCTTGCTCACGCAATCCCAAGCCACGATCGTGGAGGACGCGGTGCGTCTTCTCCCAGGTCAACGAATTGTCTTCCAGCATCTTGGAGATGTCGTCTCTGACGTTCTCAACGGCGTAGTGATAGAGGCTTTCGGTGTTCGAGTAGACCTGTAGTGGAACAGCATCACGAGGCGCGCGTGTGAAACGCAACGGCGCACGCTTCAGCTGATCATTCACACCCCATTCCCAACTGCCGTTGTCCTGGATGAAGCCGTGTTTGCGTTCCAGAACACGGCATGCCTTCTGCAGGGTGTCAGCATCATTCCAGAGATTTGCTGCCTTGTACGTCACCGGGTTTACTCGGTTCACCGCAACATGACAGTGAGTGTTATCGGTGTCCTGGTGCACGGCAGTAACGTACTGATGCCCCTCCATTCCCAGCTGACGAATACTGTACTCGGCACACTCGAAGATCTGCGCATCCGTAGGCGCTTCATTCTCACGCCAGGACAAAATGAAGTGGTAGACCGGATCCTTACACCGGGTGCTCTGAGCGGCCACCATGTTCATTTCCGCAGCCGCAGTTTCCCAGGAAAAGCAGTTAGTCTCGCAGGAAATACCACCGCTGATTAGGCGCTGTCGGCCATCAGGGAACACGTCCGTGATCACCACGGCTCGATCGTCACCTTCGTTGCGTTCAACGTAGTCAACGAGCCTATCGAACATCGCCTTTTTGCTGCGCGAAGCGCTGGCACGAGCAGTAGAAGAAATCTCGTCATTATCATTGGGCTTATCCATCCGATCGCTGATGTAGCTCACCAGCCGGTTAAAGCTGGAGCCTTTATCGCCGCGTTTCGGAGGGATGATGACGTTCATAAAAGATCAGCTACTTCAGGTTTGTTTGAGATAAATCGATCGCGTTCACAGCGTTCTTGATGGCGATCAGCACATCAGAGAACTGCTTGCTCAATTCGGTTGTCATGCCTTCTTGCATCTGGTTGAACAGATGCTTTTGCAGCCCCCCCAACTGAAGCAGTGCCGCCATCAGCTTTTTGTCTGTTGGTGTCTTGATCTTGCGACCCAATGTCGCGCTGCGCATCAGGTCAGAGACAGTGATTTCTGCAGCCGACGCCTTCGCTCGGATTCGCGCTGCATCCTCTTCGGTACACCGAATCTCGAACCGAGCTGTTGCTTGACGCGCTGTGCTTTTCGACATGGCTTTAACTCAACCTAACTCAACTGACTGAACGCTGCTGGGGTGTCGGGGCGAAGCCCTGATCCGGGTATTGGATGGATGGACCGCGTGCGGGCCGTCCGTACAATACATTTCCGGTCAACTAAATTGAATCGAATTTGATCTCGATCTTAGCACTACGCGCGGATACCGACTAGGGTCCAGGGCACAGAGGCGGCTTCGGAAATGGTGGGTGGGGTTTCCGCTGGGGTCTGAAAAGCTCCAGGGACACGACTGGCGCGTTTTTTACGGTTGTTAGGGGAAATCGCATTCAGAGTGCCGATGGCTTCAAAAACGCATCTGGCTACAAATCGATACCACCGCGCTGTTCAGGGAGTTGGCCACCTGCTAGGCTCGCCTTCGGTATGTTTCCCCGCATAGATCATGGGGCGGATGATCATCATCAGTGAACAACGGAATTCCAATGGCCAAGCAGAAAACGTTCACCCAGCAAGAACTTGAAACCGCCCGGCAGAAGCTGGCCGAGTTGCCAGACCTGAGTAAAGACAAAATGAGCCAGGCTGACGTGCTCCTATCCCTCAAGGAGCAAATAGTTCAGCTGTGCTCAACCAAGGGTTATACCGTAGCTGAGGTCAAGCAAGCCTTGGCGGACGTAGGCATAACGGTTACTACACGGGAAATTTCGGAACTAACAGCTACCCGCAAGCGCGCCGCACCTCGGGCGAAGTCACAAGACGCGTGATGACTCGTCGCTGAAACTCAATCCAAAAAAAAGCCCCACATCGTGGGGCTTTTGCATTTTTGAGGGGTTGGCTTCACTGGACCTCAGTCTGTTCAGCCAGATCGATTTGCCTCGATCGGCCAGCCATATCAGTGACGACGAATGTGCACGCACTGTCGGGCTCACCTTCGGCAATTCGTGTTTGAAAGTATCGTTCTGCAACCTCTCGGGCGGCACCTTCGTGCCCTTCTTCGGATTCAACGTAAATGGTCCAGGTCACTACATAGCCGCTCATGTTTTTCTTCCTTGCGCTGATTCAGATGTACCAGGGCTGGGCGCCATGGCGCCCAGCGGTTTATATCAAGCGGCTTTTCGGTGCTGGCCCATTGCCTGAGCGAGTACCCACAGTGCGCGATTCAGTTTCACGTCCTGGTCAATGCCGTTGACCGCTCGGGTAGTTGTGCGTCGGCCTTGCTTGTTTCGGCCGCTCAAACCACCTTTGATAGTGTTTTCCTGGACACGGTTAAAAGTGGTCCAAAGGTCGCTGCTTCGATCTTCGCGACGACGCGGCATCAGCAACTGCGAAGGCGTCACAGGTGCCGGACCCTCGGCAGGATCGTAGCGATAGGCCAATGCAGCCATGGCGAAAGCCTCTTGCTCGTCCTGGTGCAATTGCTGGTGCTTCATATCAGCGATGATATGGTCGATTTGCTCGAAATGCTTCAGCACTTCGAACGCGCCTTCGATCACATCGCTCACCACATCCCCACGGCCGCTATGGCGTACTTTTTGATCGGCGGCAACGTCGCCCAGTACCAAACCGTTTGCACACACGAATCGAAATTTGCCGCCGATCATCTGATAACTGCTGCTGCCGTCATGGCTGTTGAGCAGGATGATTTCGTTGGCTTCCTGGTCCAGGATCTGGCTGGCATGGCGCAGGCGCACCATGTGCTTGGTGTGCTCGCGCTTGCCCTGGTCACGCACGCGCGTCTGACATGCCATGAAAGGTTGGAAACCTTCTGCGCGCAGCGCATCGAGCACCTGCACGGTGGGGATATACAGATAACGGTCTGACCGGCTGTCGTGCGCTTCCTCGGCGAAGATAGACGGGACGTAACGCGCGATCTGATCATTGCTCAGTGCGAGGTCACTACGGATCATGCAAGGGTTACGAAAGTTGCTGGAAAGACGCATGGTGTTACTCCTTGTGTAGCGCCCGTCCTGGCGAGCGCAAGCGGGGTTAGGCTGCTGAAAAGTCGCTACGGCGGTTAGCGTTGAACGGATGGACCTGGCGGCGCAGCTTCGACATTTGTTCGCAGATCTCAAACCGACCGCTTGTGAAGCGCTTCATCTGCTGTTGCTTTGCTTGTCTGCTCATCTCGTCTCACCTCTGTGCTGGATTTGCTGGGTGGCTTTCGCCGATGCGCTTAGGTCGATCGGGCGCATAGGTGCGTGACAAGGGCGCGATGCGAGGCCGCAGCTAAGGGAGCGAAGCGAGTCTGAACGGGGGAGTGTCGCGGGCGCAGCCGAACCCTTGTCACGTGCCGCGCTCGATCTACCGTCAAGCGCACGGCGAAAGGCGCCCAGCAAAGCCTGCAGGTGAGACGAAGGGACAGGCAGCGACGGCAAGCGGAGCGCGCAGGCCGAGAGGCCGGAGGCGTTAGAGCCGGCTTGCCGGCGGGGATTGAAGCCCGAAGGGTCGAGACGGGCCGGCTTCATGGCCTGGCTCGATGCGCAGCACGAAAGCCCGACCCTGAGCGAAGCGAGGGGAACGCACGTCAGTGTGAACCAGGTATTACACTGGATATGACCTCAACTGGCCGGAGCACTCCCCTCCTCCAGTGCTCGATCTGACTCAATCGATTCAATTGGCTTGTCGGCAGCTGTCGCAGCTGCAGAACACGCTGAAGCGTCAATGTCGTTCATGTGCTCAGGAGAGGCACCCAGTCGCGCCTTAATGCGAGCCATGAGCCTATGCACAACCTGTCTACTTAATCCCGCATCAGCAGCTGCTTCGGCCACACTGGCACCCATCACCAGGACAAGCCTGGCTGCATGCAAAGATTTTGCAGAGTAGGCCCGGTGCCCACTGCTACATGACATGAAGGTGACGACTCGCTCGAAAGCGTGTGGACTCATCAGCGCGCACTGCGCTGCAGGGCTGATCAATCGAATAAGCTGGGCAACCTGGGCGGGACTAAAGGTTTGCTGAATCTGTGAAGCGGTGGCCAAAACCATGTCGTCAGAAATTGACATCGGGTCGTTCCAGGACAAATCTATTTTATCAATTACGGTTGCATGAGTTTAATGGTTTGCATCTGATTATGTCACCACTTGTCATCACTTAAGGCCGTTATCCAAATCGCTCGGATCTAGTCACCACTTGTAACTACTTAGTATTGTCGACTTGAGGCACACCTCGGTAATCACGGCTCACCGCTCTTGTATTTACTTGTGGATCCTTCCATAATCCACCTGCAGTTGCGGAACGACTAACCGGATGAGATTGAGCGTTCCCTGGCCCGTAAGGGTGTCAGCGCAAGGCTGGCCGAGGCGAGAGCCGAAGCAGTGTCCGGATCTGATATATCGAAATACGATGAAGGCGCCCTTTGGGCGCCTTTTTTCGTTGCTGATGCGTGGCTTTGCTATCGACGTGTAGCTACAGGCTGCCGCATATACGTTTTGGCACACAGCACAAGGAAGGCCATATCACCCAAAAGAACGGGTGCCGCGTCGTCTGGCTCAATCGGGTATGCGCTTTCGACAAAAAGGGTCAGGTCTTGCTGCTGTCTACCGACCTGGATGGCCTTGCTGATTTCGAAAAAGACGTAGTACGAACCATCGGGCTCCTCGATCTTGATGGAGTAGACCCAGTTGCGACGGCTAGCGGTCTGAGTCACGCTGCATTTCGGATGGTTCAGCTTCAGGATCAGTGCCGGCAGTTGCTTGGAAAGCCGGTAACGAATGGGGCAAAAGGTCCTGGGCCTTGGGCTGTCATGATCAATCATCGGCTCGCCTGAGGGATGTGTTTCAGCCCTGAATTTCCGCGAGAAGCAGTGGGTCGAGAACGTGACGTGAACCTTCAGAATCTTCTTCGCCATCCTACTGTCGATGTCAAAATCGAACGGCTCCAAATGCGATAGATCGATGCGCTGGCCCGCAATGAACAGATCTGGAAAATACGTTTGCGCTGCCACACTGGTCTCCTAGGGCTCGCAGTTATTATACCTGCTAGAGATCCAGTCTTACCCGCTCAACCTCATCGAGACTGATCACGTCATTGCGTCGGTCATAGAGCTGAGTGGTACGGGTCGACGAATGATTGGCCATCGCGGCAGCATTTTCTAAGGTTCCACCGTTTTTTAGATAGGCAGTGATACCCGTAGCTCGAAACGTATGATTGCCAATTGGCGTGCGGATGCCGGCTGCTAGGGCTCTTCGCCTCACCATGGCATGCGCGTTGGCCTGAGGCAGAGGATTTTGACCTAGCTGCCCGGTACCGCGCCCGATCGTGCGAAACAGCGGCCCTTTCGCATCACCTTCCAGCTTTGCGTCGACCAGGTACTCATGCAGGTACGTCTCAAGCACATGGTGGCAAGGCATCGCGTGCTGCTTGCCACCTTTCTCTTTCAGGCGCACCCACAGCCGTCGATTTTGCGTATAGACGTCCTCGACCTTCATCCCGAGCGCTGCGCCGATGCGGGCGAACGAAAACACCATCAGTGCGATCAACGCTCGATCCCGAAGACCTGCAGGTGTGCTGACATCGATGCTGTCCAGCAGCTGCCGTGCCTCAGCCGGATCAAGCACGGGCGTCTTGCCGGTGCGGGCCGTATGGCTGGGCCCGCGCACCGAGGCAGCCGGATTCTGGGGCACGACCTGACCCACCACTAGCCAATCGAACAGGTGCCGGATAGCCGCCAGGCGCTGCTTTACCGACGGCGCAGCCAACCGCTGCATCTGCAGCTCGATCCAGGTCGACACATGCAGCGGGGCCACCGCCGCGAGATCAGGTACACCCACATCAGCGCACCAGGTCAAAAACTCGTTTGCTGCGCGAGCATAGGCGCGTCGTGTGTTCGCGTTGCGGATGTTGGCGGTGAAAAATTCCAGAAAGCGTATACCCGCACGCTCGCCGGCCTGACTGACCAGCACGGGCACGTTTGCGGTAATCGAACCTGTCAGGACAAGCTCGTTCATGGCAGCTCAATCCCCAGTTTATCTTTAAACACCTGCTTGCCGTAGGCCTTTCCGACTTCCAGGAGCACACCTAGCCCAACACCTCCGGCTTTTTCCGCACCTGTTTTGGTAAGGCGCCAGATCTCCTCGTCTCTCACCGTGTCCAGGAACTCATGGCCCTTGTAAGTAAGTCGCGTGGGCTGCCAAAGGGAGGTGTTATGTGTCGGAAAGGCATCTCGGGATAGGATGAAACCCGCTTCTGTGAGCAGCAGCACATGGTATGAAATTGCTCGGGGCGAGCGATTTGCCAGGACAAGGTTTATCCCTTCTTTTGGATCATTCTTGCTTGCCTCAATGGCCAGCAGGATTTCGCGCACCAGCTCTTGGTCAAGTTTCATCGGCGGCATCCTTTCTATGTGTGATAAAGGACATTATCACACATAGAAACTGCCACCAGGTGCCTGAGTCGGGTAAAGATCAAAAAATCAATTAATTTAGTTGACATTTAACGTATTTGTGTGAACCTTGCACAAAGTGAACACATTTCGTGCTCAGCCGGCAATCTGAGGTTCCAATGGCTAGAATCAATCTTCGAGACATATCAGACGACGTGCATCAACTCATCAGTCAATCCGCCCTACTAAACCACCGCTCAATCGAAAGTGAAGCTCGCCATGCCCTAGATCAGTACGCACTCAGTTTGAATAGAGAACAAGATACCAAGATTGAAACTTCGCGAGAAATTTGGCAAAAAGAAACGGGGCAACGACTGCACAAGCTATTTCAACAGCTTAGAGATGATAACTTCTTTGCGTACAGAGTACGTCATGATATTCCACATATTGCACTTCATATTGGCGAGAATTCACCCGCCCAATTACTAGATTGTATAGATGGGATCAAGGGACCTGATTTTGACATGATCAACCGCCTAGCCTATTGTTTTAGCTGCAATCCAAGTTGGGTGATGAGCGGCGCAGGAACGATGTTTGAAGTTAAAAACATCGGCAGCAGTTATGAAAGTTTTTTTATTGACGAAACTGACGATCATGCTGACTATATATTTTATTTGATCCGCGTCGCATCTGGACGTAATGAAGGAATGATTATCTGCATCAAGCGTAACCAAGCGAGCCGCGTATATGAAGCAGGATACATCAGCGATCACTTTGTTCTGAAGGCTGGAATGGGCAGTGGTGGGTATGGCAATTTAAAGCGCTTCTTGAGCTTTATAAAATTGAATTGCGGAACACATTTTATACGCTCTTGTGAGTATGAAGAAGAAGAAGGATTGTCAACCGAGTTAGGGCTGCATCACCCAAGCTGGTATATACAAAAAAGCAGTCAATCAAGATGGATATCCCAACTTATCAGCGGAGAAGATCCCGGAAACTGGCTGGAAGGATATTCCAGCCTGTTAAGCTCAGTTTAAAAAATCAGAATATATATAAAAAATTAAAGCAACCAAGTCCTAGTCAAAGCGACTAAGAAAAAGGGCCGGCCTTTGATTCAGAGGCCGACCAGTCAGCTTTTCAAGAAATTTTTTAGGCACACCAAATCAAGAGATATCTATTTTATGAAGAAGTTCTATTCTCTTGAATGCAAGATCATTAATTCTTGACCTTCTCAGGAACTCCTTTGGACTCGAAGAAAATTCAACAACTGTTTTTATGTAAGACCTTTGATCATCCTCAATATCCGTATGTTCGAGCCAATCACGCCACGGCTTAATAAGATGATCGATAGAGGTTGAATTATGCAGGATACGAGCAGCTGCTATCAAATAAGCAACTGCGATCGCCATTGATTGATCAAGCTTCAATTGACCTATGGGTGCCCCAAGCAAAAAACTGGCGACCTTATTTGCGTGCGATGCATCCTCAGCGTACTGGCGGTAAAGCGTGAGGTTCTCCTGCCTCAAGATCATCATGGGAACCAAGAGATGCACATCAACATAATGATCCTTTGGTATGCTACGTAGTATCAACTCAAGCCTAATAGCAAATTGATCGACATCACGAAGAGTTAGCGAAAATCGTTGAGCAAGAAAGTATAATATGTCAGATGCATAGCTATAGTCTTGCTGTTCAAACCCGCGATTAGAAAAGTATTCAGTGATAGAGGAATCATAAAACTTTGACTTGACATACCGTTCTAACTTTGCCGTTTTCAAGTGATAATCTAGATCTATAAAGCGCTTTAAGTAGTTATCTCCGTCGAACGCTGGCCCGTATACACCCTGAAAGCTTTTGCTCAATTGATCACGATTTATGGCTATAACAAATACTATACGCTCGACATCAAATAAATGCTTTATTCGTTCTAGCACCTCAATTGCATACGTGGGCCTGCACCTGTCAAGCTCGTCAACAAAAACTATTAGGTTAGGTTGTTCTACAGGCAGCGCTTCGAGGGCTTTTTTCAAATGCTCTTTGAATGCCACCAGTGACTTTTGCTTTACAGTAAAACTATCCACAAGGCTTTCAACACTATCACCTACCAAGTCAGCAGCAAGCTTTTCATACTCTTTCTCAAGATCAAGAATCCCCAGGGTTGCGGCTTTGGCCGCTGCCACAGCGGTTGACTTTATAATGCCAGGCGCATAGCTCTTTGCTTTATTCCAAGCGCTTTTAGCAGGCTTATTTCGAGTCTTATCCAGCCAGCTGTCCAGCACAGACAGCATAGGCAACAAGGGATCTTCTGCAAAATCACTTTCCCAAGCATTTAGATACAAGCTGACCTTACCATCACGTTTCAGATAATGCTGCCATAAATTAAGAAAAGTAGTTTTGCCACCGCCCCAAGGTGCATCCACGCCAAAGACCAGGGGAGCCCGCGCATTGAGCAAAACGGGAGATATATTTTCGATTTCCGAATGGCGTTCAAGTAGATCTTCTGGACAAGGCCAGGCATCTCCTGACAGCTGGATAACTTTACTCCGCAAAACTATATCGTTTTTGATAAGACGATCTTCCCGATGTTTTTTCATAATTCAAGTTTACCCAATGCGTGAGCTGAAAGATCTAACTAACCGTTTATCTGAACAAAACGCTTAGCCTTTGTTTTTTCTGTCTCCAAATCGATTTTCATTTTTTTATCGGCACTTATAATTTGTGAGTAGCTAGTTTTTTCAGCAGCTTCATAGAAGGCCTTTTCTACAGCACTGAGCCTTTTCAGATCTGCTGCATCGAAAACAGGAGTAATACCTATCGGATCTCCAACGAACATCACTATTTGAGTTTCACGGGCTTTTACAATACGAAATCCAAATTTCTTGTAAATAGGAACCGTTGGTATGCTACAGGATAATCCGATATCACTGGATATATCGAAAATAACCTTCATCATGCTCCTCATTACACCCATACCCCGAAAGGGCTTGTCCACGGCGGTGTAGTATATGTTGCACTCCTGCTTCGATGTCTGAACCAGCCCGTAAAGTAAAAAACCCAAAATCTTTCCAGAATCGTTGGAACACGTTATGAGCTTTACCTGCGGTAAGTCAGGATGAGCTATATAGTTGCGTATTTCTTCAACAAGCAATGCTTTATACCCATCAAACAAAGGGTGCTTTTTGGACGGCGTGGACATACTCAATGCAGATACGTTGTCCTGCACAATCAGCAGCACTTCCTGGCAAATAGATGAATCTACTGGCGTGTTGTGTATAGTGACAATGTTCATAAGCTTTATAATTCTTTATGTGGGGACTGGTCTTTCGATTCTGCCACAAGACAGGAGTACCAGTAACATTCTTACAAAGATCCTCCTCATTGTCATGGCAACACCTGATACAAGAATCCGATGTTGACTAGTCTATTCGTCAGTATTGGGAGTGGGTGGCCAGCGAGCACGCTGCAGGTCGACCAGCTGGACCAGGTATCCAATGAAGGACCTCAATTTGTCCGCGTCTACCGTCGTAACGATCACAGCCGGCGAGCCGTCTTACCGCCCTGGAGTTTCAGCAGCTGGCCGCAGTGCCGGCAGCGGTTGAGTGGTTTGCAAACCTAGACAACCCCCGCACACAACGTGCCTATCAAAACGACCTGGAAGACTTCTGTGGATTCGTTGGCTTGGCCTCGGCAGATGAGTTCCGTGTGGTTGCTCGATCACACGTATTGGCGTGGCGCGCGGATCTGGAATCACGAGGCCCGGCCGGGGCTACCATCCAACGCAAACTGGCAGCTCTGGCCAGCCCCTTCGATCACCTTCTGGAAAACAACGCCATTGCCGGCGGGAACCCAGTGCACAGCGTCAAACGGCCAAAGATCGAGAGCAATGAGGGCAAGACGCCGGCGCTGGGAGACCATCAGACTAAGGTCCTGCTCGATGCACCGGATGAATCCACACTTAAGGGATTGCGTGATCGGGCCATCCTGGGAGTGCTGCTGTACCACGGGCTGCGACGCGAAGAAGCAGCATTGCTGCAGGTAAACGACATCCAGGAGCGCCGCGGTATCCAGCATTTGAAGATCCATGGAAAAGGCGGCAAGGTGCGTTACCTACCTCTGCACCTGGTAGCAGCCGGACGTATCCACTCTTACCTGGAACGTTCGGAGCATCACCATGAGGATAGGAAAGTCCCCGTGTTCTGACCGTTGCGTGGCCGATCGACTGGGGCTGGGGTTTCGGCCAACGGTATCTATACAGTGGTAGAGGCTTACGCTAAAAAGGCGGGTATTCAGGTCGCCGGACTGGGCGTGCATGGACTGAGGGCTACGGCGGCGACCAATGCCCTGGAGCACGAGGCCGACATTGCCAAGGTCCAGGCCTGGCTGGGTCATGCCAACATCAGCACGACCAAAATCTACGATCGTCGGCAGAATCGGCCGGAGGATTCGCCTACCTACAAGGTGAAATATTAGCCATGGAAGACCTGAGCAAGGCAAAGCGCCGGCATGGTAGATTGGCACCGAACGCGCCTGATCAGTGAGCGCTACGACACGTTGGAGCAGTAAGGGCATGGCACGCAAAGTTTTCAATAAAAAGGATTTCTATAACCTAGATGATCACCCATGGCTAGGTTATAAACTTAGATATGGTTCAGGTTTCATCGCTGCTGGAAGACATGTTTTAGCCGCTCCAAGCGTTATCTCATTTTATGAAGATAGATACTCTGATTTTTTCAGCTTTATCAAAGATATTCAGTCTGCTGCCGAAAAGGGAAATGTTCTTATTGATTTGAGAGGAGTCATCGAAGTCAAGGCGGGCGCAATGCTACTGTTGTACGCTTCGATACAGACACTCCAAAAAAAACATGGCCGAAAAAATATCGTTCGATTTACCAAATGCAAGCTATCAATCATTTCTAGCTCTTTTGGAAGGTTGGGCTTCTGGGAGCTTACGAAACAGCTTGAATTTCTCCCAACGGCAGTAAACGACAACAGTTTGGAAATCTGCACAACCTCTATAGAAGACACCAAACGTAATGACAAAGCTCAGTTAAAAAAAATAATTACATATACACAAGCTGCCATAGCTGACGCTGGATTAGATGAAGAAAATGTCCTCGCATACAATGCAATAACTGAATCAGTTAGTAACGTATGGCAGCACGCATATGACAATGATTTTGTGGCAGACAACTTCAACAAGACCCTAGCCAACTGGTGGATTATTGTCGAAAAAATAGATGATCAGTTTTTTATTGCAGTATACGATATAGGCGTGGGAATCCCAACAACCCTTGAACGGAAGTATTGGTATACGGTCTACTATTCCTATACAGACGGAAAGCTTTACGAGTATGCAGCTGATGCTCATAGAATTAAAATGGCTGTCGAATACGGCCGATCAAGATTCAAGGTTGACAATCGTGGCAAAGGATTGTCAGAGGCCAAAGACTTCGTTCTGTCAAATCCGGAAGGGGCCATGATCATATACAGCGGACAAGGCTCTTATATATTCAAAACTAACACCGGTAAAGAGAAATTGACAAAACTTCCATCTGAGTTTCCTGGAACACTCATCCAGTGGAATCTAAAATTGGAGTCCAAAAAGTGAGCGAAGCCTTTCGCATAGACGTGGCAGATCGTTTTTCCGATATGCCCTACGGTAGAGATAGCAAAGATGGCGACGACAATG
>Ga0308157_10004751_pt1 | contig 17688 bp, 13 predicted proteins | sample PhyBR1_FD_201035 | JGI IMG/M metagenome (GOLD analysis project Ga0308157, IMG submission 201035) | Phyllosphere microbial communities from UC Gill Tract Community Farm, Albany, California, United States - DLSLB.R1 | ecosystem: Host-associated > Plants > Phyllosphere > Unclassified | place: USA...
AAGTGATGTCATCTGACATCAAATGATCCAAAGGAATCTCTCAAAGCTAGGAAAACCTAGCCCGAGGACATATTGGCATTTGACAAGTGCACGCTGTTGAGTTCTCAAGGATCAGACGCTCCCGGCCCTCAGCAACCAAGCTGAGCCCTCCGGGGCAACTTCTCTACCTTATCACCATGATTCGCGTTGTCCAATCCGACACGCCGAAGCTACCGAAGCAACCAGGCCATCAGACCGGCGAACCGATCAAGGCGACAAGCCACAAACTTACCAGACGCAAACCTGAGCTTGCGCTGGAAGCGACGTCTTCGTGAAGAAGCCGCTTCCCCGGTAATTCCGCTCCTGCGGACGTGACGTCCTGGGGAGCTTCTTTGCGGTTGTTGTCGCCTTCCTGGGGTGGGGGAGCCTTCCGGCTCTACCTCACCGCTTGGCGGCGACAAGGGATTACATTACGCAGGTTCGGGTGCGGCCACAAACGCGGTCGCCTCCGGGCGTGTCGTGACGAGGTCTGCGAACGCCGCAGCATCCGCTCCCCCGCTGACGAGCGCGTCGAGAAGCGCCACCGCGCCGATGAGGATTCCGACCAGCACGACGAGCAGGATGACGCCCCCGATGAGGATCCCCTTGCCCGCCCGCTTGAGACCGCCCGTGACCCGTTCGTGGGACAGCAGATCGCGGACCGCACTGCGTCGGTCCTCGATCGAGAGCGAGCGTCCCGTGAGGTGGGCGGTCAGGTCTTCACCCGTGGGTCCGGTAGCGTACTCGGCCATGACCTTCGCGCGCCCCTCGCGCGTGCGCATCGCCCGCGACGCCTCGAGCAGCTGATCGGCTTCCGCGTCGGAGACGCCGTAGCGCTCGGCGAGGCGGCCCGACATATGCACGCCGAGCTCGCGCATCGCGTTCGTGCGTCCCTCTTCGGTGGTGAGCTCCCGCGCCGCGTCGCTGACACCGGCGCCGTCGATGTCGACGCCCGCCTTCTGCGCGTGCTCCGCCGCGAACTCGCTCGCGGCGCGCTCTGCGTCGCGGCGGTCGTCGTCGGTGGCGTTCGCGAGCTCGTCATTCAGATGAGAGTTCAGCGCCGTTGCCGCTTCGGCGAACCGATCGCGTCGCTCTTCGGGCGCCCCGGTCTCGGCGATGACATCACTGGCGACCTCAGCGCGGCGGCGCCATGGCATCTGCTGCGACGTATTCATCCCTGCCCCCTCCGATCACCCTAGCGATGCGCGCCGATTCAGGCGAGGAATACGCCGGCGAGCGCCTTCTTGCCGCGGCGCAGCAGCGAGACGCCGCCCGGAAGCGATCCGGTCACGACGGCGTCGTCGCCGACGACCTTCTCGCCGTCGAGCGAGACACCGCCCTGCTTGATCGCACGGCGCGCTTCGGAGATCGACGGGACGAGGTTCGTCGCCACGAGCGTCTCGAGCACCGATGCTCCCGAGGAAACGGTCGCGTGCGGCAGCTCCGTGAGCGCCGATGACAGCGTCTCGGCATCGAGCGAAGCGAGCTCGCCCTTGCCGAACAGCGCCTCGGACGCGGCGATCGCCTTGCGCGTCACGTCGAGGCCGTGCACGGTCGCCGTCACCTCGAGCGCCAGCCGGCGCTGCGCGGCACGTCGGAAGGGTTCGTCGGTCACGAGCCGCTCGTACTCGGCGATCTCGTCGCGGCCCAGGAAGGTGAAGACCTTGAGCCGGTCGACGACGTCACGGTCATCGGTGTTCAGCCAGAACTGGTACATCGCGTACGGACTGCACATCTCGGCATCGAGCCAGATGGCGTTGCCCTCGCTCTTGCCGAACTTCGTGCCGTCGCTGTTCGTGATGAGCGGCGTGCCGAAGGCGTGAACGTCTGTTCCTTCGACGCGATGGATCAGATCCGTTCCGCTCGTGAGGTTGCCCCATTGATCACTGCCGCCGGTCTGCAGCACGCATCCGTACTGTCGGTGCAGCTCGAGGTAGTCGAGTCCCTGCAGGATCTGGTAGCTGAACTCGGTGTAGCTGATGCCCGCGTCGGAATTCAGACGAGCGCTCACGGCATCCTTCTTCAGCATCGTTCCGACGCGGAAGTGCTTTCCGATCTCGCGCAGGAATTCGATGGCCGACAGCGGTGCCGTCCAGTCGAGGTTGTTCACCATGCGCGCGGCACTGTCTCCGTCGAAGCTCAGAAAGCGCTCGATCTGCGCACGCAGTTTAGCGACCCACTCTTCGACCGTCTCGCGCGTGTTGAGCGTGCGCTCCGCGGTGGGGCGGGGGTCACCGACGAGCCCCGTGGATCCGCCGACGAGCCCGAGCGGGCGGTGCCCGGCGAGCTGCAGACGGCGCATCGTGAGCAGCTGCACCAGGTTGCCGAGGTGCAGGCTCGGTGCCGTCGGATCGAAGCCGCAGTAGTAGACGATCGGGTCGCCCTCGAGGAGATCGCGGAGCGCCTCCGCGTCGGTGGACACGTGCACGAGGCCGCGCCAGACGAGCTCGTCCCAGAGGGTGTCGAAGCTGTCGTCCAGCTGCTGCGGCGCCACAGTCGTCGTCATGATGACCGATCCTACTTTCCGGTGAGGGCGGAGAACGCGTGCTGCGCACGCTCGATCAGCTCGGTGCGCTGTTCCGCAACGCGGTCGGGCGCGGTCCCTCCGACGCCGCTGCGGCTCGCGACGGATCCCTCGATCGACAGCACCGCGCGCACGCCCGGCGTGAGATGCTCGCTGACCTCGGCGAGCAGGTCGTCGTCGGCCTGCTCGAGCCCGATTCCGCGCTGCTCGCACGCGCGCACCAGGGATCCGGAGATCTCGTGGGCATCGCGGAAGGGCACGCCCTGCTTCACGAGCCACTCGGCGACATCGGTCGCCAGCGAGAAGCCTTCGGGCGCGAGCTGCGCCATGCGCTCGGTGTGGAACGTCAGAGTGGCGACCATTCCGGTGAAGGCGGGCAGCACGAGCTCGAGCGTGTCGACGGAGTCGAACACCGGCTCTTTGTCCTCCTGCAGATCGCGGTTGTATGCGAGAGGCAGCGCCTTGATCGTCGAAAGCAGCCCCGTGAGGTTGCCGATGAGCCGCCCCGACTTGCCGCGCGCGAGCTCGGCGATGTCGGGGTTCTTCTTCTGCGGCATGATGCTCGACCCGGTCGAGTAGCCGTCGTCGAGCGTGACGAAGTCGAACTCGCGTGTGTTCCATACGATGATCTCTTCGGCCAGACGCGAGAGGTCGATGCCGATCTGCGCCGCGATGTAGGCGAACTCCGCCACCACATCGCGCGCTGCCGTCGCATCCATCGAGTTCTCCGCGGGGCGGTCGAGCTCGAGCTCGCGAGCCACGAGTGCCGGGTCGAGGCCCAGCGTCGAGCCCGCAAGGGCTCCCCCGCCGTACGGCGACATACCCGCACGCGCCCGCCAGTCGCGCAGGCGCTCGAGGTCGCGTACGAGAGGCCACGCGTGCGCCTGCAGGTGATGAGCGAGCAGCACGGGCTGCGCGTGCTGGAGGTGCGTGCGACCGGGCAGGATCGCCCCGTCGTTCGCCTCGGCCTGTGCCACGAGCGCATCGATGAGCTGCAGCACATCGCGCGCGATGACGTTCGCGTGGTCGATCAGGTACATGCGCACGAACGTCGCGATCTGGTCGTTGCGGCTGCGGCCCGCGCGCAGGCGCCCGCCGAGCTCGGGGCCGACCTCGTCGAGGAGCATCTGCTCGAGTGCGCCGTGCACGTCTTCGTCGCCGGGGCGAGGGGTGAGCTCGCCCGTCGCGACCTTCTCCGAAAGCCTGTCGAGCCCGGCGTGCATGGCCGCCGCGTCGTCGGCGGAGAGGTATCCGGCGGCCTCGAGCGCGGTCGCGTGCGCGTGGGAGCCGCGGATGTCGTACCGCGCGAGCTTCCAGTCGAAGTGCGTCGAGCGGCTGAGCGCTTCGAGCGCAGGACTCGGCCCGGATGCGAATCGGCCTCCCCAGAGGGCGCCCTCGTTCGTGCCGTGCGGGGTCGATGCGGGATCGGTCGTACTCACCCGTCCAGCCTAGCCGGAGCGACAGCCTTCGATATCGCGCCCACAGCCCATTCGAGCGGTCCCCGTCCGACGAAGAGCGCCCACGCGCAGCAGAAGACGAGCGTCGCGATCGACATCGGCCAGAACGGATGCACGTCGAGGAAGCCGCCGATCGGATCGACCGGTGCGTCCTGCATCCAGATCCACACGCTCCACGCGATCAGCTGACCGGTGTACGCCGTCAGCGGCATCGAACCGACCGCACGTATGGGCCAGGCGATCACGCGCAGCGGCGTTCGGCACACGAGCACACAGCCGCAGATGATCACGATCGCGAGCCCGCCCGAGCCGAACATCTCGCCGATGCCGGTCGAGTGCGGCTCGGCCGAGGCCGCCTCCGCCGCGGCACCTCCCACGATCGCGAACCCGGCGATCGCCGCACCCGCCGCCATCAGGCCGATCGCGAGCACGGTGAGCGCGCGATCGAACCCGATCCGGGCGAGCCCGATACCGGCCGCGACGAATGCGATCCACGCCGCGAACGGGTAATGCCAGCCCAGCAGGTCGCGCACGACCGCGCCGGGCAGCGTGAACCAGAACGAGGACTCATCGATCGCCGCGACCGCGAACGGCGCGGCGATCGCGACGCCGCCCGCGAACGCGAACAGCGGTGCCGGCCGCCACGACAGCAGCGGCAGCGCGAGCAGGAAGAGGATCCCGTACGCCGGGAGTATCACGTAGACCGGCGCCGGCATCAGCCACAGCGCGAAGCCGATCGCGTAGATCAGCGCGGCGCGCACCGCGGTGCGGCGGCGGTCGACCGCGAGGCGGCCCGCCGCGTGGGGCACGGATCCGCCGGTCAGCAGGCCGAGCGACACGCCCGCGAGCGTCGCGAACAGGATCGATGAGTTTCCGTTGACGACCGCCGACCACGTCGAAGCGTCGCTCGCGTCGAACCTCGGCGACGTCACGACGACGTGCGCCGCGAACATCCCGAACACGGCGAGGCCGCGGGCCAGGTCGACGCCGCCTTCACGGCGCGACGCCCGGGCCCCGCCGCTCAGCCGCACATGCATCGCGCCGGCTAGGCGTTCTCCTGCTGACGCAGCAGCCAGACGAGCAGCGCCTTCTGCGCGTGGAGGCGGTTCTCCGCCTCATCCCAGATGACGCTCTGCGGTCCGTCGATGACCCCGCTGTCGACTTCGTACCCGCGATCGGCGGGCAGGCAGTGCAGGAAGATCGCGTCGTTCTTCGCCCGCGCCATCAGCTCGGTCGTGACCTTGTACTCGCCGAGGGTCTTCAGCCGCTCGGCCTTCTCCTGCTCCTTGCCCATCGACACCCACGTATCGGTGACCATGACGTCGGCCCCCTCCGCCGCCTGCGCGGGGTCTGCGGTGAGCAGCACGGATCCGCCGGTCTGCGCCGCGATCGCCCGCGCATCGGCCACGATGTCTTCGCGGGGCGCGTACCCCACCGGGCTCGCGATCCGCACATGCATGCCGGCCATCGCACCCGCGACGAGGTACGAGTGCCCCATGTTCGAACGGCCGTCACCGTAGAAGCTCATCGTTAGGCCCTCGGTGCGGCCCTTGTGCTCGCGGATCGTCAGGAGGTCGGCGAGCAGCTGGCACGGATGGAAGTCGTCGCTCAGGGCGTTGACCACCGGAACCCGCGTGCTCTCGGCCATCTGCTCGAGGCCCGCTTGCGCATACGTGCGCCAGACGATCGCCGCGACCTGGCGCTCGAGGACCCGCGCGGTATCGGCGGGAGTCTCCTTGCCGCCGAGCTGGCTCGACGCGGTCGTGATGATGAGCGGCGATCCGCCGAGGTCGGCGATGCCGACGGCAAACGACACCCGCGTGCGCGTCGACGACTTATCGAAGATGACCGCCACCGTCTGCGGGCCGTCGAGAGGCTTCTCTGCGAATCGATCCTGCTTGAGGACAGCGGCGAGATCGAGGATCTCGGACTGTTCGGCGGGCGTGATCGAGTCGTCGCGGAGGAAGTGACGAGTCATCGGGCGTTCTCCTGGTGCTGGGCGGCGACCGCGGTGAGCGATGCCGTGAAGATGTCGAGGAACTCGGCGATCTCGCTGTCGCCGATCGTGAAGGCGGGCGCGAGACGGATGACGTCTGCGGCCGGCGCGTTGATGATGAGGCCGCGCGAGAGCGCGGCGCTCGCGACCTCGGCGGCCACGGGCTCGTCGAGCACGATGCCGATCAGCAGACCCGCGCCGCGCGTAGACGTGACGAACGGGAGGTCGGCGACCTTCTCGCGCAGTTCGGCGCCGCGCGCAGAGACGTTCTCGAGCAGGTTCTCACTCTCGATGTGCTCGAGCACGGCGTTGGCGACGGCGCTTCCGAGCGGATTGCCGCCGAACGTCGAGTTGTGCGTGCCGGGGTAGAACAGATCACTCGCCGCGCCGAACGTGATGAGTGCGCCCAGCGGGAAGCCCGCCGCGACCGACTTCGCAACCGTCACGGCATCAGGTGCGATGCCGAGGTGCTGGTGCGCGAACCACTCGCCCGTTCGACCGGATCCGGTCTGCACCTCGTCGAGGATGAGCAGGGCGTTGTGCGCCGTGGCGAGCTCGCGAGCTCGCTGCAGGAAGCCGTGCGGGAGAGGCACCACACCCGCCTCACCCTGGATCGGCTCGGCGAAGATCGCCGCGACGTCATCCGTCTGGAAGGCTTCCTCGAGTGCGTCGAGCGTCGGATCGATCGCCCGGACGCCCGGCATCAGCGGGGCGAAGGGATCCTGATACGCCGCCTTCGGCGTGAGCGCGAGGGCGCCCGTCGTGCGCCCGTGGAACGCGCCATTCAGACACAGGATGGTGCTCTTGCCCACCTCGTTTCCGTGCAGTCGCGCCAGCTTGATGGCGGTTTCGTTCGCTTCCGTGCCTGCGTTGGCGAGGAACACGCGCCCCTCGTCACCGGTGCGCGCGAGACGCTTGAGCCGCGCCGCGAGTTCGAGCTGCTGCGGTGTCGCGAAGTAGTTGGAGACGTGCATGAGGAGCGCCGCCTGCTGCGAGACGGCATCGACGACGACGGGGTGGGCGTGTCCGAGGCAGTTGACCGCGATTCCGCCGAGGAAGTCCAGGTATCGCGTGCCCTCCGTGTCCCACACGTGCGAGCCCTTGCCGCGCTCGAGGTTCGCGATACGTCCGCCGAGGCTCATGAGATCGCGGCCGGCCTCGTCCTTCCAGTTCTGCGTCATGATGCCGAGACCTCCGTTCCGATTCCGTTGCTGGTGAAGAGTTCGACGAGCACCGAGTGCGGCACCCGCCCATCGATGATGGAGGCCTTCTGCACGCCGTTCGTGACGGCATCGAGACAGGCCTGCATCTTCGGGATCATGCCCGACTCGAGCTTGGGCATGAGTTTCGTGAGCTCGGCGGCCGTGAGGTGCGATACGAGCGAATCGCGGTTCGGCCAATCGGCGTAGAGGCCGGGAACGTCGGTGAGGATCACGAGCTTCTTCGCGCCGAGCGCCTGCGCGAGCGCAGACGCGGCCGCGTCGGCGTTGATGTTGAGCGTGTGCCCGGGGTGATCGAGGTCGGGTGCGACGCCCGCGACCACGGGGATGCGGTCGGCGCGCAGGTGATCGAGCACCGGAGTGGGGTCGACCGTCTCGACGTTGCCGACTCGACCGAGGCTCTCCTCCACGCCGTCGATCATCACGCCGCGCCGGCGTCCGCCGAACAGCGCCGCATCTTCACCCGAGACTCCCACCGCGAACGGACCGTGCGAGTTGATCTTCGCGACGAGCTGCGGATTGATCTGACCGGTGAGCACCATGCGCACGACGCTGATCGCCTCTGTCGAGGTCACGCGGTAGCCGCCCTTGAACTCGCTCGGGATCGCGAGGCGGTCGAGCATGTTCGAGATCTGCGGGCCGCCGCCGTGCACCACGACCGGTTTGATGCCGACGTAGCGCAGGTAGGCGATGTCTTCGGCGAACGCCTCCTGCAGCTCCTCCGAGATCATCGCGTTGCCGCCGTACTTCACCACGACGATCTCATCGCGGTACTGCTTGAGCCACGGAAGCGACTCGATCAGGGTCGAGGCTTTGAACTCGGCTTCTTCGGGGCTCGTCTGCTGGAGATCGATCGGTGTCATGAGGAGTATGCGCTGTTCTCGTGGACGTAGGCGTGCGTCAGGTCGTTGGTCATGATCGTCGCCGCCTCAGCGCCGACGCGCAGGTCGATGTCGACCGTCGTGCGGCGCGGGGTGAGATCGACCTCTTCGCGGGGACGATCGGGACCGCCCTTCGTGCACACGCGCACATCGTTGATCGTCACATCGGTGTCGTAGGGGTCGAACTGCGCGTTCGTCGTGCCGATCGCTGCGAGCACGCGCCCCCAGTTGGGATCGTTTCCGAAGATGGCCGTCTTGAAGAGGTTGTTGCGGGCGACCGAGCGCCCGACCGTCACCGCGTCCTGCTCCGTCGCGGCGCCCGTGACACGGATGTGGATCTCGTGGCTGGCGCCCTCCGCATCCGCCATCAGCTGGGTCGCGAGATCGAGGCACAGGTCGGTCAGTGCGTCGCGGAAGTCCGCGGCATCGGGCTCGACGCCGGAGGCGCCGCTCGCGAGCAGGGTGACCTGGTCGTTCGTCGACATCGCGCCGTCGGAATCGAGGCGGTCGAAGGTGGTGCTCGTCGCGGAACGCAGGTGCTGATCCGCCTGCTCCGCGGTGAGCACCGCGTCGGTCGTGATCACGACGAGCATCGTCGCCAGGCCGGGCGCGAGCATTCCCGCGCCCTTCGCCATGCCGCCGATGGTCCAGCCGTGCTGCGATCGCGTCGCCTGCTTGGGCACGGTGTCGGTCGTCATGATCGCGCGCGCCGCATTCTCACCGCCATCGGTGCTGAGCTGACCCGCAGCCGCGGCCGTGCCCTCGAGAACCTTCTGCCGGAAGACCTCGTCGCCCGTGCCGATGAGACCGGTCGAGCAGACGATCACATCGATCGCGCCGACTCCGAGAAGATCGGCGGCCTTCTCGGCGGTCTGGTGGGAGGTCTGGAACCCGAACGAACCGGTGAAGCAGTTGGCGCCGCCCGAGTTGAGCACGACGGCCTCGGCCCGGCCGTCCTTGATCGCCTCCTGCGACCACATGATGGGGTTCGCCTTCGCGCGGTTCGAGGTGAACACGGCCGCGGCCGTCTTCTGCGGACCGCGGTTCACGACGAGCGCGACGTCGGGGCCGCCGGACGACTTGAGCCCGGCGGCGACACCGGCCGCTTCAAATCCGTCGGCTGCGGTGACGCTCACGGGGCGACTCCGTTCATGGTCAGCGCCGTCGTCTCGTCGAGACCCAGCGCGATGTTCATCGATTGGATCGCGGCGCCGGCCGTGCCCTTGGCGAGGTTGTCCACCGCCGCGACGATCACGACACGATTCGCCGCGCGATCGATGGATACGCTCATGAGCGCGGTGTTCGCCCCCGTGACGTCGGCGGTGCGCGGCTGCTGTCCCTCGGGAAGCAGCTGCACGAACACCTCATCGCCGTACGCTCGTTCCCACGCGGCACGGATCTGAGCGTCAGTCGCATCGTTCGCGATGCGCGCGGTCGTCGTCGCGAGGATCCCCCTCGCCATCGGCACGAGGACCGGCGTGAAGGACACCCGCGGATCCGTCGCACCCGCGGCGCGCAGCGCCTGCTGGATCTCGGGGATGTGCCGGTGCGTGCCGCCCACGGCATACGGGTTCGCGGTGCCGAGCAGCTCGGCGCCGAGCAGATGCGGCTTGAGCGACTTCCCCGCTCCCGACGGCCCGACCGCGAGCACCGAGACGATGTCGTGCGCCTCGATCACTCCTGCGGAAACGCCCGGCACGAGGCTCAGGGAGACCGTCGAGGCGTTGCACCCGGGGGCGGCGATGCGCGACGCTCCGACCAGATTCTGGCGCTGCTTCACACCGTCGACGAGCAGTTCAGGAACTCCATAGGCCCACGGCGTGTGGAACTCACCGCCGTAGAACTGCTCCCACGCGTCGCGGCTCGTGAGCCGGTGGTCGGCGCCCGCGTCGATCACGAGGTCCGCGTCGCCCAGGGCGTCGGTGTACTGGCCCGATTGCCCGTGCGGCAGGGCGAGGAACACGATGTCGTGCCCCGCGAGCACCTGGGGCGTCGTGGGCTGCAGCTCGAGATGGCGCAGGCTCCGGAGGTGCGGCTGATGTGCGACGAGCGGGTCGCCCGCGTTCGAGTGCGCCGTGACCGTGGTGATCTCGACAGCGGGATGGTTCGCGAGCAGGCGAAGGATCTCGCCGCCCGCATAGCCGGAGGCGCCGGAGACGGCGACCGAATACGTCATGATTTCTACCTTATTGCGCGATGGGCGGTTGACCGTGACGGCGGGCCGCTCACGCGACGCGGATTACGCGCACGCTGGCCGGCGGCCCGCCGAGATTCGGCGGTCGCGACGGCGCAGGAGAGGACAAGGCATGCGGCCAGAGTAGCATCAGGCTCCCACCGAATCCGCGGAGGGATCGGTGGGAGCCCAGTGGACGGCGATCAGATGATCTGCTCGCCCTTGCTCTTCGCCTCCCGCGCGTCCTTGACGAACGCGGAGACCAGCACGGCGAGGGTGCCCGCGACGATCACGGGCCAGATGAGCACATACAGCGTCAATGCGAGGGTCATCGCACGACTCCTTCCGTTTCGACGGCCGGCGCTTCGGTATCGAACGATCCCGTGCGCTCCTTGATGAGATCGAAGTCGAACCTCTTCGCGCGGCTCGCCAGGGTGAAGGCCACGCAGACGATCGTGCTGACGCCGTACGCGATCAGCGATCCCGACAGCACCGGATAGGCGTGCAGGAAGCCGATGGCGAACGGCGCGGACGCGACAGACGCGACGATGCCGATCACGAGGCCCGTTCGGAGGCCGAAGAATCCGAACGCCATGAGCCCGAGGACGACGCCGATGCCGATCGTCGCGAAGACGTCGCTGACGATGCCAACGCCACCGGAGAGATCGATCCACTCGAAGCGCACCGGCAGGAATGCGGCCAATGCGACGAGAACCGACACCGTGAACGCCTTGTTCGTCACGCGGTTCCAGTAGAAGCTCGAGATCACGGGGAACACGAGCGCGCCCCACAGCGCTCCCACGAACACCAGCAGGTCGAGGATGCTGAACTGGATCGACGCGAAGCACAGCGCGGCGACGACCGCGACGATCATCGTGACGCGGCCGACGAGGAGCATCGTCTTCGGGTTCGCGTTGCGCTTGCCGGCCACGTTCTGCCCGTACACGTCGGCCATCATGATCGACGACAGCGCGGTCAGATCCGAGTCGGCCGTCGACGAGAGGGAGCCGATGATCATCACGAAGAACAGGCAGATGAGCACCGGACCGAGGTAGGTCGCCGCCATCTGCGGGATGAGGTTGTTGACGTCTCCCCCGAGCGGATCGATCCCGGCGTACAGCGCGATGACGCCGAGCATTCCGACGCCGATGATCGTGGCGCCGTAGCCGACGGTCGCGGTCACGAACGTCTTCTTGATGAGGTCCTCGCGCACGGCGAACAGTCGCTGCGCGATCGTCTGGTTGCCGATCGCGTAGGCGAGCACAGCGGCGATGTAGGGCGCGCCCTGCTCGAAGAACGCCTTCGAGGAGAAGAAGTTCGCCTGCTCGGCCGTGAGGTTCGACGCCCCCTGCTCGAACAGGTCCGGGCCTCCGGCGGCGAAGAACACGACGGGAACGATGATGACGACGGCGCCGAGCATCGCGATGACCTGTGCGAAGTCCGTCAGCACGGATGAGCGGAAGCCCGACCACAGCGTGTACAGCAGAACGCCCGCACCGATGGCGAGAATGCCCTGCGTGAAGGTGAACGGCGACAGCAGCGAGATGAGCGCGCCGCCCGCGATGAGGTTCGACGTGAGGCTGATGAGGCTGCCGAGCACGTTGGATCCCGCGAGCATGAGCTGGCTGGAGCGGCCGTGGCGAGCGAACATCACCTCGGCGATCGTGTGCGCATTGGGCGCTACAGCGCGGATCCGCTTCCCGAAGGGATAGATGAGGAGGATCATCAGCGCGCCCCACAGTCCGTAGTGGATGGGGCCGGAGATGCCGAACTGGTAGCCGGACGTCGCAGACGCGTACATCGACGAGGCCCAGATCCAGGTGGCGGTCATCGATGCGGCCGAGATTCCGAAGCCGATCTTGCCGCCTCCGGTCATATAGCCGTCGGCGTTCTCCTTCTTGCGGGAGATGCGGACGGACATGTAGAAGCTGCCGCCGAAGAAGACGAGCATGAGGATGACCACGACGGGCCATGCGATCTGTTGGAGGTCGCCCACGGAGGCGGGTCCCTTTCTCTTGCCGCGCAGCACGAACGGCCGCGCGCGGTTGACGAATACGAACCTGGGCCACTGCTGCCGTCACGAGAGGAGCGAATGACCCGGGGTGCTTCTCCTCTCATCTATGGACCTGGCCGCCGCGCGCGATGGCGCGCACAACGTCAGGAAACGGAAACGTGGCGAAAACGCGCGTCTGTGACGCGGCGATCGCGGTGCGGGGGCGCCCGAAGCGCTCGACCCTGGCCCCCGCGCAATCGCGCGGGCACCACACGACACTATCAAAATGCTGACGCGTTGCCTGGAGAAAGCTGTGGGTTCGGCCGCACCGACCTCAGATCCGCTGTGCGCGGCGCGCGAAAAAGGGCGAAGGATCCGCGGATCCCTCGCCCTTTCCTCCGGTTGTCAGTCGCGGATCTTCGCGCCGAAGCGCTCTTCCGCCACCGCGACGCCCGCCATCTTCGCCTCGGTGGCCTCCTTCGCCGTCAGCGTGCGATCCGGCGCCCGGAACAGCAGCGCGAAGGTGAGCGACTTCTCGGCCTCGCCGACGCCCCGCCCCCGGTAATCATCGACCAGTCGCGTGCTCTCGAGGAGCTCGCCCGCGCCGTTAACGAGCGCGGCGCGCACGTCGGCGGCGGGGGTGCCGGCCGGCACCACGAGCGAGACGTCCTGCGTCGCAGCGGTGTACGTCGACAGCCCTGAGGCGGTGACGCGGTCGCCCGCGAGCGCGACCACGCGATCGAGGTCGATCTCGGCGATCGTGACGCGCCCCGACAGATCGGCGTCCTTCGCGACGTCGGGATGCAGCTCGCCGACATAGCCGACGCGCTCCCCCGCGACGACGAGCGCCCCGGCGCGGCCCGGATGCAGCGCGGCGCGCTCGGTCTGCACGACCTCGATCACCGCACCGACGGCCTCGCCGATGGTTCGCACGGCGTCGAGCGCCGACGACAGCCCGGCGGCCTCCGCCGGGCGGCCGGGCTGCTTCGCAGAGATGTCGCCGGCGAACAGCAGCGCTGCGTAGCGCGGCTGCGGAGGGATCGAAGCCTGGATCTGCGCCAGCTGATCATCCGTCGGACGCACGGCCCGCGGCGGGTTGAAGTCGGTGCCGTAGGTCACGCCCTGCTCCGGGAGGAAGACGCTGCCGATCTCGAACAGCGACAGGTCGTTCGCGCCGCGCGAGAGGTTGCGGTGCGCGGTCGCGACGAGGCCCGGCACGAGCGAGCGGCGAAGGAAGGGCGCCGTCTGGTCGAGGGCGTTCACGAGCCGCATGGCCGGCGCCGGTTCGCCGGAGGCCGATCCGAACAGCTCATTGGCCTTCTCGCTCACGAACGGGAACGCGATCGCCTCGACGAGGCCCGTCGCCGCGAGTGCATCGGCGACGCGGCGCCTCGCGCTCTGCTCGCGCGTGTAGCCCCGGCCCGACGGCGGAGTCGGCAGGATCGACGGGATGCGCTCGAGACCGTCCACGCGCGCGATCTCTTCGACCAGCGTCCATTTGTCGGTGAGGTCGGGGCGCCAGGTCGGTGCGGTGACGACGAATCCGCCGGGAGTGCGCACAACGGCGCAGCCGATCTGCTCGAGGATCTCCTGCTGGCGCTGCAGCGCGTAGTCGACGCCCACGAGTTCGCTGGCGAATCGTTCGGGCAGATCGATCGTCGCGTCGTCGTGCTCGTAGACCAGGTCGGTGCCGATCGATCCCGCGGTGCCGCCGGCGAGCTCCACCATCAGGTCGACGACCCGCTGGGCCGCGGCGTGGGCGACCCGCGGATCCACGCCGCGCTCGAACCGCTTGGACGCCTCACTGGGCAGCTTGTGCCGCCGCGCGGTGCGTGCGATCGACACCTGGTCGAAGGCCGCCGCCTCGATGACGACGTTCGTGGTGTCGTCGTTCAGCTCGGTCGTGCGGCCGCCCATGACGCCGGCCAGGCCGATGGGGCCCGACTCGTCGGTGATCAGCAGGTCTTCCTCGCTGAGCGAACGCTCGATCCCATCGAGCGTCGTGAGCTTCTCGCCCCGATCCGCGCGACGCACCGTGATGCCGCCCGACAGCCGGTCCGCGTCGTAGCCGTGGATCGGATTGCCGAGCTCGATCATCACGTAGTTCGTGATGTCGATGAGCAGCCCGAGCGGGCGCACGCCCGCGAGCAGCAGACGCGAGCGCATCCACGGCGGCGTCGGCCGCGAGGCGTCGACGCCGTCGACCGTGCGCACCACGAACTGCTTCACACCGACGCCGCCGCGCACCGGACGCCGATCGTCGATCGTCAGGGAGAAGCCGTCGCCCACCGCGAGCTCATCTGCCGGGCGATTCGCCGGATCCTCGAACGGAACGCCCGTCGCGAGCGCGTACTCGCGCGCGAGGCCGCGGATCGACAGCGCGTAGCCGCGATCCGGCGTGACGTTGACGTCGACCGCCACGTCGTCGAGGCCGAGGAGCGCGATCGCGTCGGTGCCGATCTCGGGATCGAGGCCCCACTCGGCCAGCCGGATGATGCCGTCGTGGTCATCGCCGAGGCCGAGCTCCTTCGCGGAGGCGATCATGCCGTCGGAGGTGTGCCCGTACGTCTTCCGAGCGGCGATCGGGAATGGGCCGGGGAGCACCGCGCCCGGGAGCGTCGCGACGATCTTGTCGCCCGGCTCGAAGTTCTGAGCGCCGCAGATGATCCCCCGCACGCCGCCGTGCGCCTCGCCGACGTCGACCTGGCACCAGCGGATGAGCTTGCCGTTCTTCTGCGGTTCGACTTCGAACGAGACCACCTGACCGACCACGATCGGGCCGGTCACGTCGAAGCCGATGGCCTCTTCCTCTTCGAAGCCGACCGATACGAGCGATGCGAACACGTCGTCGGGCGTCGTGCCGCTTGCCATCTCGACGTTCTCGCGCAGCCATGAGAGCGGAACGCGCATCAGATCACCATCCCGAACTGCTCGCTGAAGCGCACATCGCCCTCTGCCATGTCGCGCATGTCCTGTACGTCGCTGCGGAACATCAGCGCCCGCTCGATGCCGATGCCGAACGCGAATCCGCTGTAGATCTCCGGGTCGATCCCCGCCGCGCGCAGCACGTTCGGGTTGACCATGCCGCAGCCGCCCCACTCGATCCAGCGGGCGCCGCCCGTGAAGGTGGGATGCCACAGATCGAACTCGGCGCTCGGCTCGGTGAACGGGAAGTGGTTCGTGCGCAGGCGCGTCTCGGCCTGTGCGCCGAAGAGCTGCTTCGCCACGTGGTCGAGCGTGCCCTTCAGATGCGCCATCGTGATGCCCTTGTCGACGACGAGGCCCTCGGCCTGCGTGAAGACCGGCAGGTGCGTCGCATCGAACTCGTCGGTGCGCGCGACTTTGCCGGGAGAGAGCACGTAGATCGGCACATCTCGCTCCAGCATGGTGCGCATCTGCACAGGACTCGTCTGCGTGCGCATCACGAGGTGACGCTCCACCGGATCGACGAAGAACGTGTCCTGCTCCTGGCGCGCCGGATGATCCTCATCGAGGTTCAGCGAGTCGAAGTTGAACCACTCGTGCTCGAGTTCCGGCCCCTCCGCGATCTCCCATCCCATGCCCACGAACAGATCGCTGATCGTCTCCTGCATGAGCGCGACGGGGTGGCGAGCACCGGCACGAGCGCGACTCGGAACCGCCGTGATGTCGAGGCGCTCCGCCTCGAGCCGCGCGGCGTCCTCCGCAGCCTTCAGCTCCTCCTCGCGCGCTGCGAACGCCTGGTTCACTCGGCCGCGGGCCTGGCCGACGAGCTTGCCCGCTTCCGCCTTGCGCTCCTTCGCCACGTAGCGCATCTGCGCGTTGAGGGTCGCGAGCGGACTGTGCTCACCCTGGTGCGCCGATCGGGCGTGCTTCAACGCCGTGGTATCGGTGGCATCGGCGACGGCTGTGAGCGCATCGGCGACGGCGGTCTCCACCGCTTCGGGAGTGATCTCGGGTACGTCAGACACGAGAGACGAGTCTACCGGCCGCGCCTGACGGTCACGGTGCGTAGAACGCCGTCCCCTCGAACGTCCAATTCGGATCTGTGCGCCTCAGGGTGTTCGCCTCGGACTGGTTCGCCGTGTAGAAGTGCTTATCGAACTTCTCGCTCCAGAACCGGTACACCGGCGTGCCCGACTTCGCGGTGCAGAACGCGATGCCCTCGTACCCCCAATTGCGATCCGACGCACGCACGTTCTGCGCCTCGGCCGAGTTCGCCGTGAAGAAGTGCGATTCGAACGTCGACGACCAGAACCGGTGCACCGCGACCGAACCCTCTCGGCAGGATCCGTTCGACGCGGGCCACACGCGGAAGTCGGTGCCTTCGTACGCCCAGTTGCGGTCGCTCGTGCGCAGCTTCTGCGCCTCCTGCGCGTTCGCGGTGTAGAAGTGGGCGTTATCGAAGGTCGACGACCAGAACCGGTGCACACCGGTCGGAGCCGGCTGGCCGCTGCCGGCCGAGCCGCCCGAGCCGCCGAACCAGTCGGTGTAGTAGTTCACGAAGTTGCGGTTTCCGTACGAGGCGCACGCGTCGTTCGCGGCTCCGTAACCGGCCGCGAGCGCGGCGCGGTTCGGCTGATACGGCGTGTAGTAGTACAGCGCCGCGGTGGCGCTGTTGCGGATCGTCACCGGGCCGGATCCGCACGAGGCGTTCGGGTGCCAGCGCACCTGGGAGGTGCGGCCGACCGGGTACCAGCTGAAGTAGTCGTCGAGCGTGTACCGCTTCAGCTGCTTCGCCGCCATGTACACCTGGTTCTGGAACCCGAAGTACTGCGCGTCGCAGGCGGCGCCATCGGGGCATCCGTAGCCCATCGCGATGCGGTACCGCCAGTCGCTCGGCCAGACGTGCGTGACGAGGCCCTGCTCCTTCTGCAGGATCACGAGCAGCACCTTCTCGCTGACGCCGCACGCCTTGGACGCCTTCGAGATGATGGCGGCCGCCGACTCTCGCGACGAGCCCTGGTAGGTGCCGGAGCAATAGGAATTGGGGGCCTTCGTCGTCGTTCTCTGCGTGAAGTCTTTCAGGCAGGTGTACCCGGACTGGCACTTCGCGACCTTGCCGTCGAGGAAGCGCTGGATCTGCGCCGTCGACATCGTGCCCGAGGTGTACATCTGCGCGTCGCTGATGAGGTTGCCGGCGTCGAAGCCCTTGAGCGTATCCGCCTGCAGCAGGCTCTGCTGCGTCTCGGCATAGTCGCCCGGGTTCGCTTCGTCCTCCCCCGTCGACCCCTCGTAGTCCCCCGCGTCGGGCGTCGGAATATCCGTGGATGCGATCGGTGCCGCCGCACTGACGGCATCGGCCGTCGCGGCCTGCGGGACGAGCACGCTCGTGAGCACCGCGGCGGCTGCGATCCCGACGAGGATCCGCGCGCGGAAGGGGGTCGACGTACGCGGGAGAAGACGCATACACCCAGTATGACGGAAGCGGGGGGGGGGGCGCGCCC
>Ga0308157_10004753_pt1 | contig 17677 bp, 22 predicted proteins | sample PhyBR1_FD_201035 | JGI IMG/M metagenome (GOLD analysis project Ga0308157, IMG submission 201035) | Phyllosphere microbial communities from UC Gill Tract Community Farm, Albany, California, United States - DLSLB.R1 | ecosystem: Host-associated > Plants > Phyllosphere > Unclassified | place: USA...
CGGGCGTCGGCGGTCTCTCGGTGCTGCGCCACATCCAGGCGCAGCTGCCGCATGAACACCTGTTGTATGTCGCCGATTCCGGCTATGCGCCGTATGGCGACAAGCCGGAAGCGCTGGTCATTGCGCGTGTGCTGGCGATCGCTGATTTCCTGATTGGGCAAGGCGCGAAGGCGATTGTCGTAGCGTGCAATACGGCGACCGTGGCGGCGGTGCGCGTGCTGCGTGAGACGCATCCGGGGATGCCAGTCGTGGGGGTGGAGCCGGGGTTGAAGCCGGCTGCTGCCTTGACCCGCAATGGCAAGGTGGGCGTCCTGGCCACCGAGCGCACGCTACGCGGCGCCAAGTTCCTGCAACTGCGTGACCAGATCCATGGCGATACCGGCGTCGACTTCCTGCTGCAGCCATGTGTCGGTCTGGCCGACCAGATCGAATTTGGCGAGGTTGAATCGAGCGTCACGACGGCCATGCTGGATCGCTTCATCGCGCCGCTGCTGGCGCAGGATGCCGATACGCTGGTGCTGGGCTGCACGCACTATCCACTGGTGCGCGGGGCGATCGAGAGGCTGCTGGTTAGCTCTGGACACGGTGACGTAGCACTGGTGGATACGGGGGATGCTGTGGCGCGGCAACTGGCGCGCTTGCTGGTGGCTGGTGGGCTGGCGCGGGCTGTTGGTTCAGATGCGCTGCCAGCTGGCCTGACGGGCTATACGACGGCCAGTGCGGCGGCGCTGACGGCGACGTTTCGCAGCCTGCTGGGGATCGATCCGCCCGTGTACGCGGTCGACATTGCCGAGCCGCAAGCGCCCTCTGCTTCGACATGCAATTAAATTTGCAAGCACGGCCTAAAGTTTATATAATCTTGTTCTGTCGCGGAAACAACGAGACAGATGTAGTAGTTCAGTGGTGGCTGTAGCTCAGTTGGTAGAGTCCAGGATTGTGATTCCTGTTGTCGTGGGTTCGAGCCCCATCAGCCACCCCACAGAATTTAGCAGTAAAAACAAAGGGTTACATGCGTTCAGCTTGTAGCCCTTTTGTCTTTTTGGAAGATATATTCCAAATTTTGGAAGATCACCCAGTACCGTGCTCGCTTCTTTACAGCAGTTGACTCGTTTCAATTTACGAGTCATTGAAAAATTGCAACCTTGTAGAGCGCAAGGTATCATCGTGCTCACATCCTGGCCACACTCTCTGCCGGGCGTCTAACTTCAGGAAACTTGCTGCATGAGTGATAAAGCAAAACAGGAAAGCCTCATCAACTTGATTGAGTCAGCTACTAGCCTTGATGTGGTCAAGGAATTCTTGCGTTCAAAAAATCTCTCCCATACTGCCGGCAGTTGGCAGGAGATGCGCGAAGCTAGATTGCAACGGCATTTGAATGATGACAAGCTCACTACGATTGACTTACTCAAGCTATTAACAGGTGCCGAAGAATGCGGCGCTCAACACGTCTTTCTTTATCAGGGCGACAAGAAACGTGCCGGTGAGCTAATTGACAGGGCTCGTGTCGGCGAAATTTTAAAGAATCGGGACCTTGAGCGACTTCTGCGTGAAGCAGATGTCGAAACAATGCCAGAGGTCCCTACAATCGTTGACGTCCGATGGGAAACAGCAGGTGTAGACTCCAGTTTGATAATTAAGGAAGTCGAAGCGAGGAACAAACGGGTGTTTCTGGGCACAGAAACTAAAGACAACCGTTTTTATAAAATCTACACTGATGAACCTGTTCGCGCTGTTAATGTTGCCAAACTGCACAGAGACGGATTTCTAGAAATTCGACTCCAAGCAAGAAACAATACAACGAAGTACGATACGGACTTGTCTCGTTTTCATCGCCAAATTGAGTCATTCATACCGTGGACTGAATTTGCTGAGATTTCGCTGGACACTGCGAAGGACACGATGTGGATCAAGCGTGAAGAGCTGTCAGATCTGTTAAGATACACCGATGCATCCGTTTGTGATCAAGATGGCAATGTTGTCCATGCTTACACAGGATCGCCTAAGAACAATCTGTCTCAGAGCAATGCTGGCAAGTGTGTCGATTTGCTAATGAAAGAAGACGCAAAAGCTTACTGTTCGGATTCAAACTTGTGGTTTAAGAAAACTGATGGACTCAGTTCAGATGTCCATGTCTTGCTGAACGGGGAGACTAATGAAATCGCTCTCCCAGCCAAATGTTCTGCGGCAGACTATGAATATGTGCTCAACAAAATTCGATTCCTTAATCGCTGAGTTTCCTTACGAGGCTGATGCTGTTAGTCGCCTTGCAAACTTAGTTGACGTCGAAAAGTCTACTCACATCCGCGAGTATACTCCTGCTCGCATGTACCACCTGATTCAGCCCTCTAATTTTCGTGTTCTTATTCAGATGTTGACAAGTGCAACTGAACTTGGCTTATTGAAAAAAGTAGTAAGAGTTATGTCTCCAACATCGAAACTAGCGGGCATAGCGGAGTTTGATTCTGCGTTGGAGATCCCATTAACGCTTTTTGACGTGCGGACTGGACTTGATGTTGAGGTGACGACTGATCAGATTCGTCTGATTTATCAGATCCTGCCTGACCGCGAATGCTCTCACGCTTGAGGATTTAGATGCGAGAGCATGCAAGTACCCTAATATCGTTGCAAGAACGCATCAGATCGTACTCAGACCCACGAGAACGAGAAATTGCTGAAGCCTCTCACCTGCTCGGTGGACCAGCTAATATCGATTCTGATAGACAACATATTTTAGTGTTTCTACACGGAATGAATACGTATGCAGATTGGCAAGAAATTCTTTCGGAGCCAATTAGAAATTTAACAAACTTAAAGCCGATACCGCTGGGTTATGGAAATGTGCATCCGGTTAAGTTTTTACTTCCTTTTCCTTATCGTCAGTCTCGATTAAAAATTGTCTATCGTGAGCTGAATGACTTACGGGAAGACAACCCTGATGCCGATATATCGGTTGTTGCCCATAGTTTTGGCACCTACCTATTATCCAAGACATTGTTGAAGTCACCCAAACTTAAGTTGAAGCATGTCATCCTGTGTGGATCTATATTAGATAGCGACTTTGATTGGAACTTGATAAAAAACCAGTTTCTGTCGCCAGTCATCAATGATGTCGGAGTACGAGACCCTTGGCCATCTTTAGCAAAAAACTGGTCAGTAGGATATGGCGACAGCGGCAGTTTTGGATTTAAAAAGGGACGTACAGTAGATCGATTTTTTGACTTAGATCATAGTGGATTCCTTAATTACGAGCATGCTAAAGATTTCTGGCTTCCTTTATTAGTCGATGGGAGGGTAATCCCCTCACGCCTTAATGCGCAAAGCAGGAAATTAAGCTATTGGCAAACCGAGTTGCGAAGATTCAGCTTACTACACTTATCAACAATAATTTTTCTTGCCCTTTTGTGCTGGGTTTGGTCCACTAACAATTGATCAAGTCGGAAGGATGTACTGACGCACGGCGGCCTGTGCCCTTCCACTAAGGCACAAATTTGAGGAAGGCACGCCGGAATTGACGTCGCGCGGATCAGGGTCAGTCGCTGGTCCATACGAACCATCCCTGCACGTAGGCCGGGCCAGCATCGCCCTGCGGCCGTTCCTCGCCCTTGAGCAACAGCCCAGGCCGTACATAGTCGTCAGGCGCGTTTCATAGAGTTTCGGCAGTGGTGCATCGCCGACTTAAGGTTCGGGTCGATAACGCTGGCACAGATCCTTGTGCCGACCCCGTCGACCCTTACTTCGCATTTGACGACTGATGCCGCTCAGATCTCTCGATCAGACAATCTACACTCAGACAAGAGCTAACGATTCGCCCCACTCGGAGGTGAAACACGACGAGACAGTGAAATCCACAGCTACGAGATCAGGCTAGACGAAGGCTGGGTTCTCGCCATTTCACCCTAATATCATAATTTGTCAATAGCCTATTGAATTCTCTATTTCTGTTGCCATTTTTACAGTTGCGCCATAGGGGCACAAATTAAATTAGGGAAACTTACAATGGCAAATCTGAAAATTGTGGAAGTTAGGGGAGTAGGTACTGATAACGAGCGTGTCTTTATGAAGGCCGCTAATGACCTGGAACTTGGGAACTACATCATCACCGATGCAACTTACGATTCGAACGGCAACATCTCGAACAAGTTGAGACATGTGTACGAGTTTGCACCGAAATCGATCAGCAAAGGTGAATACGTATGCTTGCACAGTAAGGCTGGTAAGAACACGATGGATGAAACCACCGGTGACAACCCAACACCCATCCACCGTATCTATTGGGGACTGAAAGAGCGGATCTGGAATCAAGAGGGAGACCAAGTCCATCTGCTGTACTCACCGCGGGACCATCGTCAATCCGCGCTCGTCCCTGAGGCTGAAACCTAATTGCTCTAATCTTCGGCTGCATAGTGATGAACTGTACAGCCGGCAATCTCGGGCCACGCCCATGATGCATGGGGGTATGTGTATATGATGGAACCCGTCGATTTCCCAAAGTTTCGCCGAAAGCTACGCCGTGGCCGGTTGCCTGTGATGCTATCGGCCTTCTGATTTCCGCTGCTCTCCGATCACCGGTTCATCCTCAAGGATAGTGAGCAATGACTCGCCCATCACGATTGCCGTGGTGGATGTGCCCTGTCGAAAATAGTCGTGCGTTCGCAGCACTAGAGCGCGTAGGCGCGCAATCTCCCATAGCAAAGCTCGCGTATCTGGCGAGTTTGAACTACGATCTTGGATGGCAGCCAGATCGTCGCGAGTGAGCGGGGGTTTGAATCGCATTGCCGACTTACTGTTCATACATACAGTGTAGCAGCGGTTATGTGACATAGTGCAACCTGCTCAAACCGTTGTGTACTACCGACAAAGGCGTCGAGTCCTAAGTCAAACAGTTCCTCAAGATCACGGGATAATGTATATTCACTAACATTTTTTGAGGATATACATGTTAGCAAAGCATGCCCGTATTGAAAGCATTGACGTGATGCGTGTGCTCGCAATGCTTGCGGTCATCCAAATTCACTCGCCTTGGTACTCCAAAGTTAATGTTACAAGCTTGGACCTTGCGACAATCGCCGACCAGCTGGCGCGTTTTGCTGTCCCATTTTTCTTTGTTATATCGGGATATTTATGGGCCTCGAGGGCTTCAGTTGCCGGAGACTACTGGCCACGGTCCGTAGCGACTAGCAAGCGCGTACTAATCATTTTTTGCTTTTGGTCGTTGATATATGCTATCGGACCTTCGCTTTATGTAATTAGGCAACAAGGAATAGATAGCCTGGTCACGAACATATTAGGCATCGTGTATCCATTCGATCCAATTAGATTTATCTCATCAGTTTTGCAAGGCACAAAGAATCACCTATGGTTTTTACCAGCGCTCGCTATCGCGGCTCTGATAAGTGGCGCCTTACTAGCAAAAGGTCGTGAAGTAACCCTATTCGTGCTGGCCATTGCGCTCTTCACTATTGGCCTAGCGGGAAGTGCATACTCCGATTCACCATACGGGTTCACTTCTCGCTTCAATTTCCGCAATGGCCCGTTTCTTAGTTTAATTATGTTTGTCAGCGGCTATGCCATCCATCGCTTTGGTCAGGGCCTTTCATTGCTTCCAATCGGCATAGGATTGGCAACTGGTGGATTCTTGTTACAGCTTATCGAAACGACTTGGATTCATCAACAATGGGGCACGCCGCTGTTGCATGACTACATCATAGGGACATATTTCTTCGGTGTAGGTATGAGTATGATTGCGCTGTCTAATGCCCCTTACTTACGTGTGAAAGCACTAGCCTCAATTGGCCCACTTATTCTTGGCGTGTATGCATCACACTACTATTTCGTAGAGCATATACGCTGGCTGGATCGATTCGTACATAGTCCTCATCTTCGGGCCGTAGCTTATCTCGCGATTGTCTTCGTCCTAGCACTTATCACTTCATTTATGCTGGCCCGGTGGCGTGGTACAAGACAGTTCGTCACATGATTCGAGCGTGACGATGTGAATGCCGAATGTTGCCCTCACCTCGAGTTCACTGCACGACATGCTTCGAATCGCTCCACGACGCGGTCGTACTGCCGCACGAGTCGCTCAACGTCTGAGGCGATGCCGACAAGATCAGCAGCAGCCTCTGGCACAAGCTCCGGTCCACCGTCGTCAGCTGCAGGTCCGCCGGCAGCGGATCGATCAACGGGCGTGGAGCTGGCTGGTACTGGCCTTGCGGGGCAGCGCAGGCTGTCAGTGCCAGTAAGAATGCGGCGCTGAGCGGCCGCGAGAGATTGCGCATGATCCTTCTCCTTTTTAAAAGCGGCAGCGTCTTTGATGCCGAGCTGCGCGCGTAAGTCCATTTCGGTTTGTCGGTTGATTTCGGCATCAGCATCGCGCCGATCCTTGCCGACTTTGATTGCGGCCTCAAAGCCCTCGTCGTAGCGCTTGGCGCCGTAGTCGAGCAAATTGAGCCAGCCGAACAACGCCAGGCCAATGAGGACGATGGCGCCCACCAACAACCTCTCGATGCTAGTCATGCGACCACCTTCCTGGTCTGGTCCGTGAGGAACCTCCGCTCCTGGTAGCCGATCGCATCACCAATGGCCAACGTCTTGCGGCCGATGTTCACGCAGTCGGAAACTCCATCGACGTCATCCATGTCGGCGAATCGATTAAGGTTGTTGACATGCCAGAACCAGGCCGCCGAGAGCGCCGCACCGGCATCAGTGGCCAGCCATTCACCGACCGCATCACGATGGATGCCGAAGAAGTCAGCACAGGCATGGTGGTTTGTCGTGCCGGTCAGCTGCATCCAGCCACCGCCACGCGTGCGCCATCCGTCGCCGCTCTTCGCATCGCCATTGCCCATACGGTTTGCGTAGGCGATGTTGGCAATAGCCTGCTGGTCGGCAGCCTGACTGGCGGTACGGCCGTACTGCTCTGCTTGAGCAGGCGTGAAGCGCTTTACCTTGGGCGTGTTGAAGGTGGCGAGGATGGCTTCAGGCTTATAGTTCAGGCTCTCTCGCTTCCGCATGAAGCCGCCACTTTCATGAGCAACTTGCGGAAGGAAGTGAATCAGACGCAGCCGGGTGTTGATGCAAAAGCGCTCGACTGCTGGGGCCAGTGCAGCAGCGACTGCAGCAGCGTTGGTCCCGCACTGGGGCGCGATGCGGCGGATGACCTCTGCGGAGATCCTCATCACAGCACCTCTTTCACGTCGCGCACCAGCTCAGCCAGGTCAGCGTCTTTGCGCTTCTCGAGGAACTTGAACAGCGCACGGATAAGCGCCCAAGCCGGCAAGCCACACGTAAACATGAGCGCACCCTGTGCTGTCAGGCCCAGGACGTCATGAGACCAGTGTTCGACTGCCAGATATTTGATCAGCACCGCGCCGCCACCGATCGATCCAGCAAAGGTGCAGGCCAACGCAACGCGCCACTCCTGTTCAGAAGAAGGCTTCGTCATTGCCATGACGACGAAGGCGGCCAGGCCGAGGCCAATGGCCCCCATACCGGCAAGACCGCCGAGGATTTTCCAGCCCGCTACGCCGGCGGCAGTGCCGGAAATTGGTTCGCTCATGTGTCTCTTTCAGGGAGGTATTCAACCCGGCAAGAAACTCATTTGCTATGTTGCAGATCGAGCCACCGGGAAACACCAGTGTCTCTATATCACCGTCTCATTTCTCGGAAGACTGAGACAATCTGACAGAGCTATGTCACTTTTGTGAAGGACAGCAACGGGTGCTGATCACAATTGGGCCGCAGCGATGAACAGCTGGTCGAGGGCGTCATCAGTCAGCCCCAAGATTCCAGCCATCATGGCGACGAATGGTGACTGGCGCTCCCACGTCGGGCGGCAGTCCCATGCGTTTTGGACGCGCCACTTGGCATCAGCGTCTTCGATCGCGTCGATAGCAGGCTGCACATTGGCGAACAAGCCAACGTTGTAAAGTGCTTCGCGCCCCTGTCCAGAAGAAATCTGCTGGGGCACAGGCAACTTGGTAGCTTCGTCGATCGCTGCCTGCTCTTCCGGCGTGGCGGCGCGAACCGTCCATTGTTGGACCCATGCATCGTCGACCTGCTCGATGACACCCGGCTCGACGATCTCGCCGTGCAGCGTGGTTGGGCGCTCGCTGCGCAGCCGGAACACGCCGGCCTCGGCCAGCGCAGCGTCGGTGATCACGCTCTCGAAGATGACGCTCGCCGATGCCCACAGCGCGCTGCGGATCTCGCCGTGCAATGTGAAAACCTGATTAGTTACCGGTCTGTAGTACATACTTGTCCTTTTAATATTTAAGTGTTTGCCGAAGGGTAATAGCGACCGGTTCCAGTAATGATGCGACACGCGCCATCTACTCCTCGCACATCGCCCGAGTACTGCGAACCTCCGATTCCTGCACCATACGTCGAACCGACCCCACCCGATCCCGGGGTCCCTGGCTGCGGCGTATCTGCGTTCGCACCGTTCGAACCTGTCGCGCCCTCGCCGAACAGGCCGACGCCGCCACCACGCGCGCCACTTGCTACCGTGGAGCGGCCACCAAGCCCGCCCGCGCCACCAGATGGCAACGTTCCACTACCAGAGCCACCGGGCCCAGAGTAGCCGCCAGTGCCGCCGCCGCCGCCGCAAGCAAATGAGCTGACGCCACCAGTACCGCCGTCGCCACCATCTCCACCACCTACGATGTCGCTAAATGGAGTGCCTGTGCCACCCTTCCCGGCCCCGCCTTGGCCGGTGAGCGTGCCGAAGCCTCCTCCCCCTGCATACAAAAGTACGGTGCTGCCGCGCAGAATAGATGTGCTCCCGCCCGCCTGGAGGCCATTGCCGCCGGCACCGACGACAATGGTGAGTGTCTCGCCGGGAGTGACGGCGATTAGCCCGACATTTCAAACGGCCCATTACCCTGCCGGAATTCGGTCGTAACATACAGCGTCTCAACGCTCGTAAATGCGATTTCCATGCCGTACGAGCCGAGGTACGATCCGGCATTGCCAGCCAGAAAGTTAGAACCTTTGCGCTCGAACGTGCTGCCGTTCCACTTATAGACGCCGGCCAAGTAGCCATTGCCTCGTGCACCCATCCACATGCTGCCGTCGAACTGGTTACGGAAAAAGCGGCGGTACGAGCAGTTCGCGTCCAGTCCGGTCGGTGCTGTTGTCGCCGCCAATACCGAAATGTCTTCGGTAGGCGATGCCAAACCAGCCCATGCGGTATGGTGCGCTTCGCCGTAGGCGATAACTTTGCCGTCGTCGGTCACGCACACGCTGCCGTCTCGGTGCCCGATTGTTGTATCGTGCGTGCCGGTGCCGATTTGTACATCCTGGATCAGCTCGTAGGTGTTCTTGTTTAGTTTGGCCAGACGCGATTGCTGCACGCCGCCGACGGTCACAGGGGCGACGACATAGACAGCGTTGGCTGTGGTCCAAATAGGTGTGTACAGCGAAAGCAGCGAAATCACCTTTGTTCCCGAGTACGGCGTGTTAAAGCTGGCCGGCGACAGGTTGCCTGCCAGCGTGACGTTGGCTTCGGCTAGATCAGGGGTTGGGACGAGCTCGAACCCGCGGATTCGCATCGTGCCGCCGACGGTGTCCTGCTGGCGGCCCATTTTAAAGTGCGAAACGCGCCCCGAATCTTCGCGAGTGAACGAAAACGGCAGCTGTGACCGCTCAACAATCCCTGATGCCTGTGGGGGAACAAGGTCAATTACCTTGTTTGCATACACGGGGGTTGACGATGCTGTCCATTGCTCATACGCCCCGTAAAATCTAACCGACGCCGGTGAGGGGAAATTCGGAGCGCCAGCCAGCGACCACAGCATATAGACGTCGTACTTCTGCCCCACGACCGCGGTATCTGCCGTGAAATGGATTTGCCCCTGCGCGTTCGGGAAGGCGAATGCGGCCGCTCCGTCGACGTCGGTGGCGGCGTACGGCGAACCGGTGCTAACTGCCATTTTGGATGGCAAGATTGTGATCGTGGGGGCGGCCATGTTTTTACTTTGCCTTGCTGAGAGTTTCGAGGATGCCGTCGATTTCGGCGTGTGGCATGGTGGTCAGTTGCTTGGCGCTCACGTCTTTGTTTCCAGCTCGATGGTTTTCATTCTCCCGCGCCGCTCGTACATCACCGTGGTGACGCCGCGATCGCGGAGCATGTTCAGCGCGGCCGTGTAGGTTGCGCGGTCGACCTTGCCGACGGCGCCGTGTACATACGCAAACCAGTTGGTCAAGTGGGAGACCGAGATGATTCCGTCATACGGCCGGCGCTCCTCGTAGCCGCCAGGCGCGGAGTACACGCGGATGGACGAGGCCTCGGGTTCCATATGCAGGTGGGTCATGTGGCAGTACCACTATCGGCAGGAGGCGTCGGCATATTTCCCCGCTGCATAAACAGCATCGTGTCGAGAATGCCCAACTCCTTCAGCCTGGCGATGTCCTTTGCGAGCTCGGTGTACACGACCTCCGGGTCGTATCCGCGCTGCCGCAGCTTTTCGCTGAAGCTCGACAGGCCACCGCTGATCTCGGCCAAGTCGGCCTGCACGTCCTGCTGCGGGTTTACGTAATCCCACTTCGGCGGACTAAAGTCGACTGCCTTGTCACGCGACTTGATTTGGCCAGCCAGGTACGCATGCTCGATGAACGCATCATGGATCGGCACCAGCAGCTTCGGGATCAGGGTCAGCCACTGCATCTGTGTGACAGCGCGGCGGAAGTCAAGCAGCCTCACGCGGGCACTGCTGAAGTTCACCGAGCTCATATCGCCGGTCAGCAAGTGGTACGGAACGCCGATACCCGCCGCGATCAGGTGCAGCTGGAACTTGACGTACTCGACGTAACCAGGTGCCGCCTTCGGCTCGATGACCGTGAAGTTCATCCCCGGCGGCATGCCGACGATGCTCCCGCCCCCCAACTCGCCCAGGTCGTGGTGACCGCTCGGCTGGCCGTCACCTGCGTTGCCCATGCTGGCAGGGTTCTCTGCGCCGCTGATATCGCCACTGGCCAGCACCGACAACCGAGCTTCCAGATTCTTACGCGACATCTCGGCGTCTTCATACAGCTGCAGGTCGCGCACGCGCGCAATCACTGGCGCTAGGCGCGTGAAGCCCCTGCCCTGGCCCGGGCGGCCCGGGTTAAACAGGTGGATGATCTGGTTCGCCGGAACGCGCTGACTCTGCGAACGACCGCGTACAGCGGCGACATCGCCCGGGTGCTGGTCCCACAGGTAGTACGCGGCCACTGCGCCGAGCAGGTCGTACTCGATGCCGTTGATAATCGAGTTGCCGTTGAGAGTTCCCGAGCGAGCGCTGTCGAGCCAGTCGATTTCGAGCAGCTGCAGCTGGAGCGGGACAGCCATGCCAGAACTGGCACTGCGAGTGCGCTTGCGCACCAGCACTTCACCGTCCTGCTCCATAGCCGTGTAGGCAGCCTTCACGAATCCGAAAAAGTCGAAGCGCCCATCGGCATCACAAACTTTGAACCAGTCAGTGAGCAGTTCGTTGATCTTCTCTTTGTCGCGCCCAGTGGCACGTGGGATGATGCCCGCGCCAACCGTCGCTACCGCCAGTCCGTCCATGCCAGCCCAGATGTACGGGACGTTCTGTACCAGAGCGCGTGCCTTGCTGCGCAGCGCCTTGGCATCGGCTTGGTGATCGGCGTTCGCGCTCGCGCCAGCACGGCGTGGGCGCCAAGTGTCGCGCGGGCTGGCAGCTTCGTAGGCGCGCTGCAGTTGACGGCGCGCGAAATGGCGAGCGATCCCGGCCTGCGGGCTGACGAAGCCGATGACGCGATCGATGAAGTTCGCCATCAGTCGCCCCGATGAGTGGTGAAGCTAAAGCCGAAGATATGGGGATTGGTTCGCTGGATGCTGCGGTTTATTACCTGCACCGAATGCGTACGGGCAGCGATCAGCTGGGCCGTGTTCTGGTAGGTAATGCGCCGCCCGTCGAATTCAACCGAGAGCGCGCCGGATACGATCGCGGCGTCGAGTGCGTCAATGTCTGATTGGGAGATAGCCATGCCGCCCACGGTAGCAAGATGGCCGTCTCAATTCTCGGAAAAGTGAGACAGATTTGCTTGACTCGCTGCTAATCTAGGTATGTATTCTATCTGCATAGTTACAATTTTCACCCTTGATTGTGAATTTTGGAGATATTTAAGACCTTAAAGCCGTTTAACCTCTGGAAATTCCATTCCATTTGAGTTGACCAAAATGCGAGGAAATCATGATCACCAGAAATATAAAGATTCTTTTATCAACTTTTGCATTATTGCCGGCAGCTTATGGTGCGCCAACCGCCCTCGATGACCTCAGCGGCCTTGGAAATAGCAAAGTGGCAGCCGCCCTCCGATCGTCCATCTTTCTCGGCGAGTCTACCGTTAATAAGTCGATAACAAAACTCGTTAATTCGGAAGGGATTCAGCCGGTTAACGATGCAAAGAAAAATTTGATTGATTTAGGATTCAGCTGCCCCTCATCAGGGACATTTTGCCAATATCAAGGGACCGCCATAACATACGTGAAAGGAGAAGCCGGCTCGGAACAAAAATCGATTCTGATAAATGTAACTCTGCGTGCTGCTATCGGAGACGAAAAAATTGATGTGACAACTAACTTGAATCGAACTATTTCTAAATGGGATTGAGATGAAAATCGTACAAGCACAGGCTGATGTTAATGTACTGGGGGTTAACGGAAGTCACAACTTTCTTGTTCTACTCGGCGACAATGGGCAGGAGCTCGGTCAACTTCACGGCTGGCAAGTTAAAGATGGCAAAGTTGAAGTTGCTGGTGTTGGCGGAAACTTGCAGGTACGTTCTGACTATACCTACAATATGAACGATCTCAGCATCGATCGAGGTGTCTTATGGGAAGGCGATGCTGCCACAGGACTTGTCTTATGGGAAACAGCTAAGGATTGCGGCGTTGCAGTTAACAATATCAACTACAGTTATAACTTTCTGGATTCATTCGGCGGCCACAATAGTAATGCTGCTGCCTATACCTTAGTTGAATGCATGGATTTAAATTGGATTAACCTAGAGGGTTTTTCACCGGGCGAAGGGGAACTAATTCTTGACAGTTCAGTGATCGAATACATTCAAAGTCAGAATCCTCGCCCACCCAAAGACAATGGGCCATACAATCCTGCATCGCTACCGCAGGAAGACGAAGTAACTATCGTGGGAGTGCATGAATTAGTTCCATGCTAATTGGGACAAACTCAATCAGCGCCCACTGAGCTTCAAAATGCGATAGACCGATGCTCTACTGATATTCAGTTGACGCGCAACATCTATCGCATTACGACCATTAAATAGTACTCCTACCTCCCGGACAATATTATCTCGTTCGGCATGTGACCTTCTAGGAATATAGGTCTCAATGCCTGCGAATTCTTGGCGTGCTAGAGACTTGAGCACAGCAGCACGCTCACGCACTTCGGGAAACTCAATTTCGATAAATTCGAAAATCTTGTCGATCAGGTCAACGTTGTCCAGCAGTGCGACTGTCACCACTGCCTCCCGACTGGTCGGCGTAAGTGATTTGGTGTGATCAATGGCGGTTTCGGTTTCCATGGTTCTTGTGCTGATTGCGCTGTTGGAGTCGGTACAGGTGTAGTTGCAATAGTTGATTGATCTCTGTTCAGCGCGTCCGATTCCATCGAAGCTGCTTCGTTAAACAGGTCAGGCGTAGCTGGATTAACCTTTTCGCGCACCAGCTGCCACTGGTGGGAAGTCTTCTTGTGCAGGCCGAGGTACTGCGCAGCGGCCAGGTTGTAGACCATCAAGTCGCCAGCCTCGTTGCGGGCGCTCTTTTTCTTCTCCCACACGGTGACTTTGCGGCCGCGCTTGTAGACGGTGATGCTGTACTCGGCGGTGAGCTGATCGTAGTAGTCATCCGGCAGGCCCTCCGGGAAGTGGGTGGCACCCGGGCCTTCGACCACCTTGTAGCGGCCGGCGAGATAATCCTTGGCCGTGTCGGTACCGATAAGCCACAGCTTTGCGCCGTGCGGCATGACCTTGCCCATCCAGTTCACGTCTACCAGCGTTGGCTTGGCAGAGAGGATCGGCTTGTTGTAGGTCGAATGTCCCTTGATCGCGTAGATATGGCGGTGCTGGCGCGTACGTGTGAAGTTGTAAACGTCATGCGTATTGGCACCGCCTGAGTCAACGAACGTGGCGGCGATGCCGAGCATGCGTCCACCAGCGTGCTGGTACACAAATGTATAGAAGCTTACCGGGCTGGATTAGCGGAACACCTTCAGCGACATCACGTTGACGCCTCGGCACTCAAGACTTTTCGCACCGAAGTGTATGTCGCTGAAGATTTTCGAATGTACGTCCGAGCTTTCGTCATTGACGATAGAGACAAGGAACACGTTGCCTTTGTCTGGGGCTAGCCCGGACACGTTTAGCGATAGGGTCCTCGTCACCAGTGATATGGACCAGAAGCGGCATTGCAACCGGATTGCTTTTGAAACACAGTCAATCACACAGACTGTTGGAGCAACTGCCATGACGCCCCGCGCAAGCAGTTACTTTGCTATGGCCAGTGGTCCCCCAAAGCCATCCTAAAGAATACAAATAAAAGCCTAGTCATCTGACTGGGCTTTTTGCGTTTTGATCCGAGCAAGCCAGCTATATCTGTTCGCGCATGCAAAGAGTGCACCCCACTCCAAGAGCTTATACGGGGTGGTGTGGACGGATGCGATGTTCGGCTTGATTGCGTCGCTCGATCAGGAGGTGGCGGTAGCATTGGTCGCGAAGCGGGAGTGGGAAGCTGAGTACAGAGCGGCACACAAACCCGGCACCAGCTAGCCCCTTACGATGGCTAAAAGCTGACTGAGCATCCAAAGTAGCTCGCGCTGTTCGACGTCCGGCCGGCGGCGATCACGACAAAGCTCAGGAATCGGACAGGGGACGGCTAAGACTTCGCCGCGCACGTGAATTCGGGGACGACGCACCGGCACTATCATCGACGGGAAAGAGCGCCGCGCTAAGCACATAGAATAATGAGCGACGACGTATTTCACGATCAGCTGGTCGCCCCCCGGAACCCGTTCTGAAGAATTTTCCAAGTCCCTGGATCATGCTTCCAAACTGCAAGCTCATTGCTGACATCGGAAAACTGAACGCTGAGATTCAAGGTAATTAACTCGCCCGGCGCCTTTTCTCCAGTTTGCAGCTCGACGAGAACGTTAGACATAGCAGCCGACTTATCCACTACTGAGATAATTCGATAGCTTGACAGATGTTTTTTACCAAATTCCTGTTTTACAAGACCGGCCCTTTTTCCTATCGGCCGGTTCAGGAGATCGACCAGAGCTGCTGCCATCGGAGCATAACGACGATGAACCCAATTATCGAGGAAGCTCGCTACTACTTGTTCAGGCGTTCCTTCGGGCAAAAAGTTTGGCGGCCCATCTGAGGGGATATGAGTGAGTTCACTCTCACTGCGAGGCCGCCAAGCCTCTAGAGCACGCGTCAGTTTTTGTGTTTTCGATATCTGCCTAATAATATCGCTCCATTTAGTTTCAGCTTTTGCTTGCGGCTCGATCTTACTGTTCGCCAACGCGGTAGCCCAATCTCTCAATGCAAACAAGGTGCCCCAACATTTCGCGGCCACTACTTTATTATCAAAAGCGAGCTCACGTCCATGAAGGATGCCATTTCGAAAAGGAATCGAAATTTCGTCCTCGTTTGTTTTTTTACGTGGCAGCCCCATGATTTTCGCGAGCGTTTTCAATCCAGTTTCGTGGGCTGCGATACTGTCCCAAGCTGTTAATTTTGCGCCTTCAGCAAAGAATCCGATGTGCTTTGAGACATCATTGGCCAGACCATCGATTAGTGCCAGAAGAAGCGGCACGCACGCATGGTAGCGTCCCGCCAAGTAGTCAGATGCGGCCAATTCTAGTAGCCGCACACGCTTTCGGAAATCACTCTGACCGTTACAACGCATGATCCCGAATTTAAGCACGTTATCATCGTATGTGTTCGCCAAGAACTCTTCCGCCGCAGGATAGCCTTCTTCTTCAGCAATCTCTATAGCCTGAACCATTGATTTTAAATTCATAGATTCATAAGCAATCCACCCACGCTTAGAGAACGCTTCGTTGAATCGGTCAGGGACCTCAAGGATCTTCACTCGCTCCGCCAAGCCTTCCATTGATTCAAACACCTTGTGCCATTCGGGGAAAATATAGGCGCCGAAAGGAACGCAGTTAAACACTGTTTTCAGCATATTTAGACTCTTGACCGAATCTCGAATTCCTTGTACTGACGGGTTGTTTGCGATCTTTTTCATGGATTCCTGATTTTTCACCGGAGTAGTTTGACTACTGTAGAACAAGTACGTATGAGGTATCGGAAGTATCGATTTTCCAACGTCTTTCGTGAAATCCGCATGATTGCATCATAGTTTGAGGATCAGCTTTGGAAAAAAATCCGAAGATATCGATCATAAAGAAGAAATAGCGTTTTACGTCTGAATTTTATTTCTGTTGTCGTGAATTTGAGCCACATCAGTTTTAAAGAACGCAAATAAAAAGCTCACTTCTAGGAATGGATTTTTTGCGTTTTTCCCCAAGCAAATGCTGTGTCTCGAGCACAAGATCGAAAAGCTGGAGACTGATATTAAGACACTTACTTTAAATTCGCGACGCAATTCTTACTACACGCATCGAATTTTTTCGCTTAGCAAATGCCTTCAATCTTCGATGCTCTTTAAACATGAGCTTGTGTCCAAATTTCAACCCTGACTTTGGCTTTTTCCAGCTTTAGCCTGACCCACAGAATTAAAGCAAATAGCCCAGTCTGCGAGACTGGGCTATTTTTTTAGGACAACGGGGATCAGGCTTAAAATTTGGACACATGCCATGAATTTATCCCGCTTTAATTTTATTTCAGCAACTACATTAGTTTATAAAAAAAATTTTCAGACTTCGGCGCTATGAAAACCTAAGCTCGTGTCCGAATGTTAGACCTGCCTTTCGCTTCGCTGGCTTTGCGGCTTTGGCTTAAGTCAACGGTTGGCAACCATAATCTGCTCCACCCCATTCCACACTAGCTGCGTATTCATATCCCGCGACGCAGACAGCTTGCCATTGACGTACAAATTGGTCCGCAGCGCATAGCGTCCCTGCGACGCATCCTTTGGCAGCGTGATTTCAAACGAGTTCTCAAAGCGCCCGCCCGAGTTGTTGGTGAGCGCCTTCGAACCTGATTTGAATTGCTTCCCATCCTGGTCGAATACCACTAGCTCTTCGCGCACTTGCATGACGGGGGTCGTCGCACCGTTCACCAGTTCAACGGTTGAGTTGACCACCACCGGCTTGCCACGCTGTACCGTGCTGGCGTTCAGGCGTGGCTGGTACGACACCACTTGCGGCTCGGCTGGCAGGCGGCCGCGGGTGCGGATGAAGTCGTTGTCGACCTGGGCGGCGGTGCGCGTCTGGCGCGATTGCGAGTTGATCGCAACGCAGCCGAGTGCGGCCACGATGCCACCGGCGGCGGCGCCGCGCGCTGCGCCGCGTTTGCCGTCCATCAGCGCGCCCAGCAATGCGCCGGCTGCGGCGCCCATCAGTGCCGACGAGCCGACGGCGCACGGGTCCTGCTCGGCAGCGACGCCGCCTTGCGGGTACTGCGTTTGCGACATGCCGCTCTGGCCCGTGGTGGCGCAGCCGGATACCAGGCTCGTCAGCAA
>Ga0308157_10004754_pt1 | contig 17676 bp, 13 predicted proteins | sample PhyBR1_FD_201035 | JGI IMG/M metagenome (GOLD analysis project Ga0308157, IMG submission 201035) | Phyllosphere microbial communities from UC Gill Tract Community Farm, Albany, California, United States - DLSLB.R1 | ecosystem: Host-associated > Plants > Phyllosphere > Unclassified | place: USA...
GGGCAATGTCATAGCGCTGGTGCGAGTCCAGCGTCACCATGATCTCGTCAATTCTCGCCCCCTCGCGCCGTATCCAACCGGCAAGCCGCTGCATGTCGGCATGGGCGCCCGCCACGGGCAGGCTGGGGCGCACACCGTGGACACACCATTCGGCAGGCAGATCGCAGAAATCGTTCTGGGGGTCTATGAGCAGGAGGTGGAGGTTGGCGGGCATGGACAGGAAGCACGACACGGGAGTGGAAGACCTTCAGTGTAGTGCTGCATGCAGCGTCCGCCCCGGGGCGGCTTCGGTGGAAGAGCCCTTATGAAAAGCAGTGAGCTGTTCATGTTGATGGAAATGCCTGGCTGCGGCAGGCTGAAGCCGAGGCCGCAACTACAATCAGCCACCCTTTTGTTATTCGCGAGCACCAGCATTTGCTATTTTTTGCGTGCTGCAAGACTGCTTGCTCCCATTTTGGACCTCAGGCTGGAGGTAGCTTTTTGTAAATGGCATCCCTTCAAGTAACGACGACATTCTTGGGGATAGGGCTGGCAGCGCTCATCCTGCACCTCATCCGCCGTGACCATCTCTATCTCATGCATGGCCTGTTCTGGGCGGCTGTTGCCGGAGCTGCTGTGGTGCTGGGCGTGTGGCCCGGAATGATCAACCGCCTGGCGGTTGCGCTAGGCATCAGCTATCCGCCGGCCATGCTGCTGCTGCTGGCCTGCATGGTACTTCTGATCAAGGCGTTGCATGCTGACATGGTCAACACCCGTATAGAGCGGGATGTACGCAGACTCAACCAACGCCTGGCCATGCTGGAAGCGGACACGGAAAATATTCGCCAAACCTCTTCTGACAGTTCATCCCCATGAAATTTCCCCTGCTTCCGGTTATCTTGTGCGGTGGCTCAGGTACCCGTCTATGGCCTCTTTCGCGTGAAACGTTTCCAAAACAGTTTTTAGCGCTCAATGGCGATGGTATCTCCATGCTGCAGGATACCGTGAAGCGGATTGACGGTGTGGCATCGCATATTCCTAAAGCGGCTCCTATTGTCATATGTAACAGTGAACACCGCTTTCTGGCCGCGCAGCAATTGCAGGAGGCCGGAATTGCTGATGCCAGGCTGGTGCTGGAGCCAGCTGGGCGTAATACGGCACCGGCATTGACACTTGCGGCGCTGCTGGCGGAGCCGCAAGCTGTACTGTTGGCCATGCCGGCAGACCATGTCATGAGCAATGTGGCGGACCTGCACAAAGCGATCCAGACTGCTTGGCAATTGGCGAAGGACTGCGCCATGGTGACTTTTGGTGTCGTGGCGGACCGACCGGAGACCGGGTATGGTTATATACAAGTGGCCGAGGCTATCGAGGGCTGCCATGCGTTTGCCATCAAGAGCTTTGCGGAAAAGCCGAGTCAAGATCTGGCGCAGGCTTATGTGAATAGCGGGGACTATTTCTGGAATAGTGGCCTTTTTATGATCCGTGCGGATCAGTGGATTAAGGCAATGAATGTGTTGCAGCCAAAAATGCTGCAGGCCTGTATTTCCTCCATTGATGGAAGTAGTCGGGATTTGGATTTTATCCGGCCACATGCCGAGAGCTTTGAAAACTGTCCGTCGGACTCCATCGACTATGCCATCATGGAGCATCTGCCGGGTAATCGGGATCTGGGGATTCCTGCTCGCGTGGTGCCACTCAGTGCGGGCTGGTCCGATCTGGGGGCCTGGGATGCGTTATGGAGTCTTTTGCCGCATGACAGCCATGGCAATGCCCATGCTGGGCAGACACTGAGTATTGATACCCGTGACAGCCTGCTGTTTTCTGAAACATGTCTTGTCGCTGCTGTGGGTGTGGAAAATATTGTTGTGGTGGAAACTGCAGACGCAATCTTGGTCGCCGATAAAAGAAGAACTCAAGATGTAAAAAAAATCGTAGCCGAGTTGAAGTCCCAGAAACGCAGCTTGGCTTCAACACACCGTAAAGTCCATAGACCCTGGGGATGGTACGACAGTATCGATAGTGGCCCGAGATTCCAGGTGAAACGCATTGTTGTCAATCCCGGCGCGCGGCTCAGCTTGCAAATGCATCATCACCGGGCAGAGCACTGGGTCGTGGTAAAAGGTACCGCAGAGGTGACTAATGGGGAAAAGACATTCCTGCTGGGTGAAAATGAATCAACGTTCATTCCATTGGGGCATGTTCATCGCTTGGCGAACCCAGGAAAATTGCCTTTGGAAATTATTGAAGTCCAGTCTGGAAGTTACTTGGATGAGGATGATATCGTTCGATTCGAGGATACCTATGGCCGTGTTCCTGGTTGAAGAATAAATGTCAAAATATCTGAGCGTAAGTCAAATGGGATTGATTGCTGAACTCGTTCGGCGTGAATTTTCCGGGCGCTACCAAGGATCATTGGGTGGCTTGATGTGGGCGCTGGTTCATCCATTGTTTCTGTTGTCCATATATACACTGGTTTTCGGTGTGGTTTTGAAAATCCATTGGGATGGTGAGGGTGGAACGCTTGGCTATGCGTTGCATCTTTTTGCAGGACTGATTGTGTTCAACGCTTTTTCTGAGTGTTTGATGAAGGCCCCTGCAACGATTATTGGAAATCAGAATTTCGTGAAGAAAGTGGTTTTTCCGCTGGAAATGCTTCCGTTGGTGAATGCCATTGTGGCTTTGCTGCATGCCGCTATTGGCATGTTTGTGTGGTTTCTTTGCAGTGTTTTATTGATTGGAATTCCAAAGCTTTCCATACTTTTATTCCCTTTGGTTTTTCTTGCCATGTTCCCTTTGCTGTTGGGGGTTGGATGGCTGTTCTCCGCTCTGGGTGTGGTGCTTCGAGATACAGGGCAGGCTGTCGGGATTATTGGTCATGTATTGCTGTTTGTTACGCCAATATTCTATTCGATTGACAATATATCCGGATCATTGCACTCAATCTTGCTTTTAAATCCACTTGCACTTTTGGTGGGGTGGATGCGTGGATTGCTTCTTGGGGGGAGTATGCCAGGTCTATGGGGAGTGGTTTGTTATCTTGCTGTGAGCGTTTTGTTTGCATGTGGTGCATTGTATTTTTTCCGGCGTCTTCGACCACTGTTTGCAGACCTGATATAAATTATGAGTAATGCTGTCATTTCAGTTTGCGGCATAAGCAAATGCTACCCTGTCTTCGATTCCGCCCGTTCGCGGATATGGCATGCAATTTGGCCTGGAGATGGTCGTGGCATAAAGAAAAATTGGGCATTGCGTGATATTAGCTTTGATGTGAACAAAGGTGAAGCAGTTGCCATCATCGGTCGGAATGGCGGCGGGAAAAGTACTTTATTGGAAATATTGACGGGTACCCTCAAACCTACATCGGGGAATGTAATTGTACGTGGCAGAGTTTCGGCATTGCTGGAGTTGGGGAGTGGCTTCAATCCTGAATATACTGGGCGTGATAATGTCTTGCTGAATGGCCTTCTGCTTGGATTGTCACGCCAAGAGATAATGGCGAGATTCTCGGAAATTGAGGAATTCGCAGAGATAGGTGATGCCATTGATCGACCCGTCAAAACCTACTCGAGCGGCATGATGATGCGTCTCGCCTTCTCTGTTCAAGTGCTCTGCGATCCAGACATTTTGATCGTTGATGAAGCGTTGAGCGTCGGTGACTTCTTCTTTCAGCAAAAGTGCTTCGATCGACTGCGGAAGATGCGTGAAAAGGGTCTTACACTGCTCTTTGTCTCTCATGATATGGGATCGGTGCGCGACTTGTGTCAGAAAGCCGTTTATCTGTGCAAGGGGGAGCAAATCTATGTTGGAGAGACGCAAGGCGCTATTCGTCGTTATTTCTCGGAAGGCGTGACCAATAGTCTGGAGCCAACCTATGCTGCGCAATTGGGATCTGATGGTTTATTTCCACAGCTTTCGCCAGATATCGCTTGGTCACGGCCTGTGGAAATGCGCAGGCCATTGTTTGCTGTGCGCGTGCTTGATAAAAATGATTGCGATGTGGTTGGTGTACGGCTTGGAGAGACAATTCGTGTAAGAGTTTATTTCCAAGGTGGGAGAGAAGTTCAAGGATTGCGTCTGGTTCTCAGTATTAAAAATCGCTATGACCAGGTTGTCAATGCGACAAATTCCAGGAGACTTGGATTCGAACAAATCGCATCGGTAACCAAGGATTGGTCAGCATTCGATTTTGAATTGGACATGCGAATTGAGGCCGGCCTGTACTCCATGCGAGTGGTTTTTTCTAAAGAAGTCTCTGCTCATAACAGAGGAACAGAATTGGATGCAACTTCCTGGTTTGGCCCTGTTGAAGTCCAATGGGATTATGAGAACGAACCCGCACCATTTCTGGGAATGTTCGGTTTGCCGGTGCGTGGTGCATTGGTTTGATTGTGTGAAGATCAATAGCTAAGAGAAATCTGCATGAAGATTCTTATATGCGGCATGCCGCGATCGATGACCACTTGGGCATTCAACGCTGTGCGCGAGATACTGGGAAATCAGCAACTGAAGACAGTATGGATAGATCCTGGTGACGCGGTTGCTGAGTCGCAATTTATCACGGCCGAGGAGGGAGTTCTTGCAAAATGCCATCACTATAGTCGTGCGCTGGCCAATGACGCAGATTTCATTATCTATTCATATCGCGACATAAGAACGGCGGCCGTAAGCTCTTTCCGGAAATTTTCCTCGGATTGCTCAACTGGCCAGCTGAATGCATGGGTGCAGTCAGGACGTAATTGGGCACAGGTTGCTGACGTTTCCCTGCGCTATGAGCAGGTGGAGATTGATCCACTGGGTACCTTGCAACGGCTTCGGCGGATGTTGGGGTCGAAATTTGGCGTGGAAAGGTTGTCTCAGGAAAGGGATGAGGTACTCCTTTCCCGTGTTGATGCAAGCTTCGTCCAAAGGCAATCCGCGGAGAAGATCGACTATGACGCACAGACAATGATTTTACCGGCGCATCGGACTTTCCAGCCACCACCCGAAGATTTGGATGAGGTGGAGAAAGCCCTTTACTTGCGCGTACAGCATGAATTTGGGCCATGGCTTGTCGAGCATTTTTATGTGCGGCAGGAAGACTATGGACAAGCGCTCGATTATCGCCTGGCGGCATATATCATGTCGCGCATGAATGATGCCGTGGTCATAGATGTTGGTGTGGAACGTGGTTCATTTATTGATATTGCCCTGGGCGCTGGCGCAATGCAGGTCGTCGCTTTTGAGGCGCTTCCTCGCCATGTGGAGCATCTCAGAACACACTATGCCAGGGAGGCCCGAGTGCAGATATGTGCTCAAGCCGTTTCTGATCGATTCGGGAAAGCCGCATTCCATATCGCAGTCGACCATGAAGACCGTGAGCTCGACTACCATCACACGCTTGCGGATTTGGGGGATTCTGCCACTGTTGTGCGAACTACCCGTACGATTGAAGTCGAAACGGTTTCCCTCGGTGGTTTATTTGCGGAAAAGAAGTTGCCCGCAAAAATCGATTTCCTAAAAATCGATACAGATGGTCACGATCTCAAAGTCCTGCAGGGACTGCAGGAAATGCGGCCGCGATTCATCTTGGCCGAGTATTGGGACTCCTTGCCGGAAACCAGTGGGGAAAATCTGTATTCACTGGCCGATATGCAAGATTGGGCTCTCGGAAGCGGCTATGAGCACTGTGTAGTCATTCGTCGTCATGGTGCACTGGAGTCGTTGGAGTGGGATGCTCCCTGGACAGCGCCAGGTGACTGGGGCAACGTACTATTTATTCGCGAGACCTCTGACTTGAATTTGGTGCGTGCAGTCGTGGCTGAGCTGGCACCTCAAGTGCAGAAAAAAAGCCAGTATTATGTTGCGACAGTCATTAAGGACTGTGAAGCCAAGGAAGCTGAAATACGGAGGCTGGATAATGCGCTAAAGGCCCTGCGGTCCCAATCGCATAGTCAGCCTTCAGGTGAAGAAGGGGTGCAGAGCGGGAGCGGCACGCCGGTGCATCTGATTACATCTATAAATCATAGATTGAGAAGTTTTCTGAGGCCTCGCTTGGGGAATCTCAATCAATATGCCCCACGTCAATTGGAGCTGCCAAAGTCATATGTCAGTAATATTGACAATGAAAATCTGCCATCAATATCAATAGTTACACCCTCTTTCCTGCAGGCACAATTTTTGGAACGGACGTTGGACAGCGTGCTTGCGCAGGGTTATAAGAAGCTCGAATATTTCGTGCAGGACGGTGGATCGACCGATGGTACTGTGGAACTGCTGGAGTCCTATGGCGATAGGCTCACGGGCTGGACGTCGATAAAGGATGATGGACAGTCTCAAGCAATAAATATAGGGTTCTCACGCACGAACGGTGAGATTATGGGTTGGCTTAATTCTGACGACTTGCTAATGCCTGGGGCCTTGCATCGCGTAGGCGAATTCTTTGCGGAGAATCCTGACGTGGATGTCGTTTATGGAAATCGTATTCTGGTCGATGAAGAAGATCAGGAAATTGGCCGCTGGATACTGCCTGGGCACGATGACGGAGTACTTTCATGGGCCGACTTCGTTCCACAGGAAACGCTGTTCTGGCGGCGCGGAATCTGGAACAAGGTCGGTGGGCAACTCGATGAAAGCTTTCGGTTTGCTATGGATTGGGATTTGCTTATGCGCTTTCGGGATGCGGGAGCGAAGATGGTTCATTTGCCATATTTTCTCGGGGCTTTCCGTATCCACGGGGCACAGAAGACATCCTCGCAAATCAATGAAATTGGTACTCTCGAGATGAATCGGTTGCGCAAACGGGCACATGGCCGCGAAGTTACATGGCAGGAAACTCGCCAAGCTTTGCTGCCCTATCTTTTAAAGCACTGCGCCCGTGATATCACTTACAGAGTAAAAAATCGCTTTAAGCAGTCTGGTCTATGAAGACTTACCTTGCCTTTTGGAGAGAAAATGAATAATTTGAAAAAAGTTGCACTCATCACGGGAGTGACTGGGCAAGATGGGTCCTATCTTGCGGAACTGTTGTTGCAAAAGGGGTATGAGGTCCACGGTATCAAGCGGAGATCGTCGCTTTTTAATACCGGTCGGATCGATCATCTCTATAAGGATCCGCATGATCAGGGTAGAAATTTGATACTGCACTATGGGGACATGACGGATTCATCAAGCTTGATCCGAATCATTCAGCAGGTGCAGCCTGATGAAATATATAATCTTGCTGCACAATCCCATGTGGCCGTTTCATTCGAGGAGCCGGAATATACTGCAAACTCCGATGCGTTGGGCGCTTTGCGTGTTCTGGAGGCGATCAGGATTCTTGGATTGGAGAATAAGACCCGATTTTATCAAGCATCGACTTCAGAACTCTACGGCTTGGTTCAGGAAATACCGCAGAGGGAAAGTACTCCATTTTATCCACGGAGTCCTTATGCTGTTGCCAAGTTGTATGCATATTGGATCACGGTGAATTACCGTGAGGCATATGGAATATATGCTTGCAATGGGATACTCTTCAATCATGAGTCCCCAGTGAGAGGAGAGACCTTTGTCACTCGAAAGATCACCCGGGCCTTGGCGCGGATCAAGCTCGGATTGCAGGATTGTCTGTATTTGGGGAATCTGGATGCTCGTCGTGATTGGGGGCATGCCAAGGACTACGTCGAGATGCAGTGGTTGATGTTGCAGCAGGGCCAGCCGGAAGATTTCGTGATTGCGACGGGAGTCCAATATAGCGTGCGTGACTTTGTCGATACCGCCGCCAAGGAGCTGGGAATAGCTATTCAGTGGAGCGGACAAGGGGTGGATGAGGTTGGCAAGGATGTGCAAGGGAAGGTGATTGTGCGTGTGGATCCACGCTATTTCCGCCCTACAGAAGTGGAGACGCTGCTGGGTGATGCCACGCGCGCCAGGGAAAAGCTTGGCTGGACTCCTAAAATCTCATTCATCGAGTTGGTGACCGAAATGGTGCGTGAAGATTTCAAGAGTGCAAAGCGCGACGAATTGGTCAAAAAACACGGATTTTCTGCCTACGATTACCATGAATGACAATAGCATCCAGCCTCGTCGCATATATATTGCCGGTCATCGGGGCATGGTGGGATCTGCCATCATGCGTCGCCTGGGTTTGGGCGGGTATGATGAACTGATTACACGGACGCATGACCAATTGGATCTTACGCGGCAAGAAGAAGTCCAAAAATTCTTTGAGCAAGAACGTCCGGATTATGTATTCCTGGCAGCGGCCAGAGTGGGAGGGATACAGGCAAATAACACTCAGCGAGCAGATTTCATTTTTCAGAATCTTGCAATGGAGTGCAATGTGATAGAGGCGGCATACCGCAGTGGTGTGCGTCAACTGATGTTTCTCGGCTCCAGTTGCATTTATCCACGCGACTGTCCGCAGCCAATACGCGAGGAATATTTACTCACAGGGCCATTGGAGCCGACCAATGAGCCCTATGCCATCGCGAAGATAGCAGGTATAAAGCTTTGCGAAGCATTTAATCATCAGTATGGAACCCGGTATCTTTCAGTAATGCCGACCAACCTGTATGGTCCAAATGATAACTACGATCTGAATAATAGTCATGTTTTGCCGGCGCTGATTCGTAAGGCGCATGAGGCAAAGATGTGGGGAGATGCACAGTTTGTCGTTTGGGGATCAGGGCAACCCATGCGCGAATTCCTCTATGTGGACGATCTTGCAGATGCATGCGTTCGTCTCATGGAATGGGGTGTGGATGAGGGTATCTACAATATTGGAACAGGAAATGATGTAACTATTCGTGAGTTGGCTATGTCCGTCATGGATGTCGTTGGCTTCAAGGGTGAAATTGTCTTTGATGCCAGCAAGCCGGATGGAACACCTCGCAAATTGCTGGATGTTGGACGCCTGAGGAGCATGGGATGGACTGCATCGACGACGCTGCGCGACGGTATTGCTCTTGCGTATGCAGATTTTCTGAAGCGCTACGGATCTGCGTGAAATGACCAAGGCATTGGTTACGATTGCTGTACCGTCATTTCGCCAAGGGCGTTTTCTGGATAAGGCCTTGTCTTCCATTTTTGAACAAGACGTTCCTGTGGAGGTCTTTGTCATGGATGGCGGGTCGGACGATGAGACACCAGCGATACTGGAGCGATGGAAAGATCGCCTGGCAGGCTGGCGCAGCCACGCCGATGGAGGACAGTCCGAGGCTATCAATGAAGGTATCGCCAGAGGCCGTGCCCCTTATGTTTGCTGGCTGAACAGCGATGACTGGTTCTTGCCCCAGGGGCTTTCTCGTTTGCTGGCGGCGCTGGAGCAGGCGCCTGGCGCGTCGCTGGCCTATGGACGCACCTGGGACTGGATCGAGGCCAACGACCTTCGAAGGCGATCGCTGGTGCTGCCCTTCAGCGAATGGATCATGGCTCAGTTGAACGTCATTTCCCAGCCCGGAACATTGATGCGCCGTAGCGCCTGGGAGGCGGTGGGCGGGGTTGATGCCAGCTTGCATATGGCGATGGATTACGACCTGTGGTGGCGAATTTACCGATATGGAGGACCACCTGTCAGGGTGCAGGAGATGGTGGCAGTCAATCGCGTGCATGGGCATACCAAGACCAATATGCAGCGGCATCGACACTATAAAGAGGCGATGGCTGTGGTGCAGCGTCACTACGGCAGGATTCCTCTTAAATGGTGGCTGGCCCAGCCCTACGCAGTTTGGTGGCGAAGCTGGCGTTCTGCAGACGGTTCGTAATCTCGTCAATTGAAATAGGTAAAGAGTGCGTTTCTGGATTTAGGAGAATTTGAAAGAGGTCTGGTTGAAGATTGAAAGCATTGGTTGATAGCATGTGAAGATATTTGTATCCGATGCTAGCTTTTTAAGGTTTCAGATGGGGCTAGCATGAGAGTCAGCATTTCTATGGATTTTTCCAATGACATGGTGGTCGTGTCTATCTCAATGCTTGGAGTGTCGGGTGCTTCATACGGGCTATTGATTCCCGTCATGTTGGGGAGTTGTCCGTTGCGGGCTTTCTTGTATAGACCTTTGGGATCCCTTTTTTCGCATATTTCCAGAGGTGTGTTTATAAATGCCTCTATAAAATTGGAATCGCCAACAAGCTCTCGCGCCATTTGTCGTTCAGCCCGGAATGGGCTGATGAAGGCTGTAATGACGATCAAGCCGGCATCCATCATTAATTTGGACACCTCTGCTATGCGGCGAATGTTTTCAACTCGGTCTGCATCAGTGAAGCCCAGGTCCTTGCTGAGCCCTTGGCGAATGTTGTCCCCGTCAAGGATATAGGTGCGCTTGCCCTGGACATGTAGTTCTTTTTCCAGGGCATTGGCAATGGTGGACTTTCCAGATCCCGAAAGACCTGTAAACCATATGACCTTCCCTTCATGTCCGTTGAGCCGCTCTCTATCCTGTCTCTTGATACTCAAGGCTTGTCTGTGCACGTTCTGGGCACGGCGGAGGCTATGATGTATCAAGCCCGCTGCCACGGTGGAGTTGCTGAATCTGTCAACAAGAATAAATGCACCAAAGGTACGTGAGTTATGATACGAGTCGAAGGCTACCGGGCGAGAAAGTGCTAGATTGCATACGGATATATCATTGAGCCTCAATTGCCGGCATGACTCGTGGCTGAGAGTATTTGCTTCAACCCGGTATTTAATGGCAGTGATGGATGCACCTGTCCATTGGTTGGCTAATTTGAGGGCGTAACTTCGTCCGATCAGGCCATGCTCTGTATGCATCCAGATCAGGCTGGCTTCAAATTGATCGCTCATCTCCATCGGGTTGTCAGTGGTGGTAAATACATCGCCTCGAGATGCGTCGACCTCTCTATCCAGAACCACGGTGATGGCGTCCCCTGTGCCTGTGGTGTCGAGGTCGCCGTCGAATGTCAAGATCTGCTTGATCTGGGCCACCTGTCCGGACGCGCATACTCGAACAGAAGTTCCTACCGAAATCTGCCCACTGGCTACCGTGCCACTGAAGCCTCGGAAGTCCGCATTGGGTCGGTTGACATATTGCACAGGAAAAGCGAAATTCTTGCCCGATGCAGGCAGACGGGGAATTGTCTCTAGATAACTGAGGAGTGTGGGGCCGCAGTACCAATGCATATGCGCCGAGCGGCTTGCCACGTTGTCGCCACTCAATGCACAGACCGGTATGGCGGATACGCTTTCCAGTCCGAGTTTATCTGCCAGCTGTCGAAAGCTGCTTTCAATCTGCTGGAACGTATCGATCCGGAAATCGATGAGATCCATCTTGTTGACGGCGATGGCTACATGCCGTATTCCCATCAAAGATGCGATATAAGCATGGCGCTTTGTTTGCGGGAGTATGCCTTTTCTTGCATCGATCAGTATGATGGCTACATCGGCAGTGGAAGCTGCCGTGGCCATATTGCGGGTGTATTGCTCATGCCCCGGGGTGTCCGCGACGATGAATTTTCTGCGGGAGGTCGAGAAGAAACGGTATGCAACGTCGATGGTGATGCCCTGTTCACGCTCGGCGGCAAGGCCGTCGACGAGCAGGGCGAAATCAATCTCTTCTCCCTGTGTTCCGTGGCGTTTGGAGTCTGCTTGCAGTGTAGCCAGCTGGTCGTCGAAAATTTGTTGGGAGTCGAAGAGCAGTCGACCTATCAATGTGCTTTTCCCATCATCAACACTGCCGCATGTAATGAATCTCAGCAGGTCCTGCTGTGCTTGGGTTGAAATCCAGTCTTGAAGATTGGTGTCAGATGTGTTGTGATTGTGTTTTCTTTGCATCAGAAATACCCCTCCTGCTTCTTTTTTTCCATGCTGCTTGCGCTATCACTGTCTATTTTTCGGCCTTGGCGTTCAGATTGCCTGGATTGAATCAGTTCAAGCAGAATGTCCTCAATGCTTTCGGCATTGGATTCCATGGCGCCGGTCAGCGGATAGCAACCCAGCGTTCGGAAACGTACTTTTCTGATCTCTATGGATTCACCTTCATTGATACGGCACCGATCGTCATCAACCATCATGATCATTTCGGGGCGCATTATCACCGCTCTGGGTTTGGCAAAATAGAGAGGTACGATAGGTATATTTTCCTGATAGATGTATTGCCAGATGTCGATTTCAGTCCAGTTGGATAGAGGGAATACGCGTATGCTTTCACCTTGCTTCTTTCGCGTACTGTATAGATTCCATAGCTCTGGACGTTGGTTTTTGGGATCCCAGCTATGAGACTGGCTCCGGAAGGAAAAAATGCGTTCCTTGGCCCTGGATTTTTCTTCGTCGCGCCGTGCACCTCCAAAAAGTACATCGAATTTATACTGATCTATGGCCTGCTTCAATCCTGCCGTCTTGGTGATGTCCGTGTGTAGTGCCGACCCATGGTCAAAAGGGTTGATTCCTTTTTGTATCGCCTCTGGATTAGTGTGCACCAGAAGTTGCATGCCGCTTTCATTGGCCATGCGCTCTCTGAACATATACATCTCTTGAAATTTCCACTGCGTATCTACATGAAGCAAAGGAAATGGCGGAGGTCCTGGGAAGAATGCCTTGCGGGCAAGATGTAGCATTACGCTACTGTCCTTGCCTATGGAATAAAGCATAGCTGGATTCTGAGCTTCTGCAATAGCCTCTCTGATAATATGAATGCTTTCAGCTTCCAGATGTTTTAAGTGAGGGCTGGCCCAGCGATGCAATGGATGAGGAGATGCTTGAGGGCATGGCAATGGCTGATATGCCTGCTCGATCCAGTATGTATCTGCCGGGAATGCTTTGTCACGTAGTTTCCCGATCAAAAGGCCGTGGGGGAAAAGTGCAATAGCTTTTCTCAAGTGCTGTTGCAGCCTTCCAATGGCATCGAGGACAACATGAGGTTCCTCTGACGGCAGAGGCAGCCAGAACCGGGCTCCCCGAGCATCATTGAGGTGGAGGCAGGGCTTGCCGCCTGGCAGAGGCGTCAGTTGTGCAAATAGTATCCGTGCACGTTTTCTGCGGCCCTGTTCAAGGGCCCATGCAAGAACCAGGCGGTTGGGTGGACGCCCGAGTTCATCCAATAGTCGGGGTGCGTCCAGTTCCTGTGGCAGGAAATTCAATGCCTGCAGGCGGCGCTCTGCAGTCCGCTTGGTGTCTGCCGAGCCCAGCCCGTGGAGGTGTTCGTAGGCGGACTGGGTGTCCCAGACGCGGCCTTGCTCGAAACCAAGAAGCGAGGATTGTTCTGTCGCAATTTGCATGATCACTCTATTTTCATGTCATTTTCAAGTAAATTGTTATATTTTCACAGCTAAAATGAATTATATGCATTATGCGTCATGTTGATTTGGGTGCCTTGCTGCCCAAAATCGTGGAAATCGTGTGCCAGGCTGGCGAAGATGTCATGGCGGTGTACGAAGAAGGTTCGCTTGAGCAGCAGGACAAGATGGATGGCAGCCCTCTCACGCGTGCCGATCTCGTTGCACATCGGCGGCTGACTCGAGGGGTGGCGGGGCTCGGCCTGGGCTTTCCTGTTGTCTCGGAGGAGGACTTCATTTCCTTTCCCGCTCGATGTGGCGAGAGCCCGTTCTGGCTGCTTGACCCTCTTGATGGCACCTGGGAGTTCATCGCGCGCAACGGAGAGTTCACCGTCAATGTCGCGCTGATCGACGCGGGGCGGTCCGTACTCGGGGTGGTTGCAGCTCCCGCCTTGGGCCAGGTGTACTGGGCAGGCAGGGGCTTGGGCGCGTTCTGCCGCGTATCTGGTGCTTTACGGCGCATGCTTGTATCGCAAGTGCAGGACCAGGCTGTTGCGCCACTGCGTGTCGTAGTGAGCAAAAGCCATCTCGATGAAGGGACTCGGGCCTTTATCGACAGTCTGGGCAGAACCTCGTTGCTTCAAGCTGGAAGCTCGCTGAAATTCTGCTTGGTGGCCCAGGGGCTGGCCGACCTGTATCCCCGTCTGGGGCCGACTTGCGAATGGGATACTGCCGCTGCGCAGCTGGTCCTCGAAGAGGCTGGCGGCGTCGTGGTCGATCTGCAAGGACAGCCATTGCGCTACGGCAAGGACAACGTGCTCAATCCAGCCTTTATCGGTGCTTGCTCATTGGATGTGATTCCCCGTGTTTGATGGCGCCTACGCACTGGCCGGCGCACTGACCGGATGGGTTGTGGGGCTGACTGGAGTGGGAGGGGGCGCGCTGATGACCCCTGTGCTCATGCTTTTTTTTGGCGTGGCGCCTGTGACCGCAGTGGCAACAGACCTGTGGTTTGCTGCAATTACCAAGCTGCTCGGAGCCAAGGTGCACCATGCCGCTGGTCAGGTGGATTGGCAGATCGTGCGTCGGCTGTGGCTGGGAAGCATGCCCGCTGCCCTGCTTGTCGTGGCATGTATGAGTCTGGGGAAGCGTTTCGTGCGATGGGATGGATTGGGTCAGCTGATAGGCGTGGCGGTCATGTTGACAGCCTTTGGTCTCTTGCTGGCCCCTTGGCTTGCAAAGCAACTGGCCTGGTCACAAGTGAGCGAGATGCATGGGCGCTCTGCGCGCACCCGGGCTGCCATTACGGCTTTGGCAGGCGCTGTGGTCGGTGTCTGCGTCTCTTTGACCTCCGTGGGGGCCGGGACGCTTGGCAGCTTGGTGCTATTGTTTCTTTATCCCCGGCGGATGACACCTCATCGCCTTGTAGCCACTGACATTACCCATGCAATTCCTCTGACGCTGGTGGCCGGTGTTGGCTACCTGATGGCTGGTATGGTGGATTGGCCCATGCTCTTGAGTCTGCTGGCGGGGTCCATTCCTGGCGTCTGGCTAGGCAGTCGGATGGCGCGACGATTATCTGGACGAATCTTGCAGCTGTGCTTGGCGGCAGTGCTCATGGCGACAGGCTTGAAAGTGATGCTTTGACATCCTGTCAGCGCCCGGAGCGCCGGCCATGGGCAATGCTCAGCAATGAGGAGACGGCGGCATACCGCAGGGCATTGGCCCATGAGCGGAAGATCTTCGTCCTGTCTGTTTTGGCCGTATGTAATGGCAGGGCCACTTCTGCGATCCGCAGGCCTTGCTGGCGCATGAGCAGCAAGGTTCCTATGTCCTGATAATCCAGCATCGTGGCCTGGGTGGAGGTGGCCGTCTCCAGGGCCTGTCGGTTGTATAGGCGGAAGCCGGAAACGAAGTCGCGCAGGCCAAAGCCGGTCAGCCAGCGAAACCATTGCCACGCGATGCGTCGTACTAGGCTGTTGCGCTCGGAAAAATAGGCAACGACCATGTCTGCCTGTTCACGCTGCGCCAACAGGGCGGGCAGCTCCTCGACTTCATATCGGCCTTCGGCGTCGATGGTGACGACGGTCTGGAAGCCGTGGGTCTGCGCATAGCGCAGTCCGGTCTGCAAACTGCCCCAATTGGTCATGGCCAGCAATGGGCGCAGCACCCGGGCCCCGCATTCTTCTGCTTCATGGCAGGTCGCATCGGTGCTGCGGTTGTCCACGACCAGAACCGAGGCCTTCACCAGCGCATGTACACGGCGTATCAGATGCCCGATCTCGGTCTCATTGTTGCGTGTGGAGATGACGACCAGCAGATCCTGGCGTGGCTTGGCAGGGCGGGTATCCGGTGCCAGGCTGCGATAGTGGCGTGCCACGCTTTGCTCGCAGGGGCCGATGCTGAAGAAACGGTGCAAGGCCTTGTGCCCCGACTGGCCCAGCCGCTGTCGCAGGGCGGTATTGTGCTGAAGGCGCGCGATGCTGCTGCGCCACGCATCCTGGTCCTCGAAGGGAACATGCAGGCCGGCGTGAGCATGCGCAACCACCCAGGGCATGCCCGAGCCTGGGAGGTCGGTGACAAGACAGGGCTTGCCATGCAGCATGGCCTCCAGCAAGACGATGCCGAAAGCTTCCGTGCGTTCGCGTGAAGCAAGGCAAAAGATATCGCAGCTGGCGAACAGCGCATGTTTTTCCCCTTCGGAGACGGCACCCGTCAGTCGCACGGGTGTGGGTCTGCCTTCGGGGGTGCATTGGCGGATCAGTGCCTCCAGCGATGTGCGCAGCTCGCCTTCGCCCGCGATCAGCAACTCCACGCCAGGCATGGTCGACACGGCACGGATCAGTGTTTCAAAACCCTTGTAGTAGGTGAGCCGGCCTATAGAGAGCAGGCGCAGTCTCGTTTCTGAGCGCCAGCCCTGGCCGGGTGACAGCGCCGCGGGAGGAGGAATATTTCGAAGGTCCAGGCCCAGCGGGACGATCTCACATTTGCCGCGCCAGGCGCGCAGGGCGTTGCTGGCCTCGAGATAGGGCGGCGAAGTGGCGAATACCTGTTGGGCCCGCTCCAGCAGGGCCTGTTCGAAAGGGCGGTACAGCATGTAGGCCAGGGCCACCGACCATTTGATGTTGGACACCACCACATCCGAGTGCCAGTGGATCACCCAGGGCACACGCCTGGCTATCGGCAGCGTGAGCGCCCACAACGCTGAATTGTTGGGCAGGTGCAGGTGCAGCACGTCGGGTTGGACGCGTTCGATGGCGCGGCCCAGCGCGCGCCGAAAGCCGATGGCCATCGGCGCATAGACCAGGTTGAACTGGACGGGGACACGTTCCAGCCAGGAGGGATCATCCGGCAGTGGATCGCCATGGACCAGGGCATGGGCATCTATGCCCTGTCGCCGCTGCTCATGGACCAGGTCGGCGAGAAAGACTTCCATTCCGCCCCGGTAGGGAGGAAAGAATTTGCCGACGTGGAGGATGCGTAGCGCCATCGTGCGGGCTGCCTACTTCGCTGCGGGCGCCGGGCTCAGTTGATTGCGGATCTGTCGATACTGCGGATTCTGTGGCTCCAGGCGAATGGCCTGATCCAGATCCTTGAGCGCCTCGGGCAGATGGCCCAGACCGCGGTGGGCCATGGCCCGGCCATAGTAGGCCGGCGCGCTGGGGCTGCGGGAGATCAGGGCGTCCAGCAACTGTTTGGCCTGCGCGCTGTCGCCCTGGCCCACAAGGGCCAGCCCCAGTCCCACGGTCGGGCGGGGAGCGTTCGGCGATGCCTGCAGCAGACGGCGGAAGTCATCGGCGGCGATGGCGTATTGCTGAAGGCCTATGGCGACCTCCGCGCGCTTGAGGCGCATGGCCTGCTCCATCTGCATGGCGTTGTCGCTGTCCTCGGAAGGCTCATTCAGCGCGAGCGAGTAGGCTTCGAATGCGGGGCGCAACTGGCCCATGGCCATCATGGCCTCGGCCTTCTGATAATGCAAAGCCTGTCCCTTGAAGCCCTTGGACTGCGCTGAATCAAAGGCATTCAAGGCTTCCGTGAACTTCCTTTGCTGGGAAAGAATGGCCCCCATGTTGAATAGTGCATTGCCACCCAGGTCCCCCAGGACATTGGCCGTGGCGAAATCCTGTACTGCCTGGTCCAGCATGCCTTTGTCTGCGCGTGCGGTACCCAGGTTGAGAAAGGCGCGGCCACGGCCCACGGCATTGGCCGGGGCTTTCTTGTCGATCTTTTCGGCGGCATCCGCCCAGGAAGTGCCGGCGTCCTGGAGGGACAGCACCCGCTCAAAAGACAGAGCCCCAAACACAAGGCCGATGACGATGCCTGCGATGTAGATGGTGCGTGGTTTGACCCCCGTCAGTGCAATGGCCACCAAGCCTGGAATGGCCACCGCCCACAGGTAGCTGCGGTACAGCACGAAGGGATCCTGAAGCCAGACTGTGGCGAATTCAGTTGCATACCAGAGAAGGGGAAACAGAATGCAGAGGGCGACGAGGCCGATGACGCCTGGGC
>Ga0308157_10004755_pt1 | contig 17676 bp, 15 predicted proteins | sample PhyBR1_FD_201035 | JGI IMG/M metagenome (GOLD analysis project Ga0308157, IMG submission 201035) | Phyllosphere microbial communities from UC Gill Tract Community Farm, Albany, California, United States - DLSLB.R1 | ecosystem: Host-associated > Plants > Phyllosphere > Unclassified | place: USA...
AGGTACTAATAATACATCGTCGTAAGTTAAACCTTCGCCGATAATCTTGGAGTTGTGTGCTATCATGGTGCAATTTCTAGTTGAATTGCGTGCAAATATAGTGAATAAATTGCTAACTTGAATACTAACTTATTCATAAATTTAACTTTACAGGAAAAGTCTTTCAAATTAAATTCCAATTTTTTAAATTCCAAATTCCAAGTTAGATCGAAAAAAAAGCTTCGCTTTTTGGGAGTTTGGAATTTGGACTCGAGCGATAGCGAACAGACGAAGTAATTTAAAAAATTGGAATTTATCTATTTTCATTCTTTGTCTTGAAAAACAAAGTTGATTCCGAGCTGAAAGGCCGCACTACTAGCTTTGGAGATATCTTTATATTCTAAAACATTATTGACCAGAGCATAAATATTTACGGGACCAATTGTTCCTGCAAGCCCTAAACCAATATTTGTACTTGAAAAAGTGTCTAAAGTATAAGTTGCTTTAAAATCTAATTTCTTAAAAATATTTCTTCTGTAAAAAGCCGTTAATGCAAATAAGGGTGTTCTAGGCGCAGACATCGCAAAAAGCTGTGCTCCTACTGCATTTTTATAATATGTATTAACTTTTCCATGACAATTACATTCGTCATCAGGGCGCGCTTCACCAAACGAATATTGAATGGAAGAATAAAACTTTGTTGGACGCCAAGTGGTATACTTATTATAAAGTGTATCTCTTGGTATTGCTTTGTCAAATTCGTCAAATACATTTTCCGGATCATCTGAACCTAAGAAATCAGGATTAGCACCATTGTATTGGTAAGTTCCTTTATAGGTAAGGGTTTCTATGTCTTTAGTCTGCCTTACAAAACCTAGATCTATAATACTCGCCGTTAGCTGCAAATTGTCTTTTATATAATAGGTAATTCCTGCATCGACGCCAAAACCTAGGCTTCCTTTAAAAAAAGTATTATTGGCAATATCACGCGCTATATTTCCTTCGTACTCATCTTTGGTAAAACTTGCAATTCCAGAGGTTTTTAGTTCTAAATTGGAAGAAATAATCTGATTGTAAAGGTTTGGAGTTCCGGGCTCTTGTCCTGTATAAATGTATCCTGAATTTTTTGTTGAAGTAGCATTTGCACCGCTTGAATAGATTTTGGCGCGTCCTCCGTAAACAAATTTATCATTGACTTTTTTGTGGAAACCTACATGAAATACAGAAAGCACTTCGGCTTTCATGTTTAAATCACCCAAATTAAATGATTTTCCGATATAATCCCTATTTCCGTTTAAGGCCAGTAAGGCTAAATCTTTTGGAACAAACATAAAGAAATCAAATTCCTGATACAAGCCAAAAGAAACATATGAACGGCTTTCTCTTCCTCCAATTCTGAATCCTCCAGAAAATATTTCAAGCTGCTGATTGGTCACTACTTTATCATTGCTAGAAGATTTATTGACAACATCTCTCACTTTTTGATTAAAATCGACTCCATTATTTGAAAACAAATCATAAGCTGAGAAACTGCTAGAACCTACATTTGCCGAAATTCCAGATAAAACTGGAAATCCGAAATAATATTTATACGAAACATCAGCTCCCGGATTTACAAGTGAAGATTGCGGAATTGAAGTGAAATTATATAACAGCTCTCTGTTTTGAGCAAAACAAAAAAGATGAAAAAACAAGCAAAGGATTAGCGTTTTTCTCATTCAATTTCTAAATAAGCAGTTGCACTTGATCTTAATTTTAAATTTCCTACACTTCCACTATTCAATGGAGGTCCGGCAGTAATTATTACTACAAAGCCAATTTTTTGTGTCTGTTTTAAAAGATCTAATCGCGCGTTTTCGAAAACTTCTGTAGGGTATTTTATAACATTTGGCGTTCCTTTATAAGATGGAACTGTAAAAGATATCGTTTGTAAAATCTGATTTTTTTCGTTCAGTAAAAGCATATTTAAGACGAAAGCACGGTCTATACTGTTTTCAATTTCAAAATCAAACTCTACTTTTTTAAGACGTTCAGTAAAAAACTTATTCTTAAAAATGTCAAAATCTCTATAATCGTACCCAATATTGGTACCACCATCGTCTACAAGTCGGTTTGCAGGAATATCAAAATAAGCAAGATTTGCCACAAATACAGGCTCTAGCTTAAAATCGTTTATCTGATCAAAATCTAAATCACTTGAGCAGGAAAACAATAAAAAGACTGAAAATAATATACTTGAAATTCTACTTAGCGAACTTAATCTCATAAGAAATGTTATATCAATACTAAATGTAACGCATTTGTGTTTACATTCATGATCTAAGGTAAGAAAAATAACTATTTTTTAATGAAACTTTCCAAACAATTTAGAAGCTTCATTGTAAGCACTTTCAAAACTAAGAGAATTAAGTCCTGTTATTTTTTTATTAGCTGTAAAATAAGAAACCAGTTTTTCTGTCGGCATATTTCCTGTGAGTTTATCGGTTGCCATTGGGCAGCCTCCAAAACCTTGAATAGCGCCGTCAAAGCGAGTACAGCCTGCTTTTGCAGCCGCATCGATTTTTTCGAACCAGCTTTCTGGCGTTGTATGTAAATGAGCACCAAATTCAATTTCAGGATATTTCGGAATTAAATCTGAAAATAAATACGTGATTACTTCTGGCGTAGAAGTTCCCACAGTATCAGAAAGTGATAGGATTTTCACGCCCATTCCTGCCAATTTCTCGGTCCACTCGCCTACAATTTCAACATTCCACGGGTCTCCGTACGGATTTCCGAAACCCATTGAAAGATACGTAACCACTTCTTTGTTTTTCTTATCAGCTACTTCAAGAATTTCTTCAAGCGTAACTAAAGATTCTGCAATGGTTTTGTGCGTATTACGCATCTGAAAGTTCTCAGAAATAGAAAATGGAAAACCTAGATACTGAATCTGTTCGTAGTTTGCAGCTGTTGTCGCGCCTTGTGTGTTGGCAATAATAGAAAGCAGTTTGCTTGTTGTCTGCGAAAGGTCTAATTGCGCCAAAACCTCAGCTGTATCCTGCATCTGCGGAATAGCTTTTGGGGAAACAAAACTTCCAAAATCAATGGTATTAAAGCCTACTCGCAACAAAGCTTGTATGTAGGTAACTTTATTTTTTGTTGGAATAAAATCCTTAATGCCTTGCATGGCATCTCGAGGGCATTCGATGATTTTGATTTCTTTACTCAAAGCTTATTCTTTTGTAAAGGCTAAGTTAGTTTCTTTTTTAATGAAATAAAAGATAATTTTAGCTCAAACAAATTTATTACAGAATATTGTAATAGCTTAAATTATTACATAAAAACGTAATGTTTAAAATTATTACCAAAAAACGTAATATAAAACTTTATTACGTATATTTGTAATATAAAATTTATAATTTTTTAATTATATTTGAGTTATGACTAGTGTAATTACAGGTGACATAATTGGTTCAAGACAACAATCTGAACATTGGGTTGAAGATTTAAAGAAAATCTTGGCTCCCTTCGGTCATACTCCAAGTCAGTGGGAGGTGTATCGTGGAGATGAATTTCAAATTGAAATTAGTAATCCCGAAGATGCGCTATTAGCTGCTATTTTAGTAAAAGCACATTTAAGAACTATAAAGTCAGATGCCCGAATGAGCATTGGTTTTGGAGATAAAACGCACAATGCTGAAAGAATTTCTGAAAGCAATGGTGCTGCTTTTGTACACTCGGGAGAACTTTTTGAAACTTTAAAAAAGCAGAAAATCACATTAGCCCTTCGAACAGGAAATGCTGATTTTGATGAAAAAATAAATTTAATGCTACAGCTAGCATTGACCTTTATGGACAATTGGCTGGTACAATCGGCAGAATTTGTTGCTGTTGCAATTGAAAATCCAACTTTGTCTCAAGAAGAATTAGGAAAAAAATTAGGTATTAATCAAGCTGCTGTCAGCCGAAGACAAAAACGCGCTCAGTTTGATTTGGTAATGAATTTAGATCGATATTTTAGAAAACAAATAAAACAACTTACAGCCCCATGATTTTATTTATAAAACTGTTTCTCGCTCATTTGTTAGGTGACTTTATCTGGCAACCCAATTCTTGGGTCACTAATAAAGAAATCAAAAAGCATAAAAGTGTTTACTTATACATTCATATTTTACTGCACGGAGTTTTAGCAGCAATCTTAGCTGGAGAAATAAATTTTATTCCTTATGCTGTTTTAATTGCTGTTTCGCACGGTATTATCGATTTAATCAAACTGAATTTTCAGAAAGACAAAACCAAACGCACTTGGTTTGTTCTAGATCAAATTGCGCATATTCTTGTTTTAATTGGCATAGTGTTGCTTTATGAAAACAAAACCATAATCAACTTTTGGCAAAATAATACCTTCTGGATTCTCATTACCGCAATTTTATTGCTAACTAAACCTACTTCAATTTTTATAAAAACCATAATTTCAATATGGGCTCCTGAAAGCAAAAACAGCCATCAGGATAATTCTCTGATAGCTGCTGGAAATTATATTGGTATTTTAGAACGCTTATTTGTTTTCGGTTTTATTTTAACCGGACATTTTGAGGCGATCGGATTTCTATTGGCCGCCAAATCTATTTTCAGATTCGGAGATTTAAAAGAAGCCAAAGACAGAAAATTGACCGAATATGTAATGATTGGAACCTTAATCAGTTTTGGAATTGCAATACTTGTCGGATTAACCGTTCAAGCGCTGCTTTTATAATTGCTCTAAAACTTTTTTGTTGATTGCTTTTATCAAAGCTGGCCCTTCATAGATAAAACCAGTGTATAATTGCACCAAACTTGCCCCTGCATTTAGTTTTTCAATCGCATCATCTGCAGAATGAATTCCACCTACTCCAATAATAGGAAATGCTTTATTGCTTTTTTCTGAAAGAAAACGAATTACTTCTGTAGAACGTTTTGTCAATGGTTTTCCAGACAAACCTCCCATTTCTGTTTGGTTAGTAGATTGCAAACCTTCTCTAGAAATAGTGGTGTTTGTAGCAATTACACCTGCAATTTGAGTTGTTTTTACAATATCAATAATATCCAATAATTGCTCATCTGTTAAGTCTGGAGCAATTTTTAAAAGAATTGGTTTTACTTTCTGCGTACTTGTTTTTTGCTTTTCTATATTTCTGTTTTGCAAAGTCTGCAATAAAGCTGTCAATGGTTCTTTATCTTGCAAAGCTCTCAAATTTGGAGTATTTGGCGAACTCACATTCACTACAAAATAATCTACATGATTAAACAGGGCATCAAAACAAATGATATAATCTTTTACCGCATCTTCATTATCGGTTACTTTATTCTTTCCTATATTTCCTCCAATCAAAACACCAGAGTTCTTTTTTAGACGTTCTACAGCTTCTAGAACTCCTCCATTATTAAAACCCATTCGGTTAATAATTGCTTGGTCTTCTTTTAGACGGAATAAACGTTTTTTGGGATTTCCTTCTTGCCCAACTGGCGTTACAGTTCCAATTTCGATAAAACCAAAACCAAAATCGCCTAGTTCTTTATACAGCTTAGCATCTTTATCAAAACCAGCCGCAAGTCCAACTGGATTTTTAAATTTAATTCCGAAAACTTCTCTTTCTAGTCGAGTGTCTTTTACTTCATAAATTGATCTTATAATTGCCGAAACTCCAGGAATTTTTGAAATGAATTTTACAAATGAGAAAGTAAAGTAATGTACTTTTTCAGGATCAAAACAAAAAAGTATCGGACGAATTATCAATTTATACATAAGAGTTGTGTTGTTGTTATTTTGGCTGCAAATTTAAATATTATAGTTTAAAAAGGTGCTTTTTTACAAAAAACAAATAATTTCATTTTTGTTTAATTATTTCACTCATAATTAAAACAATTTCAAAAACTAGTCAGAACAGTACTCCAAAACCCTTTTTTTTGTGTTTCAAGTTATAAAATGAAACAAGTTAAATCTGTTCAAAACACCCTTCCAAGCTTATAATGTCTAAATTTGAGAGATTACATCTTTAAATTATAAGCCAATAAAAATATTTCAATTCAGAAAAGACTAAAAATTCCATTTTTTTCAGATTATTTTTTATACAGAAAAGTTCAACAAAGTGCCCCGCACAAGATCAATAATAATTAATAACTTAAATCATGAAAGTCAGCAAACAATTCATTCTGAAAAGTATTTTCACCCTGCTATTTTGCCTTTCATTAGGCTTAACCTCGAAATTAGCCGCTCAGGCAGATCCTCAGAAAGTAACTAAAGAAAATTTCCATGGTGTCATCGAACTTGATATTAGAAATTCAAAACCAGACTGGAAACCCTACACTAAAAAATCAGCTCCAGAAGGTGCACCAAACGTATTGTTTATCTTATACGATGACACAGGACAGGCTGCCTGGTCTCCTTATGGAGGAGCCATAAACATGCCAACACTACAAAAATTAGCGGACAATGGTATTACCTACACCCAATGGCATACTACAGCATTGTGTTCGCCAACTCGTTCCACTTTATTAACGGGTCGTAACCACCACTTAAACGGTATGGCATCCATCACCGAAACTACAGATGGTTATCCTGGAGCAAACGGACAAATCCCAGCTCAGTGTGCTACTATTGGTCAAGTATTACAACAAGCAGGATGGAGTACTTTCTGGATTGGAAAAAACCACAACGTACCGGAACAAGACGTTTCTTCTGGAGGTTCCAAAGCACAATGGCCAACCCAAATGGGCTTTGACCGCTATTACGGATTCATAGGAGGCGAAACCAACCAATGGTATCCTGATTTAATAGAAGACAACCACTTTATTGAAGCACCTTATACTCCTGAAGAGGGCTATCACTTATCTAAAGATTTAGCCGATAAAGCCATTGAATATATCAAAGACCAAAAAGCCACCAACCCCTCTAAACCATGGTATATGTGGTATTGCCCTGGAGCAAACCATGCACCACACCATGCACCAGAAGAGTACATTGCTAAATACAAAGGAAAATTTGATACTGGTTACGATGCTTATCGCGAATGGGTATTACCTCGTATGATTGCTAAAGGAATTGTACCTAAAGGAACTAAAAACACCGATTTCAATTTCTTACCTCCTAATATTGCTAATCCTGGTGATTATGTAAAACCTTGGAATACACTAAGCGCTGATGAGAAAAAATTATTCTCAAAACTAGCCGAAGTATATGCCGGTTTCTCCGAATACACTGATGCTCAAGTAGGACGTGTTATTGAGTATTTAGAAAAAACAGGTCAGTTAGAAAATACTGTAGTTCTTTATGCTGCCGATAATGGTGCTTCGGGTGAAGGTTCTCCATCTGGATCTGTAAACGAAAACAAATTCTTTAACGGTTATCCTGATGAATTATCTGAAAATTTAAAATATTTAGATAAACTAGGAGGCCCAGATACTTACGAGCATTATCCTACTGGTTGGGCAGCGGCTTTCTCTGCTCCTTACAAAATGTTTAAACGCTACAGTAATTATGCAGGAGGAACTTGTGATGCATTAGTAATTTCATGGCCAAAAGGAATTAAAGCCAGAGGTGAAATCCGTAATCAATACCACCATTCTACTGACATCGTACCTACAATTTTAGACATCTGTGGTCTAGAAATGCCTACTAAATATAATGGCGTAGATCAATATCCATTATCTGGAGTTTCAATGAAATACTCGTTTGATGCTAAACCAGATGCTCCTACTCAAAAACACATACAGTACTATACAATGTTGGGGACTCGTGCCATTTGGAAAGACGGTTGGAAAGCAGTTGCTGTACACGTACCACTTACGGGTAAAAGTAACTTTGACAAAGACGAATGGGAATTGTACAATGTAGATGTAGACAGAGCTGAGTCAAACAATTTGGCTAAAAAGTACCCTGAAAAATTAAAAGAACTTAAAGATGCTTGGTTTGACGAAGCGGCTAAAAATTTAGTTTTACCTCTAGACGACCGTTCTCCTATGGAATTATTAAGCACGGAACGTCCTTCTCAAGAAAAACCAAAAACTCGTTACATTTACTACCCTGGAACTGCTGCTGTACCAGAAGGTGTAGCAGTAAACGTACGTGGTCGTTCATACAAAATTGTAGGTGATGTAGATATTAAATCAGGAGCTTCAGGAGTAGTTTTTGCTCACGGATCTCGCTTTGGAGGACACTCTTTATTCATCAAAGACAATAAATTATACTATGTTTATAATTTCTTAGGAATTCAGCCAGAACAAACTTTTGTTTCATCGGCTACCTTAACTCCTGGTAAACATGCCTTAGGGTTTGAGTTTGTAAGAGAAAGTACTGGTAAAAACGGAGAACAAATTGGTACAGGTCATTTATACATTGACGGCAAAGAAGTAGCCAAAGGTCCTATGAAAACACAACCCGGTAAATTCACACTTTCTGGTGATGGTCTTTGTGTAGGATTCGATAGTGGCGACGCTGTAAGTCATCAATATAAATCACCAGGTACTTTTAAAGGTGGAGAAATCTTAGGTGTTGGTGTCGATATTAGCGAACAAAGCTATGAAGACCTTAACAAAGAAGCTTTAAGAATTATGAAAAGCGAGTAGTCTTATAGAAAAATAAAATTAAAGAGGTATTTATATACTGAAAAAAGTAAATAAAATACCTCTTTTTTATTAAAGATTAAAAACTAAATCACAATGACTAGTACAAGCCATCTTAAAAAAACACTTTTTCTAACAGCTCTTTTGTACTTAATCATTCAAAACAAAATTTCAGCGCAGGAAAATGAAGAAAAAGCTTTTAATCGACACCATCAAATAGGCATTTCCATCAATCATGTTCATGTTTTTGAAGGCCGTAATGACGAAGGAAATCGGGAGACTTTAACTCTTCCTGCTTGGGGGATAGATTATACATTTCAGTTTCATGAAAAATGGGCTATTGGACTCCATACTGATTTTATTATGGAAAAATATAAAGTCGAAAAAGTTTATGCTAGTGAAGAAAACAAAGAAACTGTAGAAAGAAGTTATCCTATTGCCCCTGCCCTTATGGGAATTTACAAACCAAACGAACATTGGAGTTTTCTCTTAGGTTTTGGAGGCGAATTTGCCAAAGAAGAAGATTTTTTCTTAACCCGAGCTGGTGTAGAATATGGCTACGAACTCCCTAAAGGATGGGAATTTTTTGGCACTGTGAGTTACGATTTTAAATGGAATGCCTATGACAGCTGGGGAATCGGTTTAGGAATTGCAAAAAACTTTGGAGGAAAATAATTTATAAACCTATTGATCTTATGCGCAGCTCAAATAAATCAAATCATATTTCTAAATTCCTACTCTTTATTTTCCTTTTATTAGTTGGTTTTAAAGGATTTTCGCAACAAGAAAAAGACACTACCAAACTAATGAATGTCCGTTATGGCAGTAAAGGAATTGAACTGGAAACCCGAGACAAAAAATTTCTGTTTCAATTGGCAAGCCGTCTTCAATTTCGCTTTTCAACACCAAATGATACAGATCCATTAACTTACGATGATTATAGCCAAGATGCTAAAACCACTTTCAAAATAAACCGTGCCAGATTAAAAGTCGGCGGTCATGCTTTTGAACCTTGGCTTAAATATTATTGGGAATATGAATTGAGTCAATCTAATTTGCTTGACTTCAGAATAATGATTGAGAAATGGGATTGGCTGAGTTTTAAAGTGGGACAATGGAAAACAGAATTTACCCGCGAACGCTTTATTAGCAGCGGTGAACAGCAAATGGTAGATCGATCCTTAATCAACCGCCCTTTTACCGTTGACCGACAATTAGGAGCCGAAGTTTATGGTCATTTAAAAGGAGCCGGAATTGCCGATTTTAATTATTGGGCCGCAGCATTAACAGGAACAGGACGCGGAAGCACTTCAAACGATGATAATCACTTAATGTATTTTGGAAGAGCACAATGGAATTTCCTAGGCAGATTTCTTGATTTTGAAGGCTGTGATTTAGAATTTCACGAAAAACCAACTCCAATTATTGCCTTTTCTGCTGTAACCAATCGAAGTCCATATACACGATTTTCGCAAGCTGGAGGAGGCTCTTTAGACGGATTTGAAGATGGATTACCAGGTCAATATAGAGTTAATCAATGGAACTTAGAAAGTGCTTTTATGTATCGAGGTTTTTCTTGGCAGAGCGAATGGCATACCAAGGAAATCATTGACAAATACAATAACAATGACATGACAGTAATGAAAGGCTATTATGTTCAAGCTGGATATTTCTTTCATAATGTTTTTGACTGGTGGCCAAAACATTTAGAAATGGCAGGCCGTCATGCAGGATACAGACCTGATAATTCTATAAGAGAAAATAGACAAGAAGAATCTACATTGGCTTTTAACTGGTTTTTCAATGGACACAAAAATAAATTGACTTCAGAGGTAAGTTACTTTAGTTTTCAAGACAAAACACTTCCGCTACAACAAGGCTGGCGTTTTAGAATACAATGGGATATCTCATTATAATTCAAACTTTTAATTCATTAATTCAAAACGAACATTTTTTTTTCATAACTTTAAATCACATAAATTACTGAATATGAAAAGTATATCGAAAACAGTAAAAAAACTGGCACTTCTAATGTGTTTAACTGGAGCTTTTTTGTTTATTTCTGTTGACAGCTTAGCGCAGCGTCATCGGGGTGGCGGAGGTGGCGGCGGATTTAACAGAGTCGGCGGCGGAGCAGCTACACATACTCGCCAAGCTAGACCTGCTACACAATCTAGACCAAATGTGAGTAGACCTGCCACAACAAGGCCAACAGCAACAACTAGACCAGCTGCAACTAGACCTGGAGCAAATAACTCAGGAACTAAAATAAATAGACCTTCTAACAATTCCAACAGAAACAATACGGTAAATAGAAATAATACCGTAAACAGAAACAATGTTGGTAACAGAAACACCAACATAAGCGGCAATAACATTAATAGAAACAGAAATAATGTCAACATCAATGTTAACAATAGTGTTCATGTTCGCAATAATCGAAATACAGTAGTTCATCCCGGATATAGACCATATACACGTCCACCTTATGTATACGGCGGTTACAGATACAATTGCTACCATCCTTATTATCCACGCCCTTACAGACCTTTTTATTGGGGACCAGTTTGGCATCCTTGGGGATTCTTTGTTGCAACTCTAGCGACTACAGCAATTATTGTTAGTGTGCAAAACGAAAAGTATCACTACGATCAAGGAGTTTGGTATACCTCGACAAATGGTGGTTATACAGCAGTTCCTGCACCAGTTGGCGGAACGGTAAATAATATTCCGAGTGGAGCAGAAACAGTCAATACGGGAACAGTCAATAATTACTATTACGGAGGAACGTATTACGAAAAAGATGGTGGAAAATATACTGTCGTTGCCCCTACTGCTGGAACAATTGTAGAGAACTTGCCCGAAGGCGGAGAAGAAGTTACAATTGGCGATGCTAAATATGTAAAATTTGGAGAAACTTATTATCAGCCCGTTCAAATTGATGGAAAAGATAAATATGAAGTAGTTCAAGTTGAAAAAGAATAATTTAATCTTATTAATTCTATAAAATTAATATACTTTAAAAAATAATTTTAACTAATTTTATCCCTGCTATTGACAACCATTATAAGCTCAAAATAAATAAACCATGAAAAACAAAACCTTTTGGATCTTTGCATTACTCACATTATCCATTATTTCAATTGCTTACAGTTATACAAGATTTAAAGATAAAGCAGAAAAAACAGCTGTTGAATGCCATGAAACGCCAACAATGATAGAATCTGCATTTAAACCAACTGTTGAAAATAAATTTAAACCAACAGAAAAAGCCCCGAAAGGCATGGTTTGGATTCCTGGTGGCGAATTTTCTATGGGAACAAATGTTGAAGATGAAAGTTTATGCAGTATTAAAGGTGTAACGAAAGATGCAGCTCCAATACATAGAGTTTATGTTGATGGCTATTATATGGATGAAACAGAAGTAACTAATGAAGAATTCGAAAAATTTGTAAAAGCTACAGGTTATGTAACTGTTGCGGAACAAAAACCAACAAAAGAAGAATTCCCAACAGCAAATGAGGAAGACCTAGTTACCGGTTCTGTTGTCTTCACTCCTACTCCTTCAGCGGTTAATCTGAACAATTTTTTACAATGGTGGCGCTACGAGCCAGGTGCTGATTGGAGACATCCAGACGGTCCGCAGAGCACCATTAAAGGAAAAGAAAAATATCCTGTTGTGCATGTTGTATACGAAGATGCCGCTGCTTATGCTAAGTGGGCTGGAAAAAGATTGCCAACAGAAGCAGAATGGGAGTTTGCAGCACGCGGTGGCAAAACAGGAAATCTTTATGCTTGGGGTAATGATTTAAAACCTAAAGGAAAATTTCAAGCCAATATCTACCAAGGTCATTTCCCTATCAAAGACGGTGACACTGGAGAAGATGGATTCAAAGGCATTGCACCAACAGCACAATATGCTCCAAATGCATACGGCTTGTATGATATGGCAGGAAATGTATGGGAGTGGGTAAATGACTGGTACAGTGTTGACTATTACAAATCATTAGCTGAAAGTGGAAAAGTAACAAAAAATCCGCAAGGACCTAGCGCTTATTATGATCCTAGTGATCCATCTGAAATAAAACGAGTTCATCGTGGTGGTTCGTTTCTATGCACAGATCAATACTGTACGCGCTATATGGTGGGAACAAGGGGTAAAGGCGAAATCAGATCTGCTGCAAACCATGTTGGTTTTAGATGCGTAAAAAGCAAATAAAAGACTTAAAATAACAGAAAGGGATTCTACATAAAGAATCCCTTTTTTATTAATTCAGATATGGAAAGCTAAATTTTGGAGCAGAAAAATTTTTCTATATTTGCTAAAAATCTAAAAAAATGCAACATATCATAGATCGTTTTATCAGTTATGTAACAATTGACACTGAATCGGATCCAAATTCACAAACAACTCCAAGCACACAAAAACAATGGAATCTTGCCAATAAATTAGTTGACGAACTAAAAGCAATTGGCCTTGAAGATGTAACTATAGATGACAAAGCGTATATCATGGCAACACTTCCAAGCAATGTTGATCACGAAGTGCCAACAATTGGTTTTGTTTCTCACTTTGACACTTCTCCCGATTTTAGTGGAGCAAATGTAAAACCTCAAATCGTTGAAAATTACGACGGAAAAGATATCGTTCTGAACGCTGAAAAGAACATTGTTTTATCTCCAAATTACTTTAAAGATTTACTTCAATATAAAGGTCAAACCATTATTACAACTGATGGAACAACTTTACTAGGTGCCGACGATAAAGCTGGAATTACAGAAATCGTTTCGGCAATGGAATACCTAGTTCAGCATCCTGAAATTAAGCACGGAAAAATCAGAATTGGTTTTACTCCAGATGAAGAAATCGGACGCGGTGCGCATCATTTTGATGTAGAAAAATTTGGAGCACAATGGGCTTACACAATGGATGGAAGCCAAATTGGTGAATTAGAATACGAAAATTTCAACGCTGCTGGAGCAAAAATTACTTTTAAAGGTAAAAGCGTTCACCCAGGTTACGCTAAAGGAAAAATGATCAATTCTATGCTTTTGGCAAACGACTTTATCAATGAACTTCCAAAAGGTGAAACGCCTCAAGAAACTAAAGGTTACGAAGGTTTCTTTCATGTTCATCACATTAAAGGAAATATCGAAGAAACAGTTTTAGAGTTGATTATTCGTGACCACAACAGAAAGAAATTCGAAAAGCGAAAAGAATTGATTCATAAACTGGCTAAACAATTCAATAAAAAATTCGCAAAGAAATTTGGCGAAGATATTGTAATCGCTGAAGTAAAAGATCAATATTACAATATGAAAGAAAAGGTATTGCCTGTAAAACATATTGTAGACATTGCCGAAAAAGCAATGAGAGAATTGAATATAAAACCAATCATTAAACCAATTCGTGGTGGAACTGATGGTTCTCAATTGTCATTTATGGGATTGCCTTGTCCGAACATTTTTGCGGGCGGACATAACTTCCACGGAAAATACGAATATGTGCCTGCAGAAAGCATTCAGAAAGCAACTGATGTTATTGTAAAAATTGCCGAACTGACCGCTATTCCAGGAATTTTTGATGCACCAGAAAAATCTAAAAGAAAAAAATAAAGTGGAACCGAATTCTGATAAAAAACACGTTTGGGACAAAGTCAATCAATGGGAAGAAGAACTTCTTTTCCTGAAATCAATTATTGACAAAACAGAACTGGTCGAAACCATAAAATGGGGAGGGCCAATTTATGTTTACAACAAAAAAAATGTTATCGGAATTGGAGGTTTCAAAAATTATTTTGCCATTTGGTTTCTAAACGGTGTTTTTCTAAAAGACGAAAAAAAGAGACTAATAAACGCTCAAGAAGACAAAACAAAATCGATGCGTCAATGGCGTTTTACTTCAAAAGAAGAAGTAAATGAAAAAGAAGTTTTAGAGTATATTTACGAAGCGATTGAAAACGAAAAACAAGGAAAAGTTATTAAACCTTCTAAAAAGGAAGCGATAGTTTCAGAACTTCTAAACGCAGAAATGGCTAAAAACGCAGATTTAAAAGAAGCATTTGAAAAATTTTCTCCTTATAAACAATATGAGTTTTTAGAATATATCGAAACAGCTAAACAGGAAAAAACAAAACTTTCTAGAATCGAAAAAGTGATTCCGATGATTTTGGCGAATGTTGGATTGAATGATAAATACAGGTAGTTTAAGTTTCAATATTTAAAATCCAGATTCCAAAACTGTTGACATTCTGAGTGAAGTCGAAGAACGAAACTATACGAGACCTTTGTCAAAGTTTAAAACTTTGACAAAGGTTTTTCTTTTTTTTGTCATCCTGACGAAGGAAGGATCACACGCGGAAATCGACAAAGATTGTCCACATTACTTTACGGAGCTTCTTGTGTGATCCTTCCTTCGTCAGGATGACAAAACAAGGCGCAAAAAAAATCCCAAACTCCTATTTGGAATTTGGGATTTAAATTTTTGGAATTTATTTTAGAATAAAATTTAAGCTTTCTTATTCAAAGCCGCGCTCAATTCTAAAGAGATAGCAGAACGCTCTAATTTTAATTTTCCAGACATTGTTTCGATTACAACAGTAGTTTCTGCTAATTCAGCAATTTTACCGTGGAAACCACTTTTTGTAACTATTTTATCACCTACTTTTAGGTTGCTTTCAAATTCTTTTTCGTTTTTAGCTCTTTTTTGCTGTGGTCTGATCATGAAGAAATAGATTACCACAAACATTAAAAGAAATGGCGCAAATTGAGATAATTGTCCCATAATTTAAATTTATTTTTGATTTATATTTAATATTCTTTTTTTTGGAATTTAAAAAATTGATTATTTTAAATCTTACATTAATCCTCTTCCTACTTTTACCATCTTTTTATTGGCAGTCAGTTCCTTAACAAGATTGTCTAAAATTCCGTTGATAAAAATACTACTTTTTGGTGTAGAATACTCTTTTGCAATTTCTAAATATTCGTTAAGAGTTACTTTTACAGGAATTGAAGGAAATTTAACAAACTCGCAAATAGCCATTTTTAAGATAATCGTATCAATTTCAGCAATACGATCACTATCCCAATTTGGCGTTTTATCTTCATATTCTTTTGCAAAAGCCGTTTCGTTTAGAATTGTTCTTCTAAACAAATCTTTAGCAAAATCTTTATCTTCAACATCTTTATACAATTTTGGCACTCTAAAATCGTCTGGATCTTCTGTTTTGATAGCTTTCAATTGTTTAACAATATGTGTATTTACAACCGGAATATCATCAACCCAAGTTAATTTATCATCCTCTAAATACTCATATAATTTTTCATTTGGCACAATAACATTTTCAAACAAATCAATAATAAATTGTCTGTCTTCTTCAAACGTATTTACGTTATTGCTCATGTATTTTTTGTAGATATCGCTTGCTTTAACATCATTTAAAAGCAAAATAATATAATCGTCATTTAAAGACCAGTTATTGATTTTACGATTTTCTAAAGCAATGCTAAGAGAATTACTTTCTGCTAAAAGCTGGAAGATTTTGTTTTTAATGAACTTTTCGTTCGGATTACGTTCTGCTGCAGTAGCAAGGTGTTTTTTACTTGACAGATGCAAATAGACAGCTTCTTTTTTGCAAATTTCTATCAATGAAGAAAGCATTATAAGATATAAGTCCTGAATATTGTCAATGCTGTAGAAAAGAAATTTCTCTTCTTTTTCCATGTTATCAGAACCGCTTTGATGCATTGCATAAATGGATTGCATTACTTTAACGCGTATGTGTCTTCTATTTACCACCGTGTAAGAACATTTAAAAATTAGTCTGCAAAAGTATAACTTTTGATGCGTATTTTAAAATTAATTCGTAAAAAAGTCGTCATTTTAGTGGTCAGTTTTCAGAATTTAGTGGTCAGTCTCTATTTATAGTGGTTAATGAGCAGCACCAAACATGCGCAAAAAAAAAATCTCAGTTACAGATTAAACTGTAAACTGAGACTTTAAGACTGAACACTAAAAAAGTGAACACTGAACACTTAATTACTTAGCCGCGTTCTCGATTCTTCTTTGATCGATACGGTTTTGAGCAATTGTAAGTGCCGCTTTATGAGTTGTAATATTATTTTTAGCAGCAAAATCAATAATTTCTAAAGTAGTATTATAGATATTTTCTGTTTTACTCATGATTTCAGCTTTACCGTAATTTGCTAATTCAGCATAAACATTGATAATTCCACCTGCGTTGATCAAGAAATCTGGAGCATATAAAATACCTCTTTCTTGTAATCTTGCACCGTGAACATTTTCGTCAGCTAATTGATTGTTTGCTGCACCCGCAATAACTTTAGCTTTAATTTTATCTACTGTATTATCGTTGATTGTTGCTCCCATGGCACACGGTGCATAGATATCAACATCTGCAGTATACAAATCTTCACCAGTGTAAATTGTTGCATTGTATTTTGAAGCAACTTGGAATAATTTTTCTTCGTTGATATCAGTAATCGTTACTTGTGCTCCTTCTTTAGTTAAATAATCAACCAAAGTTTCACCCACATGTCCAATTCCTTGTACCAAAACTTTTTTACCGTCTAAAACATCAGTACCAAACTGACTTTTAGCTGCAGCTTTCATACCTAAATAAACTCCGTAAGCAGTAATTGGAGAAGGATTTCCAGAACCACCTCTTTCTTCAGAAATACCAGTTACATAAGGCGTTACATCTCTTACAGTATCCATGTCTTTAGTTTCCATTCCGACATCTTCTGCAGTAATATATCTTCCGCTAAGTGAGTGAACGAATTCACCAAACTTACGCATTAATTCAGGTGTTTTTTGAGTTTTAGCATCACCGATAATTACAGCTTTACCTCCACCAATATTAAGTCCAGTAATAGCAGATTTAAACGTCATACCTCTTGAGAGACGTAAAACATCGTTTAAAGCTTCCCATTCTGTGTTATAATTCCACATTCTGGTTCCTCCCAAAGCTGGCCCCATAACCGAATTATGAATACCAATAATTGCTTTTAAACCTGTATCTTTGTCATTGCAAAATACAATTTGTTCGTGATCGTCAAAAGATAATTGACCAAAAACAGGATCCATTTTTT
>Ga0308157_10004756_pt1 | contig 17672 bp, 11 predicted proteins | sample PhyBR1_FD_201035 | JGI IMG/M metagenome (GOLD analysis project Ga0308157, IMG submission 201035) | Phyllosphere microbial communities from UC Gill Tract Community Farm, Albany, California, United States - DLSLB.R1 | ecosystem: Host-associated > Plants > Phyllosphere > Unclassified | place: USA...
CATGAAGCTCTCTTCTCCAGACCCGGCTAACAACTTTAAAGCTTCAGCGGTTTGGGTCACTAAGACATCCTCTGATCCGAAGTACTCGAAGAAAGGTGGCGCTACGGCTCGCACTGTCTGGATGGTGCCGCCGGAGAAGGTCCTCGTGGAGTACTACGAGGGTAAGCAGCCGGAAGCCCGTGTACGAAAGCCTAAAGAGATAGACGAGCTTGAAGCTGAGTACAACCGTGTTCAGCCCACGGCGCTCATCGACTTTGAAGAGGAAGAGTCTCGTGGCTTCGTAGGGCAGCAGGAAGACGACAGAGCCTACGAGCGTGAGTCTTACGTGGACGAAGAGGATGACGAAGAAGATGACTGGGGCATGGAAGAGATTCCAGAGGAAGAGGAGGAAGAACCGGCTCCGGCACCGGCTCCTGTTGTTCCTCAGCCGGTGAAGCCTCGCCGTGTTATTAGTCGTGCAGAGATGGCTGCTAGCGACAGTGTGGAGGATCTATTCAGGTCGTCATCACCACTGACGCCTGAGCTGTCTAAGACGCTGGTAGAACCTGTAGCAACTGAGCCAAAGCGTATGTCGGCGGCCCCCAATCGCCCGGGGCTGCCACTGTCACGTCCAGGCTTGCCTTCTCGCCCAGGAGCTACTCCTAAAGCTGATCCAAAGCCGAAGGAAGAGAGCGGCGCGCTTCCAGACATAAAAGACATGCAGCTTCCTGAGCTTTGAAGTGATATTTGTAACAGTACTCGAGAGGATGAGAAATGGCTTTACCTTCTAACCCTAATCAGGGTAGCGGACTCCCGCAGCGACCTCAGCGTCCTGGAGTTACGCCGGGAGGTCAGGGCGGCGGACTTCCTGATCTACCACAGCGCTCATCCATCGGACAGAGTGCTAGCGACCTAGCAAGCTCGCTTCGTGAAAGCGCCGCACCTCTTCCTCCGGCCGGAGATCTGAGCTCTAACCAGCGTCTAGGCCAGTACGATTTTGACGGCCAGCGTGTGGCTCGCCCGGCCCAGAACCCTTACGACGATGAGGATATCTTTGAGTCGATAGCGCCTTCCGAAGCTGTAGCTGAAGACGAGGTACCTGCCCGTCGGCCTCAGTACACTCAGGCTCCTGAGCCGACGCCGGCATCGGATCTAGACTTCGACGAGATGCCGGACAACAATCGTACTCGCCGTCAGACACAGGCAACTAGTGAGTTCACTAAGCGCAACGGCAAGATCGATGATGACGATCCGATCAAGCCTCAGGCTGGAAAGCTTGACAAGAAAGGTCAGAACGTCCACATCGACAAAGAGAAGAAGAAGATCAAGCCGTTCGGCGGTAAGAAGTCGCTCAAGGTTACTGACCTCGACCGTCGAAAGAATCTTCGCTCTAAGGCTCGCGCTGTTCAGTGGACCATCGTCGGCGGCATCATCCTCATTGTCGGTATCGGCGCATACAACGCTTTAGTGCCGCAGCCGACTCTCACCACTGATGACGTGCGAGCCACCGTACAGCAGACGGTTCAGCAGACTGACTTCCCCATCGAGGGCGGCCAAGGTTTCGCTAAGGACTTCATGCAGTCGTACCTCACCATGGGTACTGATCCAGCCTCTACAGCCGTGTTGAACTATTACTACAACGGTCGAATGGTTCCCGGTACCGCTAATTATCCCAACCGTGTTAACGCTAAAGGCTACGGTCAGACACTTGTCTACGGCCCGACTATCTACGGCGCCACCTATCTGACGGATGAATCAGCTAACTTCACTGTTGGCGCGTTGGTTCAGCCTCAAGACACCACCGGTGGCCAGGTGGACGCTAGTGGAAACCCTGCTAGCACCGCTGTTAACGACGGTAGCACAGCTGAATGGCAGTTCTTCAGCGTTAACGTTTACTACGATCCTGACACACTGCAGTACGCTGTAACACCGGATAGCCCCACGCTTATCCCGAAGCCACAGAACCTCTCCTCTGCTAAGGTTCCGGATGGTGCCGCCATCGGTTCTGGTGAAGAGATTGAGAACCAGGAAGATGTAAAGGCTACAGTCCAGGGCTTCATGGAGGGTTACCGTACCTCTACGCCTGAAGACCACATCCGTTTGGATCAGTACCTCAAGGCCGATCCCGGGCCGGAGCTTCTCAACGGTCTCGGTAGCGCCTACGAGTTCGGTAACGAAGGTGTCGATGGTGCTTTGACTTACGTCGCTTACACCACGCCGACTAACGAGCTCAAAGTGCTAGTAAAGGTCGTGTGGCAGTACAACTTTACTGACACTGTTAACACAACATACAACTCTCAGTATGTGATGACGCTCGAACCTTCCTCCACCGGCTACGTCGTGACTAAGTTCGCTCCGTACTACTACACCCCTGATGTAGGCTAACGTTAGAGATAGTTGATATTACGCATTGCCGGAATCCAAACCGGCCATGTTTGCAAACTACCAAAATGGAGAAACCCAAAATGAACGCATTCCTAGCAACTGTTATCCCAGCTGCCGGTCTGAACGAGCTGTGGAATACAGTTCTCTCGGGATGGATCGGCCCTCTCTTTATCGCCGCCGTAGCAGTCTTCGCGCTGTTCTTCATCAAGGACCGCTCTTGGACTAAGCTCATCGGCTTCGTCGGCATCGCCGCCGTAGTTGGTGTGCTAATCTTCGCAGGCCCCGCCCTCTTCGGAGATGGTGGAGCTCTACAGTCGGTAGCTGAGGACGCGGCAACGCAAGTCAACTAACCTGCTGTAACACTACAGCCCTAAGCGGCGTCGAGATTTCGTTCTCGACGCCGCTTAGTGTTTTAACACAAAAGCGATATTGATGGTGACACACCAACTTGGAACGGATAAACACTATGGCTGAAAAAGAGACCAAAGAATCCAAGGCGCAGAAGCCTAAGGGTGCCAAGAAAGAGCTTAAGCCGGCTGCCATCGCTGTAGTGGACAACCTGGTCTTCTCCAAGACTGAGATGTGGGCTTACTACCGCCTTTCCACCGACGTTTTCGACTTCCTCTCGACCGATGGAAAGATCGCCGGCGCTTACCAGATCGCTAACGCCTTCACGAACCTCATGGGTGACCGTAAAGAGTCCATGGATATCCACTTGATTGAATCTTCAGTACCGATTGACATTGACGCATGGGCGGTCCAGGTAAGTGAGGTCACTAAAGAGTGGAATCGCTCACCTGGCTTCGACAAGTACATCAACGAGCAGATCGCTTACCTGAAGCAGGAAGAGTACCTGAAGAAGGTAGTAACGCTCGGCGTGAACCTCGGAAAGCGTGGTGCTCTCGACTTTGACGACATCAACTTCCTAGAAATGGGGCTCAAAGGCACTAAAGAACAGTTCGGCAAGTGGTGGAACCGCGCTCTATCAATCCCCGGTGAGGAAATCACCGCCGACGAGGAGGATAGCGCACGTCGCAAGGAAGCAGAGATCTTCCGCACACTAGCCAACGGTCATCTCCAGGCCAAGCGTCTGACCTCTGAAGATATCCTACTCCTTATCAAGCGACAGATGTACCCAGCCATGCCGACTCCGTACCTGGATGTGAACCACGAAGACCGCCTCGGCCCCGGTGACATGGCTCTCGAGACGGCATCAGCCATCGAGAACAAGTACCGCTGGCTCAAGGTGTCGCAGGTGCTCGAAGGAGAAGAGCTTGAAGGCTACAGAGCTTGTCTCAGCTTCAGCAAGTTCCCCCGCTACATGGGCTTCCCCACCGGCACGTTCCCGTTCATGTACTTCCCGAACAAGCTCAGCTTGCCGTTCACGCTCTACGCTCGCCTAACTCTCAAGCCTTCAGAGGTGATGAAGAAGGAGATCGAGAAGAAGAAGAAAGAACAGGCCGACGAGATCTCCAACGCCGCGGACGGTGCTACAGCTACCGGAACAGCGATTAACGGTGGTATGCCTCAGGCGGTTCAGGAGGCCATCGAAGACGTGCAGACTATGACCTCTATTCTTGCTAGCGACAAGGCTCCCTGGGTAGAGGGCTCCTACCGCATCGTGGTAGAGACACCGACCGAAGAAATTCTCCGTAAGTACTGCTCTATCGTGAAACAGCGCTACGCCGACCTCGACATTAACGTCTCTTGGACAGCCGGTGATCAAGCAGAGCTCTTCCTAGAGCAGATGCCCGGTGACACTACTCGCGTAAAGTCGTTCAAGCAGATCACCAACCTCTCATTCCTTGCCACTTCAGGCTTTAGAAACTCCAACGACGTAGGCGACCTGATCTTCGGGTCCGGGGAGGTTTGATTGTGGCGAGACGTAGACCTGGTAATCGTGGCCGTGGTGGAGGCGGCGGAGGTGGCCTAAAAGGTGGAATCCTCACCGCCATCTCTCTAGTGTTGGTGATCGGCTTTGCTCTCGCATGGGCACAGTCTAACAACATCAAAGGTATCTCAGGAGCACTCGAATACTTCCGTACTTGGAGTGCGCAGATTCAGGACTGTGGTGTCGGTGATCTTGACTGGCGCTGCGAGACTCCGATCCCTGACTACGATAAGCGCGAAGGTGGCGGAGAAGGCGCTGCTAAGCCGAGCGAGAACGTCACCTCCGGTGCTGACGTAAGCCCCACATCAGCACTCGCTTTCCTTGACTCGATCTCACTGAAGAACTCTGAAGAGGTCGAGTACGCTCGCTCCGACTGGAAGCACTGGAGTGATCTAGACGGCAACGGCTGTGACTCTCGTGAGGACACGCTCATCAAGAGCGGCACTAACGTTACTTCGGATCCCGGTACTTGCAAGATCACCGGTGGTAGCTGGGTAGAGCCTTACGCGAACTCGACAATCACTGACTCCTCCAAGATCGACATTGACCACGTAGTCGCTCTTAGCTGGGCAGCTTCCAACGGCGGTCAGGCTCTAAACGCTGATCAGAAGCAGCAACTAGCTAACGATCCGCTCAATCTCTACATCTCGAAGGCTTCCGAAAATAGAAGCAAGGGCGATAAAGGCCCTGGCGACTATCTTCCGCCCAACGAAGCTTTCCAGTGCCAGTACGTGACCTCTTTCGTAACTGTAGTGGACAAGTACAGCTTGACCATGCCGAAGTCAGATGCTGAGGCGGTTCGAAAGGTTCTAGAGACTAAGTGCTAAGACGCAGTCTAAGCAATTGAAAAAGCTACTCGGGTACATCGTAATACTTCACTAACTAATCGCTCAAGCTGACTCTCACAGCTTCCCAAAGGGTATGGAGACCATAATGACACAGACCGATCACCTCACACAGAAGTTCAGGGATCACCAGCACGGAGGCGAGTCGTCTAACGCCTACCGTACGGCCGGTGAAGCTCTTTCAGTGAACGACAAGCTGAAGATCCTAGAACAGCGCGGTCAGTCAGACCTCATTGAGATCTTCAAAGATTGGAAGCCTCGCTCGGCCGCACGTCGTCGTAAGGGTGCTCCTCTCGACCAGCGTGTCTCCATCGCACTTGCAGCCTCAGAACGCGCTATCCTCGACGGTGAAATCCGCGCTATCAAGGCTACCGGTCAGTCAACCACTCTCGGTGGGCTTATCCGCTCGCGAGCCATGAGCGCCCCCAACATGGCCGACTGGCGCGAGACCGCCTGGCTTGCTTTGGATGAGCTCGACACGCTTAGCAAGGACCAGAAAGACCTGAAGAACCGCAAGAAGATGATTGAGCTTGCTCTTGAAGAGGGCGACGATCACGACGACCAGGAGCAGGCGTCTCTTCTAGAGCGTGAGCTCGTCGATGTGGCTAACAAGCTCGGTAAGCTCACTTCGAAGACCGGTGATAAGCGAAGCGTCCGACTCCAGGGACGTATGACTTACGCCGAGTCGGAGACTGTGAAGTTCCGCGCACAGCGCCTCTGCCTCACCACTACTGACTACCTCCGTATGCTGATCTTCGATCTCGATCCGAACAGCGCAGCTGACCAGCACCTCAACCTGGACGCTCGTCGCCGTTTCTATGTCTCCATCATCGACGTGGCTGACAACGGCTGGGGTAACCCTCCTGGTGTTTACCAGTGCTCACAGTGTGAGTCCTACGCTGACGAGATCTCACGTCTTCAGGAACGTATTAAGCAGCTTGAAGCCTTCGGTCACTAAATCGCTTTAGAAAGCATGAAGACGATATTTGCAATATCTAGATGATACTCAGGAGTAGGCACATGCTGTTTTCAAAACGTAAGCGAGATAAGGGTGATTCGACCCTAGTGTCTACAGTGATCGTACTTCCAATAATTGTGGCGATTCTGATCACGATTATGGACACATCGATCTACTTCTCCAACCGAGCCGTTATCGTCAACTCGACTCGTGATGCTGCTCGCACCATCGCTATTTTCGGTGGAGACGGTAACGCCACTAAAGAGACTCCTCTAGAGAAGGCCTACGGCTCCGGTGTGGATCCTTGCGCCGGTAACCTCCGTAGCAATCCGATGATCGCTACAGCGTACGATCCTGCTACTTCAAGCTCTGATGTCGAATGTCAGCTCATGAAGAACATCGGTACTTCAGCAGGTCTAGTAAACGTAGTTGTGAAAGACGTACAGTGTGGCCCTGAAGTCTCGACCTTCATCGGACAGCAGGCTTACTGTGAAGTAGCTTGGAGCTACGCTGGAGTTCCGGCGTCAGGCTTAACACTTCTTCGTGCTGGAGGAAATAGCGTATTCGCCGATAACGGCGGCGGAATCAAGGCAGGCGAAGGTCTCGACGGAGTACAGGTTACTCGCGTAACTACCACAACCGAGGTAAAGCTCGACTCGTCTAAGCTAGTTAACAGATAACAGTGACTGTGGACAAGTCTACAACCTCGACCAGGAGCTAAGCTTTCATGCTAAAAAATCTCGATGAATTCCGAAAGGACAGGGGTGACGGAGTACTAGTACTCACGCTCATCTGTATTCCCCTGTTCATGCTAGCGTTCTGGTTCGCAGCCGGTATGGCTCAGAACGGCTGGGCTAAAACCTCTTTGGCAGATCAGGCTCAAGCGGCTGCACAGACTGCTGCCGGAGACATCAACAACGCCGGTTACCTTGACCAAGGTTCCATGGGAACTTTCGTAAGCGAGTACATGCGCTTGAGCAACCGCATCACCGGTAACTCAGAACAGGTGTCGAGCGGTGGTTACCAGAGCAACGAAGCCGCTACTCTCGCCTGCAGCTCTGTTGAGGTCAACGGAAAGAGCTACAAGTCACCTTACATTGAGCTAAGCCTAGACCGTACTCGTACTCAAGGCGTAAGCTCGCAGAGCGGTGTGCTATACACATCCGAAGCTGGCGCGACTCCTAAGGCTGTGTTCACTCTCAACGACCGTGTAAACTATCGAGTAATCTCGGCTACCGTTTACGAAGCATCCTCATCACTTCTCGGTAATGGTTTCGCTATGGTGGGAAAGGACTCGGGATGCTTCACTAGCGTAAGTAAAGTCTCCGGTATCACCTTCGGTGCTAACGAGGACCTCGAGCTAGTCGGCGGGGATGCTTCTTGCTTCACTCCCGAGAATCCTACAGCTGTAGACAACGAGGTCTTCAAGACCATGGGCTCTATCAAGCTCTACTCCGGCCCTGACTACACCTGCCCGACACTCGGCTACCTCACATCGCCTTACCTCAAGGCTACCGCTGAGTATGGCTCGTTCTATAAGATCTCTTACGGTGGTAAAGACTACTGGGTAGACAACCTAGACACTCGCGCTCCCGAGGCTTGCACTACTCGAAGCACCGCTGACCGCAAGGCTGCTATTACACCTGCTCAAACATTGACCGCTACCGGTTCGCCTAAGACTTACTCGGCACCGTTCCTGGACTGTGAAGACGGTGGCACAGTTTCCGGTAAGGTGACTGCTACAGCTCGCTACAACGGACCGTTCGCTAACTTCACTCAGCTCAACAGCGGCAAGTGGGTTCGTTCTGAAAGCGTGAAGCAGCAGTTCACCGTTACTTTCAACACTAACGGAGGTACCGAGCCGATCAGTGCACCGCCTGCTCCTGTAACTGTAAACGATGGTGGCCAGGTAGCAGAACCTGCAGAGCCTAGACGCGGCGGTGGCTACAGCTTCAACGGTTGGTCAACCTCACCAACTAGTAACGTAGAGGTGCAGTTCCCAGTAACTGTCTCCGGCGACATCACCTACTACGCTATCTGGGGTAAGGTCGGCTACACTATTAGCTACAACGGCAACGGTGGTACTGTGGCTGGATGTAAGCCAACCGTTTACAACGTAACTGACTCAGTTACGTTCAACGATGACACTTGTAGCACGATTGCTCGTGCTGGTCACCAGTTCAACGGCTGGGATGTAAAGAGCATTCCTGCTGGTTCTACCGGTAACAAGACGATCACCGCTATGTGGATCAAGATCAACTACAAGATCACCTACAACCTCAACGGTGGAAACTTCGACCACGTTGGCTACTTCGGCGGTTACATCGGCGATAGGGACCAGGCGGTAGCAAGCATCATCTGTGGACCTACTTCTTACAACGTAACTGACCCTACCTACACGATCAAGAGTTCCTGTAAGCCAGCTAGGGCCGGATACCAGTTCATCAACTGGACTCCGAGCACTATCCCGAGTGGCTCTACCGGCGCTAAGACGTTCGTAGCTCAATGGGCTAGAAACTGATCTGGCTTGCTGTTTAGCAGCACTGGTTGATAGTTCGGCGTGTGGCCGTTTCCTTCGGGATTCTGGTCACACGCCGAACTAGTTTCATCGTGGATACCTGGGTTTCGCTCAGGTAAACACTCGAGGCTAGCCCCACTGGCCACAGCAAGCAATACCCGGATCTTGTTAGAAAGATCTATACAACTTAACATTGCTTAGTAGTGTCCAACGACCAATAGAATAAGGTAGAGCATGACATCTTCAACGATTCAGAATGTCTCATTGACCGACGCTTTGAAAGGGAGGGTTGTTGTTAGTGATACGTCCTCGCTCTTGATTGCGGGAACACATCTCCTTGAGCTACTAAGCGATTGCACGATCATTATCCCAGCCATCGTCGTCAAAGAGCTGGAAGAGAAGCGCACCCACCCGACCCTCGGCTTCCTCGCACGAGAGTGGCTTCGCCTCATTGAGACTTACCGAATCAGCGACCCTACCGTACTTCGTAGCGGTGTAGAACTTCGTGACCACCCCGGAATCAGTCTTCGAATTGAGCCGAACCACTCAAGCCAGGCTTCGCTTCCGAAGCACCTGCAGGACGGCTCGAACGATAGCACCATTCTTGCGGTTGCTGTAAACCTCAAGGCTGAAGGCCACAAGGTATCGCTGCTTTCAAACGACATGCCGATGCGACTCCACGCTAGCCTCGAGCTTGAAATCGATTCCTACGAGTACACCTCGGCCGGAAAGGTTACTCCGTTCCAGGGTCGCTTCAAGCTCGACATCAGTGGCGATGACGCCGATGGCTACGGAATCTACAGCGAAGGGCTTAGCGAAGACCTCAAGCAGGCCGTAATCGCTAACGTACCTCACGGTGCCGCTTCTACCTCCTTCACTGAGATCTTCATCGAAGGAGAGTCCACCAAGACAGCCGTTGTGATCTCGAACGATAACGCTGTAAAGGTCGTTCACAAGACCAAGGTCATGGGAATCACCGGTAAGACGGTGGAGCAGAACGTACTTATGGAGCTCCTAAGCATTCCTGCGGATGAGCTTCCTGTGGTTTCGGTCGGCGGTGGAGCCGGTACCGGTAAGACACTGCTCACCATCGCTACAGCTCTTGACCAGCTCAAGCGAGGAGAGTACGAGAAGGTTGTTGTCTTCCGTTCACTCCACGAGCTTGGCCAGGGCCAGGAGATGGGCTTCCTTCCCGGTGGCGTAGATGAGAAGATGGGGCCGTGGGCTGGAGCTATCTTCGATTCAATCGACACCATCGCTCGTGTACTGAAGCCGCTCAAGCGCAACGCTACAGACGCTGACCGTGAGAAGCAGAAGGCTGAGGCCATGAAGCTTCGAGAGATGATTGAGATTGCTCCGATCACGTACCTCCGTGGCCGCTCCATGAGCAAGACTTTCATGATCTTGGAAGAGGCACAGAACTTCAGTCGCTCCGAGATCCTCAACATCCTCTCACGTGCCGGCGCCGGAACAAAGATCGTCTTGACAGCCGACGCTGCTCAGGTCGACAACCGTTTCCTAAAGTCCGGTAAGGATGCTGACATCTGGTCAGTCATCGACTCGCTCAAGAACGAAGACATCTTCGGTCACATCACCCTGACTAAGACGGAGCGTTCACGAGTTGCTGAGGTAGCAGCTCGAATCCTAGAGCACGATTGAGTCGATATTGGCCTTAGACATGTCACGGCGTGCAATTCGCGCTGAATAACCTAAGGTGAGGCCTGAGTCTAGATGAGACGATCCACGGGTGCCAACTACATTGGTGCAACTGAACGACCCAAAGTCAGAAGTCTCAAGACAAAGCTGACAACGGTCGTAGCAGCTGTAGCTGCAGCAATGACAGTACTAGTTGGTGTCGGGGTAGGCGCCCTTGCCCTTGACGCTGGTACAACTAAGAACGTAACCTCTGCAAACGCAGGGCTCGGGATTAGTTGTACCAGCGTCATCGGTGGAAACATGGACAAGCGCGACGCTTGGGGCTCAGGCCCGCTCGCTGCTCGTCTTTACGAAGACCTAAACGGCCGTACGCTTACGCTAAGCGAAGTCGTAGGCTCTCCCGCCTGGACTAACTACACCGGTATCGGACCCGGCCCTGAATCCGACTTCTTTGTCAAGTCTTACGCAGACGTGATTGACCCTCTCAAGCTTAACGGTACCGCTCTAGACGACGGTACCGGTGAAGGCTCTTCAGCTACAACGGCCGGTACCCTACCTCAGAAGTACTCCACTAACTGGGGTGCTATCCAAGAGAAGCTCACCGGCGAGCGAAACACCGGTACTTGCTTCTGGGAGCAGACCTTCGTAACTAACATCGCAAACGGTGCAGGGCTTGGCCTCGCTAACTCCTTGCAGATGTTCGTCACATGGGTTTCTACCAACGCGTTCAACTCTTCTTTCATCTGTGACCCGAACACTCCTTCCACCAACGGCTGCATCGACCTGGTCAAGGTAATCGGTGGTCGTGACGACGCTGGCTACCAGTCAGGCGGTGACGGTGGAATCATCGGTAACCTCACGGATAGCATCTATAAGCCACTCGTGCTCATCGTTGTGGTGGTTACAGCTCTAGGTATTGCTTACACCGGCCTAGTAAAGCGCCAGTTCCGTGAGGCTCTCACTCACACCGTATGGCTCATCTTCTCATTCATCATCGGCCTGCTCTTGCTCCTCAACCCGAGCATGCTAGCTAAGGCTCCGATGATCGCTACCAACGCTGTTACCGGCTGTGTGATAGGCTCGTTCAACGGAGTAAACTGCTTCGACGGGACAGGTTTCAGTACTAACACATCAGACGGCGTTGCGCTTACGGCTGACTCCGGCGTATGTATCTCAGACGCCACCAGCGCTACAGCTGACCAGATCACCGGCCTAGCAGTGAACAGCATGGGCTGCACCATCTGGAAGACGTTCATCCTTCAGAACTACGCTAAGGGTGGCTTCGGAGTAAACCTCGACCAGCTTGAGGTAAAGAACCCCGACACTGTAGCCGGTAAGGCAGCGGTTGCCGCCGGTGTGGACCCCAACAAGTTCTGCTACTCGCTTCAGACTACCGGTAGCATTTCGTCTTACGACGGTGAGTGGCTACAGTCTAAGTCCGGTGGCTCACAGATCTGTAACCTTGCGGTTTACAACATGCTCATGCAGATGAAGGTCACACCAGCTGGAGAGACAGCGGCTAGCGTGCCGACGCAGTATGACCCAGACTGGTACGATCTGATCGTTACAACAGCTTCTAGCGAAAAGATGTGGCCTATCTGGTCCAACGGTGGACAGCAGTTCGCTCAGGGCTTCGTAGCCGTACTGTCGGTTATCCTCGGTGGAATTCTCATCGTTGTGGCTTCGGTTGCTGCTCTTATGTACTACCTCACAGCCATCATCTTGCTCATCTTTGCACCACTCTTTATCCTGGTAGGTATCAACCCAGGCCGCGGTAAGAAGATCATGTTTGGTTGGGTAGAAACGATTCTGTCCTCTATCTTGAAGTACCTGGCTTCGGCTCTATTCTTGCTAGTGTCTCTAGCTCTCTACAGTGCTGTACTCGGTGCAGCTGACCCGATGGCTGCTCTGCTCTTCGTAGCAATCCTCTCTATGGTGCTTTGGATGTACCGTAAAGAAATCGTGGACACCTTCAGTAAGGTGAGCCTCGGCGGTGAGCGTATGGCCAACATGATGGACAAGCAAGTTCCGATTCTCGGTGCTAGCGGCCGTCAGCTCTCTGACAAGGTTTCGAAGATGCCTGGAGCTCTCGCCGGCGGTGCAATCGGTGGTCTAATGGCCGGCGGTATCGGTAAGGCTGGGGAAGGCCTCAAGATCGCTGGACAGAACGAACTCCGCTCTGCTCCTGGTCTCGTCGGTCGTGCTGCACAGGCTAAGGAGCGCCAGATGCGTGACAACAAGGCTGACTTCAACCGTGACGCTTCGAAGGCTAAGGATGTGGCGAACCGCGCTGGTGACACCGCTAACCGTCTAACCACCGATGTTGACTCACGTGAGCGTGATCTGCGCAACGCTAAGGATGGGCTTCACAACGCCGAGCTTGACACTCAAAAAGCTAGCGGTGCAGTTGACTATGCTGAAGAAGAGCTAAAGCAAGCTGAGGCTACCCGTGTGACAGCCTCGGAAAACGAAGCTACAGCTAAGGTAGATTTCGATGCTGCCTCGTTCCGAGCTGACGCTCACCGTGATGCTGTAGAAACAGCTGCTACAACCGGTGTGCGTAACGAAGATATTAGCCCAGCTATGGCTGAGTTCAAGAAACTCACCATGAGCATTGAGCAGCTTGGCGCTCAGGCAAGACTTGCGGATCGTCAGGGTAACGGCGGACGAGCAATCGAACTACGTGTACAGCAGGAAGACATGAAGCGTGAGGCTGTACAGGTCCGCGCCGAAAGCGGAGTTGATGAGCTTACTTGGAAGAACGAGGAAGCTCGTTTCAACCAGCTTCTAGAGCGTGAACAGATGGCTCGCCCTGAGCTCATGACTGACAACGGAGCGATTCACCAGTACAGCAGTGACGAGTATGTTGATTCTGGTCAGCGTGTGCTTGACACCACTAAGGCTACCAAGGATGCTGAGCTCAACGTCAATGTAGCTTCACAGAAGCTCTCTCACGCTAAGGAAGATGTTCTCAACATCAATACTGAAGTCACTCAGCGAAGCGAGAACATAAAGGAGCAAGAGAGCGACATTGCTGAGGCTCGAAAGAAGGCGTCTGCAGCTCGTGTAGATGCTGCGGCACTCGACGCGAACGCTGCGGTACTCTTCGACCAGAACCAGGCGCTTGGCCCCGGAAAGATGCCGACTGTTGGCAAGGCTAATAGCCTGAAGAAAGAAGCTACTCGTGCTGGCGAAGCTGTCCGCGAAAGTCACGCTATGATCGAAAGGATTGCAGAGGGTGAAGATGTTGAGGCTCCTCGCCGCTCGGTAGCTAGCACCGTCACCGACGTGTTCCGTGGAAACCTGGATGAACAAGCGGCGGCAGCCGCCACAGAGCGTGAGACAGCTACACGTCGTGCTGAAAGTGCTCGACGTGCTGCTCAAACTACTGCAGCACAGCTCGAGGATAGCAGCGCCGCGGCGTTGCTTGCAACTCGTGAAAATCGCGCTGCTACTGTGCAGACTCGTGAGGCCGACGCTACAGCCGCCATGGCGGACAAGTACGCTAAGGATCACAGAGACGAAATCGCTAAGCAGGAAGCTCAGCTTGCTCGTCTCACCTCACTCATCGAGGCTGGACAGCCGGTGCCGTACAACGGCCAGATGCTCGATGCGGCTGCGCTCGAGCGCGTGAAGAACCAGGTGGAGGCTAACCTCAACACTAAGCGTGAAGAGATGCCTGCCGTCGCAACCCGTGCTGAAAATGCTCGCGCTGAAGCCGAGGCCAACCGTGCTCGTCTACAGGAGGCTCAGGCTGCAAAGCAAGAAGCCGACGCTCGTGTTGAAGAAGCCAAGCGACGCGCACGCATTACTAGCCGTAATGAGCAAGACCGTACTCGTCAAGAGACCACCGCGGTTGAAATAACCGAAAGCCTTACTAATGAGCAGAAGCGTGCAAGAGGGATTCTTAGCGAAGACCAGGTAAAGGCTCTCATTGTGAGTAACCCCATCACTCCAGAGCACGCCGCTAACAACAAGTCTCTAGATGATCTCATCAAACTCGCTGATAGTCTCTCCAAGGCTCCCGCTAACCAGGATTCTGCAAACGCTAACAAGATTGCCGCGTTGCAGGCTCAAATCTCTGATCTGGCTAAGAACGTGGGCACGACCCCGTCCAGAGCTAACGAGGGTCTAGTTGAATCACTGTCGAAGGCTGTGGCTAGCATTGTAAAGCCGAAGGAAAAGAAAGATGAAAGCACTCGACTCCCGGCTCCGACAAAAAAGCCAGCTGAGCGCGCTATGCCTACCACACCGCCGCAGCCGAGAGAAAGCACCACTCGAATCCCGACTCGACCGACAACTAATGAGACAGCTCGACCAGAACCTATCCGTCCAGCCACCCCAAGCGACAGTGGCCCCGAAATGCCTGACTGGGAGTGATCTAGATGGAAATCTGTGAAAACTGCGATAACCGTAAACCCGATGTAAGTGAAGGGTTCTGTGGCGATTGCCGTCGTGAGATGGATGCCGCTAACGAAGACTTGATTAACGGCCGCGAAGCTTATCCCGATGAGCTTCCTCCGGAAGAGGACTACGAGTCAAGCGAATACTCCGACGCCTACGCTCAAGAGCCTGGCCAGGCAGCACCGCAAGAGCAGACAAAGCCTGAGCGTGATGGCGTGTTGCCGCAGTCAGGGCTAAAAGGAGCCGCTATCAGCGGTGCCGCGTCTGCGCTGGTAGGGGCTGAAAACGCTGAGAAAGCCACAAAGCTAGCCTCTCAGGTCGAGAAAGGTGTCGCTACCGCAAGAGCCACAGTGGCCCGAGCTGGTTGGGCTGCTAAAGCTGCTGTAGCCGCTTTCGGTAACCCGGTTACCTGGATCGCTCTCCTAGTTGTAGTAGTAATCTTCATCGTCGGTAACGTGGCTACAACCACCTACCAGACTGTGGGCTCTATCGCTGTAGACGGACAGGAGACAGGCTCCGGTGCCGGTAGCGAACTTCTTGCCCGTTTAGCTCAGCGAGGTACTCTTCTCGTGCAGGAGGGCTACAAGTACCCTAACGTAGATCCGTTCGTTACTGCTCACGGTGGTAACGCAGGCAAGACTAACGGTAACCGCTGGAACGCTGCTTGCCCGGACATTGTAAACATCATCTACGGCATGCCAGAACTTTACATCGGTAACAACGGTATCGTGAACTCCTACCAGAACTACAAGCGACTCACAGCTGCCGGTCTTCAGGCTCAGTCCTGGTGGTACCCGGAGACTTCTTCTCCTGGCGCTACTAAGGAGCAGCCACCGGCCGGTGCCATCGTTCAGTCGACCGGTAGTGGCCCCGCAGGTCACACCTACGTAGTGCTCACCGACGACGGCAAGGTTATCGACAACACTTGGAGCATCCGTGACGGCGGTCCGGTTGCCGGTCCTGGTTACCGTACACTAGACGACCGTAGCCGCGCCGGAATCCGTGGTTGGTTCGTTCCACCGGCCGAGGGTTACGAGGGTACGTTCTTGAACGATGACCCGATGCTTCCTCCGGCTCCTGAGTGGATCCTAGGCCAGGGCGAAAGCTCAGGTGGCGGCTCCGGCGGTGGCGGCCCGGCAACAGCACCTTCCGGTAACCCGCAGCAGATCGCTCAGAAGATGGTGAAAGCCAAAGGCTGGAGTGACGCTGACTTCACCTGCCTCGTAAAGCTGTGGACTCGTGAATCAAGCTGGAACCCCAGTGCTAACAACGCTTCTAGTGGCGCCTACGGTATCCCTCAGGCGTTGCCTGGAAGCAAGATGGCCTCGGCTGGAGCTGACTGGAAAACGAATCCTGAGACCCAGATTAAGTGGGGGCTAGGCTACATCGAAGGCCGGTACAAGAATCCTTGCGGAGCCTGGGCTCACTCCGAATCACATAACTGGTACTAAGCCGGCTCGATAGTTACGTTCGGTATAATGGCAAGACTTCAATAGACAGGTGAGACATGGAAAATCGTACTAAGTTCATCGTTGCTTCGGGAGCAGTAATCCTGCTTGCGTTCGGCGCGGTCACTTTCGCGGTTGTCTCCTCGGAGCCGGAGCCTGTTAACCCAGCTAACAGCGCTCCGGTTGCGAAGACCGACTACAAGATCACCGATGCTGACAAGAGTGAAATCAAGCTAGTCACTGACGCTTTCATCGGAAGCGCCGGTACCTACGGTTGGTCACCCGATGTCATCAAGGATCAGACTAACCTGAACCTGGCTATGACTAGTGGCGACACTTTCTCAGTCTTCGATCAGTTGACACACTCCACATCTGATGATGCTGCAAGACAGCTGAATAAGCTCAGCGATTCTAATCGCTACAGCAACTCAGTGAACACTATGATCTTCAGCACGCCGTTTGCAGTAACCTCTGAACTGACCGGAGAGCTTACCTATCCTGAAGAGGTGTTCCAGCTAAACGGTTACCCGACCATAGAGGTCACCGCGCCGCTCAAGACTAACCTCACATACGTAGTTCAGGACTACAACTACCGCGATGACCAAGGTAACTTAGTCACCGGCGGAATCCGTTACGAAACCATGGTCTTCGAAGGCAACGTGAGCATGACTCTGGCTCTCAAGCCTGAGGGCTGGATCCTCGATAGCTTTAACCAGAACACCGGCGTCTTCGTCACTGACAAGACCTTCACCTTCTCCAACGGGCAGTTCGAGTCAACAGAGGCTACCCCTGTTTCTTACACTGTTCAAGCCGTGAACGAAGACGGAACACTCGGCGAGCCGGTGGACAACTTAGAACGATTCAAAGCCGTAATGGACGGTACATACGACCCCGCCGTCGGCGAGGATGGAGCAGCAAACTAATGGCTAATCGCAAGACTAGAAACGAGAAGCATCAGCCTGAGACTTCAACCGTAGCAGAGGTAGAGCCTGTCGAAGTAGCCGTCGAGGAAGCCCCGGTTGAGTCGGTGGAGCCGCAGGCTGAAGAAGCGCAGGAGTCAGCGAACACCGTTACTGAAGAACCCAGTGTTGAAGAAATCCTTGCAGCAGCCGAAGCTCAGAAGGCCGAGGAAGTAGATCTACTTGCTGCCTCAAAGAAGACCGTCAATCCGCTCGACGATGACGATGAACTTCTACTCAAAGCGGCTGACAGCAAGCTCGAAGAAACAGAGGCTTACGGAATCTTTAAGCAGGAAGAGGGCGTTGTATCCTGGACTATCTCGAACTTCTTAGACCCCGAGGGCAAGCAGTACGGCAAGCGAGAACTTCGGGCTAACCCACCGGTGCTCACCCTGGAGTCATCCACCGGTGACAAGGCTGACTTCGTACTTAGCAAAGACTTCGCCGGTAGCCTAGCTACTGTTATTGAGCGAGTGCATTACGGATTCTACGGTCTAGACAAGAAGCCGAAGAAGAAGTTCACCGGTGCTACTGCCAAGCAGGCTGTAGTCGACGCGGTGGGTGCTCGACCGTTGCAGGTCGGTGCTTTCCTGGTGATGGCTTTGGTTGTTATCGTGGGGCTAGTTGCA
>Ga0308157_10004760_pt1 | contig 17663 bp, 11 predicted proteins | sample PhyBR1_FD_201035 | JGI IMG/M metagenome (GOLD analysis project Ga0308157, IMG submission 201035) | Phyllosphere microbial communities from UC Gill Tract Community Farm, Albany, California, United States - DLSLB.R1 | ecosystem: Host-associated > Plants > Phyllosphere > Unclassified | place: USA...
TTGCTTTCGGAATCTCGGCCATCGCGTTATCCGGCGTCAGGATCGCCGTATAGGCGGAGATCGGCTCGTATACGCGGCGGAACGCGTCGAAGTCGCCGTCCATCAGCGTATGGTGCATCAGCTTCTGCTGTTTTTGCTTCTGCGACTTCGGCGATCCGACGATATGAATGATCGGCACATTCTCGCTATAGGCACCCGCGATCGCATTGACCGCGCTCAGCTCGCCTACGCCGAACGTCGTGATGAGCGCGGCGAGACCTTTGACCCTGGCATAGCCGTCCGCCGCGTAACCCCCGTTCAGCTCGTTGCGGGCCGGCACCATTTTGACCCCTTCGTATTCTTCCAACGTATCAAACAGCGTGAAATTGTAATCGCCCGGAACGCCGAACACTTCGGTCACGCCTTCTTTTTTCAAACAATCGAACAAATAGGTGCCGAGCGTTGCTTCGCCCTCTCCCTGTGTGTTCGAACGAATTTTGCCCATAATCGTTTTTGCCATGCCGACACTCTCCTTCCGTGATCGCTCGCTGACCGCTCGGCGCAGCGCCGAACGGTCAGCCTCTAACTATGATTACCCCGGAAGCGGGGCCATAGGTCAGTATTTTGCGAAAATTACTCATACTTTGTACCGAATGAATGTAAGGTTATGCCCGGCTGGAACGCAAACCCACCGTTGAAACGAGGACAAAATACGGGCAGCTTCTTCCGTAACCCTATCCCCTCAGGAGGCGTCCAATATCTTAGAAACACTTGTCAAAAAGGAGCGATTCCCATTACCGATTCAGCCTGCGCCCGCAATCGAAAATTAGTCGTCACCTACGGATCCGATCTGGACCATAGCAATATGGATTACCTCGTCCGCTCGCTGCTTGAACCGTATGAAGGCCAAATGTGGCAAGCCGATCATCTGAATCCCGTGCTGCGAAAAGGTGCCGACTTCATCGTAAACCTTGAGATTTTGGAAACCAACCCGAACAAGCCTTTCGAAACCTACGCCTTCGCCGACTACCACCTGACCCAAGCGCAATTCGACGGATTTTTGTATCAATTCCGAAAACTCAAAGGCAACCACGTCCTCGGTCACCCCAACATCCGCGGCCATGCCGAAGTATTGCGCGGCGATCTGGAATTTCAGTTCTTGGTCGTGCATACCCACAACCAAGAAGAGATCATCGTCTATTACCCGCGCCAAGACTTTGCCGCCGACAAATTTCTTTTCCCGCTCATCCCGTTACTCCCTCCCCGAGACCGCCATCTCCTGCTCCCCGTCGGCGGCGACCCGTTCATCAAGCAGCAAAGACTCGAAACCTGGATCGACCGCGTCCTGTCCTTGTCCAAAAGCGATCTTTCCGCTTACATCGGCACCAGTAAAGCCGGACCTGCGAACTTTTAAAACATTGATCCTTCTAATTCAATAGCTTTTTGCCGTGTAAAAGAGCCTGTTGAATACTCGATTCATCCGAGTATTCAACAGGCTTTTGATCTTTTACTTTCCTCTCCCCCGGTGAGCGCTTCACGACTTTCCTATTCTTTGAAGCACCAGACGGAGGGGAAATTCAGTGAAAGACGCCTTTGAACCCGGAAATTCGGGATTGGCATGTATGCCGATAACGAATTTCCGGGTGAGACAGCGTCTTGAACGAATTTTCCCTGCAGCCGCCCCAGCTTCAATAACAAATAGGATTTTTTTGGTTAACGACTCACCCTTTAATCTGCTCCAATATTTGAGGATCCTTAATCTTCGTATCCTCCGCCAACAACACGATCTTCGACAAAATCTCCGCCGTGCGCGGATCTTCGTCCAGGAACGGCAGGAAGAAACGACCGCGCTGACCCGCATGCACCGGAATAATATTAAGCGCGCCCGTCGCCTGCTTATAGGCGACTCCGCTGCCCAGATGCACCGCGTATTCGCCGAGCGTTCCGTCGACGCGCGCATAGCTTCCTTCCAGCCGCACGTTTTCGATACGAAGCAGAGACAACGATTCGCGCACGATAGCCGTCCGCAATTCAACCGTCGTCAGACTCGCTTCCGGATCGACGCCGCCTACATGGGCCACGCTCACCACGAGATCGACATCCCGCATGATTTCGGAAAACAGCACCGCGGGAACGTCGGTCAGAGCCATAGGCTTATGCGTCCGACGATCCGAGAAATGGATCGTTTCCAGCGTCGGCGCTTCCGTATCCGCCGGCGAGAACCAATCCGCCATCGCGTACAGCGTCGCGATCACGTTATGCGTATAATCGACTTTCTGAAGACCTTCCTCGTAGCTGACCGTCCATCCGCGTCCGCGCAGCAGAGCCACCGTCTTGCTCGGCTGAACCTGATGCCCCGCATAACGCGAAGACGACGTTCCCGCAGCCTTCTCGTCCGCGTTCGGCACGTACAGCTCGCGGAAAATCTGCTTGAACGGCTGCTTCGAAGGAGCGAAACGGCCTGCAGCTTCCGCTTGCAGGTTACGTTCGATAAAGTCGCGTTGGAACAAATGCCACTGTCCGCTTGCATGTAAATCAACCGGATGCGCGATAACCAATTCCGCGTCTTCAGCCAACGGCGTGCCTTCTCGGCTTTCGATATCGACCAACGTACGCTCCGACTCGCGGAAATAACCCAGTGTCGGCTTGGACGATGCCTCTTCTTTAACGCGGAAGACCAGTTGAGACAGCAGAGGCGCTACGACCGGATTCCCGTACAGCTTCACCAGTTCGTCAAGGCGGAACACGGCTCCGTTTTCCATCGAACGCTCCAACTCCCGCACAAAGCGGCGATTCTGCTCGGTCAACTCGGTTTTGACCTCTTTTAAGCGCACGATATGCTCGTTTTTGTTCAGGCGCGAAGGTACGGATTTGAGTGCTTTTCCGCCCTTCGTCACCTCGATCTCCGGCAGACCGCGGTCGTTGATCGCCAGCTTCACTTCGACATCGTCGACCTGGTTCAGCTCCGTGTAGACCCGAAGCTCGTCCATCTTGCCCGCTTCCATATCCCATTGCAAACGGGTCGAATCCGCATAGCCAGCGCTTCTCGCGAGATTGCCGAGCGCGATCTGACCGGCCGCTCCTTCGCTGGCCCGGCGCTGCGCCCCGAACTGGCGGCTTTCGAGCAGGAACTTTTGAATGAAATCGTAACGTCCGCGCAGGTCCGGCTCCCGTTTTTTCGCGAGCGGAATCAGGCTGTATGCCAGCAGTTGGTCTTTGCCCCGCTTGGCTTCCACCTGCTTGCGAGTATCTTCCAATTTCAGCGTGCCCAGCACCGCATCGGCAAACAGCTGCGAACGGCGGTGGTTGGCGCCGCCGGAGATATACTTGGCGCAATCGTACAGCAGCTTGAAGCGTTCGGCTCCGAGCTCCTGATACGCTTCCTCGAACCATTGCACGTCGAACGCCCCGTCGTTGAACTCTTGAGGCGTGATCGGCGAATAATGCGCGACGATCGTTTCTTTTTCCGCCGAGAAGCTTTCGTTGATATGCGCATGGAAGTACCAGGCGGCGCTGCGCAGTCCCGGCCAATTCAGGTGCGACGATACGATCTCGATCCACTGCGGGGCATACATGGCGGCTTCGAGCAAACGCTGCTCCGAAATTCCCGTGCCTTCGAGCTTTTGCGCAAGCGCGGCCGAGTCGTCGCCTTCCGCCGGATGGCAGACCTTAAGCAGGTGGCTGAGCGATTCCTTTTTCGTCTGGTTGTCGCCGTAACCGTAAATGTACCCCCGCACGAACGTTTCCCCGCCGAGACTGACCAGAATGCGGATAAAAGCATCCAAGCCTTCGATTCGCTGTAAAGCCATCGTCAGCGGAGTCGCTTCGGTTGCAAGATCGCCGCGCGCTAGCTCGATTTCCAGCAGACGGCCCACGATGGCCGCCATGATCGCTTGCAGCGATTCGCTTCGCTCCAATTCTTCCGGCGGATGGCTCGTCAGATGGCGCATCATGTAATTGGCATTTTCGCCTAAAAGCTGCTTGTACACCTCGTTGTCACCGATGAAGCCCAGCGTATGCGCTTTGAAAACCATTCGGATATCCAGCATCGAACGGAAATGGACCGCGTCGAATTCCTGCTGTCTACGATCATAGCGGTAACACAGCGATACGTAGCGTTTGAAAGACGCATCGTCGTGCACGCTGCGGCGAAGGACGATCATCCAGTCGGCCGCAAGCGCCGCCCAAACCGGCTTTTCTTTTTGCGGCGCATGCTCCGGAAACTCCGCCAAAAGCCGTTCCATGGCCGATGCCGCCGCCTCGAAAACAGGTGCCGGGGCAGCGTCCGCGTAAAAGGCGCCGATCAGCGTGCAAACGGCTTCCGCATAACGGCACTTGTCCAACACTTTCCACAGATTTTTCAACCGTTCGAGCGGATACAAACCTGAAACGAACTCTTCCCGCCAACCGTCGAGCAGACGAATCCGCTGCATTTTCTGGTAATCGTAATGATCGGAGAATTCGCTATAGAAGTCGTCCAGCGTTCCCGACAATTCTTTGGTTTCCACGATCATATACAGGTTCAGCAGCTCTTCCGCTCCGAATCCGCTGTTTTCCAGATAAGCCGACCATTTTTCGGCCAACGGGTACAGTTCCAGCGCAGAGTCCCGGGCATAGTCCGGTTCCAGCATCGGAATGTTCGAACCCGTACTGTAAGCCGTCTGGCGAAGCTCGGCGCCGAGCAGCAGCTTCTCTTTGGCACCCGCGTAATATTGCACCTCGTACTCCGTATCGCGCAAGCTGTGCACCAATTCGTCCAACCCGCGAATGAATCCGGCCGCTCTTTTCTCGTCCAACGAAAGGACCCGATCGAAATCCGCCTGCTCGCCGCTCGGCTGCATCAGCCACTCTTCGGTCGCGTTCGGATCGTACAACCCGAAACCTTTGGCCGCCGAGTATTCGCTCCGCGTTCCCGGGGACTCCAACTTTTTGAGCAGCTGCGATTCTTTCGGCGTCGGATCGCCTACCTTTTGCGCCAGCGGCAGCAGTCGTTCATAATCTTCCGCCCGTGCCTCGTCAGCCGACAGCTCGGTCAGCAGTTCCAATCCGGCCAGACGCTGAAGTTCGGCTTTCGCGCCGAGCAAACGGTCCAGCGCGCTTTCGAGCGAAGCCTGCGGTTGGCTCAGTAGGAGCCCGATCGCGCTTTGGCGAAGCGAGCCCGTTTTGAGCTTTAACAGCACTTCGACCCGCTGCAGCTCCGAATCGCTCAGCTCAACGCCGCGGGCACGCTTCAGAGCCGTTTCGCGGTTGTGCATGTTTTTATCCGACAGCATGGAGAAGATAAACTCCCGCTGCTTGGCTTCTTCCGGGTGGACCAAGAAGAATTTCAACAACTCGTTGCGACGGTCGGCATTCATCAGGGAAGACCAATCAATCAAGCGCGATATCCATTCGCGATCCATGTCGTAAGCGGTCAGGTACATCATTTTGCGCAGGATACCCGCAGGATCGTAAGTATAAGACAGGAAATCGAGCGCACCGGATTTTTTGTTGATGACCTTGGTTAACCCGCCGCTGAGCAAAGAAGCGAAAGCCTCGAACTGCTCGCGGCGCGATTCTTTGTCGTCGAGACCGGGAGCGCGATGGACTTTGAGCTTTCTATGTTCGTTTTCCAACCAAGAGACCGATTCATTTTCTTCGTCTTCGCTTACCCACTCCAGGGCGTAATCGTATGTATAGTTATTCATCATCCAATACAGCAGCTCGGGATCGCGTTCATCGCTGAGCAAAACATGCAGCGCCGAGACGTATTTGGAGTGTTCGTATTGGCTCATGGAAATCACGTATTGCGCCGCAACTTTGCGATAATGCGGTCCGTTTTCCATGATGCGGTTCACGTGCGCCGGAAGCTCGCTTTCTTCGATCAGCGCCTGAGTGAACAGCCCGACGAACACGTCCTGGGCATTGTTCGAATCCATCCATTCCTCGCGCAGCTTGGCATCGTTCATTCCCGAGCAGATCTTTTCCAGCATCTTGGCGACCACTCGTTCGTCGGATACGTCAAACGGCATTCCCGTCCATACGGCAGCGGCGCGCACGATCGAAGCGTAGCGAACGAATCCGTTATCCAGAATCAATTTGAGCAGGTAAACAAAAGCTTCCGCGGTACCGAAGTCCATACTCTCCACGATCGATTGGCGCAAACCTTCCTGCAGGCGCGCAGCGATCAGCAGATCCCCGACCAGCGCATGCATATCGGATCGGTGACTCATCAGCATGCCGGAAATCATCTGCCGGGTAAGCAATGCAGTCTGATTCTCGCCGAGAATGATGTCTCTCAGTGCCGCTTCGATTGTTGGATCATGGTCATCCAGCCGCTGAGCGATCAGGTCGGACAGAACATGACTGACCCGATAAAAGTTGCTCGTATGGGCATTCGAATACTCGCGTTCCGTCAGATACTTTTCCAGCGTGAAGCCTGCGGCTTCCATCCATAGCAGTCCCACGATCTTCGTCAGCACGCTGACCAGATGCGCGGAAGGCTCGGAGGTGCGGAACGGACGTCGCATATACCCGTTGGCGTAAGGATACTCGGCGGCTTGATCGATGATTCGTTTCGCCCGCGAAGAGATCGCTTCTCCGGCCAAAGCAAGAACGGCCTGTTCCAGCGGCTTCAATAGCGTGTCCGGCCGGGTTTTCGACGCTTCTTCCAACAATTGGCGCATTTGTTGTACAGGCTCCTGATACTCATTCACGTAACCGTACTCCGCAATCTCCAACAAGCAGGTCGCAATCGATGCCTCCGGGCCTCCCATTTTGCCCGCGCGTTCTTTCAGCGTTTCAAAATACTGCTCTTCCCGCTTCTGCTGCAACTCTTCGTTCATCTTTCGTCCGCCTCCCTGATTTCGATTATCGGCCCCATAACCCGCCTGCCAGCATCGTAAAGCGCATAAACACAACCTCGTCACCATCTGCCAATGTTAACGGAACATCCAACCCGGTGACTTCTTCCTGACGCACAAAAACTCGATATAAGCCATCCTCAAAGCCCAACAGCGCAGCCGCTACAGCCGAATCCTCATCGGCCGGCTGCTCCCCGTAAATCGCTTTGAAGCCGACTTTCCCGTCCTCTGCGCCGCTGTCGATCTGCTGCTCGGTTAGCGCCCGAAGCAGATCGTCGCCCGTGCGCCGTTCTTCGTATTCACTTACCATCAGCCGCACGATTTGTTCGATCAACTCGCGCAATGTGCGCGGCATGCCCGGCAAGTCCAACTCGCGCCCGGCTACCCCGCGCTTGCGACCCGGACTTTTTACCAATGCGGTTAGCTTCATCGTTGTGCCTCCTCCTCGATTCGACTCCGTATGATCTTCGTCTGAGCCGGGAGTATTCCATCCAAAATACGAATGAGTGTTCCCGTATTACTTAAGTTCTATTCTACCAGAATTCGCCACGCAAAAAAACCCGCCGCAAGAGCGGACGGGTCTTAGGCGCAAAGTCTTGGATCTTGGAAAAGGGCTGAAAAAAGCCAGGTCTTCTGTCGTAAAGCCAAATTTCCTGCTCGAACAAGCCGATTGAAGATTCGAAGCTTATTCGTCCAAAGCCGTCCGTGCCAACGATTGAAGAACCGCATCTTCCATAGGAGGGTTATGCAAACCAGCTCGCACGTCCCGATAATACCGCTCCAACGGCACGCTTCTCGACAGGCTGGCTCCGCCCACGATCTTCATCGCTTTATCGACGACTTGCGCCGCAAGATGGGTCGCATTGTATTTGACCCAGCCGAATTCCGGCCGCATCGTCGCACGTTCATCGGGCAGCCGATCCCAGCGATCGGCAATATCATACAGAGCCGTACGGGCCAGGCGCAGCTCGCTATCGATCTGTCCGATCCATTGGCGAATATGAGGAAGCGTCGCAATCGGCTCCTTCAAGCTGTTCGGCGTATAGTTTTTGGCGAAATTCAAGGCATAATCCCGTGCTGCGTAAGCAATGCCCAGATAGCAGGCCGGAATGTGCAGCATCCAGCCGTCTCCGTCGTCCACGCCGCCTTTTTTTTCTCCGGGCGCGTAGATTCCCATCACCTGCTCATCCGGTACAAAGACCTCATTAAGCACAATATCGTGACTGCCTGTTGCCCGCATACCGAGCGTATCCCATGTCTCTTCCAAAGTAACGCCCGCCGCAGAACGAAGTTCGGCCGCACGCTGCTCGGAAGCTTGCGCACGGCGCGCGATTTCCCCAAGCTCCGGCAACGACGTTCCGTCCGCATCGAACGGAGATCCGGCCGCGTATGCCGGTTCGCCGGCTTCGCCGCCCAGACGAACGATGAAGTCTCCGACATCCGGCGAATTTTCGATGCCCGCGCTCACGATATAATCCGTCAGCAGCGGACTGAGCGTGCTGTACGTTTTACGCCCGCTTAGCTTCCAGCCGCCTTCAACGCGAACCGCCGTCGTCTGCGGACGACCGCCGCGCGTCGGACTTCCGGTCGCGCGTTCGCTGGCGAACTTGTTGATCATCGCTCCCGAACCCGCCGCATCCCGGCAAAAACTCGAATAACTCGGCTCCGGCCAGATGTCCGTCTCCCGATAATGCAGCATCATCCCGCCGTGCCAGCCCGCGCTGAGCGCCGTCGATCCGTCGCCTCGCGCGATCCGCTCCTGCACCAGCAGCCATTCATACAACGATACGCCGTCCCCGCCCTGCTCTTCGGCAAGCGTCAGCTTGGCATACCCGGCCGCTTTCAGCTCTTCGAAGTTTTCGAACGGAAACGAACCTGCCCGGTCATGCTTGGCAGCCCGCTCCGCAAAACGTTCGGCCAGTCGGTCCGCCCAATCCACAAGCTTCGCTTCACGTTCATTTCTGACAAACGCATCTATCGCTTTTTTCCTCAATTCCGCTCATCCCTTCCTCTTTTCCGCTGTACGATTTCTTTCCCTCTATTATAGAGAAAAAAATACCCGCAAAGCAAAGCGAATGACTCGGATTTGTGAATGCGACCGGTAAAATCCGTCGGCTCGGCTCGGCTCGGCTCGGCTCGGCTCGGCTCGGCTCGGCTCGGCTCGGCTCGGCTCGGCTCGGCTCGGCTCGGCTCGGCTCGGCTCGGCTCGGCTCGGCTCGGCTCGGCTCGGCTAACGGATTCTATGTCCCTTAGAAGTCGAAATCAACCCTCTTCGCGATTTTAACGGATCGTATTGCCGTTAGACGCTCATTTCCCCGCTTTTTCCGCAAAAATCAAGCCAATTCCTACTCTAATCGTCACCTGATTCCGTTAGAATTTTCAAACCGCTCAAAACAGCCTCTAAGCGTCATCTCGATCCGTTAAAAGTTTCAGCTTGCTCAACAAACTTCGATCGTATTCGTCAGAGCGCGCATCCGACCGTGCCGCCGCAAGCTTTTCGCCTCATCTTCGCCCTCTTCTGACCGATTCGTACCTGGAGCGTGCAACGGTCCTAAACGACGCCGATGCCGATCGGAATTCTTCACACGCAGACTCAGCCAACAACGGCTGCACTGCCGTCACGCTCGACCGGCCGCGGTTCAGAGCCAAGCATAAAATTCCGGCTGTTTTCACAGTGGTTTGGCCATCGTATAATCCGTGATCGCATATCCGGCTTTCTGGTACACATGCAGCGCCGTCTGGTTATGACCGAATACATGCAACCCGATCGTCACGGCTCCCAGCGAACGCGCCGTCTCGTCAAGCGCCTTCATCGTCGCCTGCCCGAATCCTTGCCCCCGATACTCGTCTTCGATGATAATGTCATACAAAAAAGCCCGCATTCCCGCCGGCTTATCCGAAACATCAAGCCAAACACTCCCGATATTCGCTCCCCCTTTTTCTTCGCGCACCGTATACAAATACTGCTCTTTGCTATGGATCCCGTCCGGCAAATATTTCCGATACGTCTCTTCCGAAAGCTCCAACGCTTCCTCTTCCGTCCAACTCCCCGCCTTAACCTTATCCTCCGCATACTCCACGACCGAACGCGCCCGATACACACCGAACTCTTCCTCCGTCATCAACTCCAAAATCACCTTCTGCTTCATCTTTCCGCTCCTTTTTGTTTATGTATTCAGATGCACTAAAAAAACCGCCTTTTGAGCGGTTTAATCTTTTGAACTTCCGTACTTATGAACTTCCTTACTTTTAAAAAACGAGCGTACCCAGCGGAGGGAGAAATTCAGTGAAAGACGCCTTTGAACCCGGGAATTCAGGAGCGGCACGTATGCCGCTCCTGAATTCCCGGGTGAGACAGCGTCTTGCACGAATTTCTTCCGCAGCGCCCCGTCACGCTCCGAACCGCGTCCGATACCCGCACTTCCGGCACAACTCCTCGACCGCTTCGCGGCGCGAGAACCCGTACACGATATCATTGGCGCGCTTGCTTTCCACGATCTCGGAAAACTCCTGCTCCAACACGTTGCCGAGCTTCATCACGCCTTCCCCGTCGAGACAGCAAGGCACGACCGTCCCGTCGACCAAGATCGCCGCATGGTTGCGCAGCGCGTGGCAGAAGCCTTTTCCGTCGTCCTCCGGCGCGCTCAGGCTCGGCCATTGGAACTCGTGATCCTGATTCAGGTAGACGTTACGGGACACTTTTAGCCCTTTGCCCCGCTCTACCTTTTCCTCGATCCGGTAATCCAGGTTGTATTCGCGCTCGATCAGTTCCAGCGTCTCGCGGTTGCGGCTCCGTGCGGCGTTGGTCATATTGTCCTCGGTCAGATTCCAAAGCCGGAACGAGAACAACACCTTGCCCGACACGTCATGCTCGGACGCTTCGCGCACGAACGACAAAATCTCGTTCAGATAACCGTCGCGATCCGTCGAGCCCGCATGACCGTCGAAACTATGCAGCGAGAAGTTCATCTGACGCAGCGCCGGCTTGCCGAGCAGCTTGTCGCGGTTTTTCTTGATCAGCGTGCCGTTGGTCGTAATATTGACTTTCAAGCCGCGCTCGTGCGCCGCATCCAGCAGCAGATCGATCTTCGGATGCAGCAGCGGCTCTCCTTTTACGTGCAAATAGATATGGTTCGTATGCGGGTCGATCTTATCCAAAATCTGCTCGAACGTCTCCGGCTTGATGAACTTGGCTTGACGCTCCGTCGGCGGGCAAAAGTGGCAGGACAGATTGCATACGCTCGTAATTTCGATATACACTTTTTTGAATGTTCGCAAAGGTTGACGCTCCATTTCCGGGTAAAGTACATATTCCGCAATCCCTGTACGCGATGCGGACCCTATCAAAAGGTTCTGTGTCTATTATGTGTCCCGAGAAGCAAAAGCTCAACCCCGAATCCTGTTAAAAACGATCGGTTCGCGCGCCGACCAAGCCTTCAACGATGATCGAGACCGCCACGACCGGCATTCCGGCCAGCTTTTCGACGCTAGTCTCCACATTGCTGCGAAGCTCGCGGCATACTTCCTGAATCCGTTCGCCGAAGCGCACATCGATGCGCAGTTCGACGTCCACGCCGTCTTCTAGCACCTTCAGCAGTATTCGGCCGCTTTTTCCCGCCGCGCGCAAACGCTCCGACAGATCAGCGGAATCGCCCGTTCCCAACGCCACGCCCTCCGTGTCTACCACCGCTCCGGCCACGATTTTGTGCAGCACTTTCTCCGTCATCGTGATGCGTCCGACTCCCGTTTCGATACTCATCGCCATTCCTCCCCTGATTATCCGTTATGATTGACGCTCGCCGACTCCGAATCCCCTGCGTACCGTGCCTTCCACCAATGCAGCCGCCGAGCTTGCAGTCAGATGCCCGCCGGCCATTCGTTCCCAGGCCAGAAAAAGCACCGATTCCGTCACGCTCCAGACCCACTCCGCATCGCAGTCTTGCCGCAAGACCCGCTGTTGCTGAAGCAGTTCGATCTTTTCCAGTACAGGCTGGCGAATATCCCGGTACGTATGCTCCATATCCGGATTGTTATCGACCGTTGCATCCCGAGCCAAAAAGTAAATCCGATCGCCGAGCGGAATCAGCGTTTCGATCAATCGGGGAATGTATCGCTCAGCAGCGTACGCCTCTTTTTCCACCGATTCGAAAGCCTCCCGCAAAACATCCATCGCCCGAAATCCCAAATGCAGCATTAACTGCTCCCGGCTCTCCACATAACGATGCAGCGTGGCGATTCCGATTCCGGCGCGCGCCGCGATTTCGTTCAGCGAAGCCGTCGGCTTTTCCACCAACAACGACGTTGCCGCATCCAAAATCGCATTCAACTTGGCTTGTTTGGCGGGCATCTGTTCTTTTTCCAAGACGTATTCCCCCTACCCACTCGTCTCACTTCACAGAATACAAGCACAAATGCGCAGTTTATTTTTGATAGATCAATCTATCATCTCTGGTTTTATTTTAACGCCTAGGCCATGGAAAAACAAACTCGATTAATCGATATTCACGATCTTCCATTCCGCTCTCCTAGACGATTCCATCCGCAGACTTTCGTTCAAAACGTACGCCTATTCGAATTTGTCTAAGATCCTTGAATTGTTCCACATGATCAAGATCATAGAACCTAAATTGCTGACCTTCCTTATCGAAAAAGAAATCCAATCCTCTGTTTTCTACGGACAAATCCATCAAATGTTCTTTGAACAACTTCTTTAAATTTTCGTTTCTTCTATAAGACGAAAACAACAAGCAAAAAGTTAGGGATGGGAAATCAAATTGTCGGCTCCGATCATTCCCCTCCCAAAACCCAACCGATCAGTTCCGTTCGCAGCGTCTGCGCGGCGTCGCTTCGGTCCATTCTCATCTGCCGGCTCAATTCCTCAATGTCCGGTTCCAGCAATTCGACGACTTGGCGCAGCGCTTCGGAATCGCCTGCGCGGGAACGTCTCAACAGTAAGGGGAATTCAACGTCCGGCGCAGATGCTCCAATGATTTTCGTTTCCATTTGCTCACCCCCTGTTGGCTGATCTGCATGCTTTCTGCCGTTTCCGCTTCGGTCTTGCCTTCAATGAATATCGATTCGATCACTTGCCTGCCTTTGTCAAAAGGAATCAATTCCATGTATTCGCGCAATCCCCGTGCGATTTCTCGCGAGCAAGGTTCCGCGGGACGGCATAAATGTTCGATTTCGATGCCTATGACTTCTTTGCGATAGCGTTCTCTCTGATAATAAGCGACCCGCCAAGCGGTACGTTGAAGTTCATGCCGATAGTTGTCGATGGTTTCTTCCATTCCTTGTCGCCCTCCTCGAATTTTTATAATAAGAACACACGTTCTTGTTATTTATACTATAACCTTTGCCATTTGGATAGAACCATTTTCTAAAAAGGCACAACTATCGCGAAATAAGCGGCGTACATCGTAATAGCTTGTCAACGCTAAAAGTAAGGTTACGCCCGTCTAAAACGCACCTAAAGCGTGTGCGTTTCAGCCAAACGTAATCCTCTGATTAAGAGTTGACAAGCTAGTATTGGAGGGGGTTTTTACAAAAAAATTTGGACGAACGGTTGTAAAACGTCCCTCCGTTCCTCCTTATTAAGTAACGGCGGAAAAACAGCAAGTTTCTGCAGGCTGCCGTCAAACCAAGCCAAAGGAGCGATACTGATGAAAAAAGTCGTATACATCCCGCTGGACGATCGTCCGGCCAATCTGGATGACGTAATCGTGCAAGGACATGCAGCAGGACTGGAGGTTGTGACGCCGAACCCGTCGATCATTCGCAATCGAATGGACGACACGGGCGAAATCGCAGGCACGGAAGTGGTGGGAACAAGCGGCGCCGTTTACGGCGATCCGGCAGCGGCCGGGCAGTTTTTGCAAAGCAAGGCGGCCGAGGCGGACGGGTTCATCATCTCGATCGATATGCTGGCTTACGCAGGCCTGATCGGCAGCCGGCGCCTTCGGGCGGACGGCGGAGCCGATTATCCGACTTATGATCCGCAAACGACGTCGCTGCTCGACACCATTGCCGGATTGAAACGCGATTATCCGAACAAGCCGATCTTCCTGCTGGATACGGTCATGCGGCTGGCGACGACCACGATGGCCGAAAGCCTCAGCATCGAAGCCTATAACGAATCACGGGCGCTTATGATGAAGCCAAGGCTTCCGCAAACGGAATTCGATGCCATTCTCGGCGGATACGATCTTCAGCCGGACGGAAGCAGCTACGAAGATACCGTTCATTTCGACAAGCAAACGTATTACAATGCCCGTCAACATAAATTCAAAACCAACCGCTATGTGCTGGAAGCGCTGGTACGCGATGCCGGAGTGGATTTCGTCGCTTTCGGCGTGGATGATGCTTCGACACAAGGCGTGCAGGCGAACGAGGTCGATTGGATCGAAGCCCATATCGACGCATGGCTCGGCGGCAGCGGCGGACAGAATCCGGAGCGCGCGATCATCCTGCCGGACGCCGACGGTCTCGGCCATTCCCTGATGGCGCGCATGGCGGCCAAGCTGCATGCGAAAGATTCGACGCAGCCGGTCAAACCTGTGGTGGCCGTTCGCTACTTCGGTCGCGACGGCTCGGAGATCGTAAACACCTACGAATACATGGATGTGCATACCAATATTCTGCGGCATATCGATATCGTGGGCGGCACGTATACGGGCGACGGTCGTTCGGTATCGAATCCGGATTACGAGCTGGAACTGGTCGCGCTCACGAGCGAGGATCAGATCGGTGCGGCGATTGCTCATATCGAAGCCAACCGCGCGGCCAAGCTGCCGACGCTGGTCGTGGACTTCACGCGCGGCGGCTCGGCAGGCGTAGTCGTGACCCCGGAACTGCTGAACTCTCCGGCGACGGGCACGTTGTTCGGCTATAGCGCTTGGAATACGGCGGGCAACAAGATCGGCATGTCGCTCGGCATGGCGCTGTCCCGTTTCTTTTTCCTCAAAAAAGAAACGCAGGAACGGGCGCTCGGCCTTGCGCTGGATGCGCACGGCTCGCTGCTGTTCAAGCGTTTCCTGAAAGATTATTCGTACAAAACGATCGAGATCGCGAATATCCGCACGGAATCGCGTGCTCGTACGCCTTATACTAACGTGACGGCCGATCAGAACATGAAGATTTTCAACACGCCGCAGGACTATGATTACCTCGTGCAGCTGCTGCGTACCGACATGCAGACGCGTACCGCCGAATTGGCCGCTACCCCCGCTTTCGGGATCGGCACGGATGCTCCGACCTGCGCGGTTCGACGCTTCGGCGTTCCGCAGGGCGAAGCCGGTCCGAACTCGCGCGACTGGCGCTTTGCGCAGTATGCCGGCGTCGTGCTTCCGCAGAACGACCCGGACTTCATCTGGTGGCGGGCATTCGAGATCACGCTGAATCCGCAGATCGATCTGGAGCGGACTTCGCAGGGCGCATGTGAGTAACGAATCAAGATGTGCTTGAAGTTTCGGGAAAGACACGTGGGCGTGAGAAGCGAGAAGACTGCGAGATAAATTCGTTCAAGACGCTGTCTCACTTGGAAAAGTCGATTGAAATTTTGAGTTGAAGTTTTCCAAGTTCAAAGGCGTCTTTCACTGAATTTCTCTCTCCGTCTTCTCGCTTCCAGCTACGTTGGGCTTTCTCGACACATTCAAGCCCCTCTTTCTTTTAAGAGAAAGAGGGGCTTTTTATATGCTTATTGAAATGGGATCATTTCTATTTGGCATATAACCTTTGAGGATTGGATTCAAGAACGTTGATCGTATTCCTTACAACCGCGGATCGATCTCCTTCTCTCCCGCCACCTCGAACAGCAAGTCCGATGCCGCTTCGCGGTATTCCGTATGATCCGGCGAGATTTCGTCGATCGGGACGTTCAGCATGCGCTGTCCCAGCTTATGCTCCGCGATCGAGGTGCGCAGTTTGCGTTGGATGCTTTTTTGCTTGATCAGCTTGGCGTATTTGTGCGGGAAACGGTAATCGTAGCCGTACACGATCGTCAGGTAATCACGGTTGCGGATCTTCATGTTGGGCGCGACGCCTTCGGCCGGAAGCTCCGGCTTGACGACGACGCCTTCCATGCCACGATCTAATGTGAGCTTGCCGAAAAAGTCGGAAGCCTGCTCGTAAGCGTCTTCCGTCGACAAATCGAGCGTCAATGCTTCGTCGTCCGACAGCCATGCGTACAGCTCCGACTGCTTGCGCGTCTCGCCCGGCAGCTCTTCCCGTCCGTCCTCGTAGACGATCTTCAGCAGACCGAACGGCTTGTACTCTGTTTCGCCTTCGCCCGCATACAGTCCGAGCTGACGGTCGTATACGGCATAAGCTTCTTCGTGCGCTTCCAACGGCATGCGCGCTTGGCGAATCTCGTGCACGTATTTGTAGTTCTGGTAAGCGCCGTTGCCGTATTTTTCGATCAGCTTGCTTTTGGAATCGTGAATCCGGTCTTGCCCGAAGCCGCTGTTGTCGTAGTCTTCGCTTAAGCGGTCGAGCGCCTGCTCGAAGCCGTGTTCTTTAAGGAACGACAGCTCGCTGCCCAGCGCCGCGCCGATCGGACGGAACTGCCGCTCGATCAGACCTTCGCCCAGCGCATGCCAAGGCATCAACTCTCCGTCGAGAATCAGGATGCGGATACCGTTTTGCTTCATGTATTCGCCGAAACGCTCCAACAGCTTTTCATACACCGACGTCAGTTCGACCTGCTTGATCTTATAGCCGTTGCGGCTGACCGCAAAGCTCTCTTCCGCCGTCCGATGCAGATACAGATTACAGCGCGAACCCATGTATTTCGGCTGCAAAATGACTTCGTTCACGCCATTTCCCCGGAAATAATCCAGCCCGCGGCGCAGCGATTCGAGTTCTTCCGCATTCATGTCTTTGTCCGAAGGAGACATGGTGCCCGAGATAAAGTTGATCTTATGCCGAGAAATATAGCGCAGCCGGCGCACGTCGTCCTCGCTCAACTCGCGCGGCTGAACACGTCGTTCCTGGCGGAACAATGTCGGCAGCTCGTCCGGCACGCCGGCGACCGACGATTTATGCGATTTGAAAAACGGCTTGTAGCCCATGCTGACCGAAGTGAGCATATTGCCGTGCGCCGCTCCCGTGTCCAGATGCAGCTTGTTGCGGAGACGAAACGCCTGCTTCGCAGCCACGTGACCGAACAGATGATACGGATGATTGCCGACCGCGTCGCGCTGCAAAAAGGACAACTGCTCTTCTTTCGGCACATCCGGCATTAAACGGAACGTCCGTTGGTGGCGCTGCGCGTAGTTATCCAGCTTGCCGATATATTTGTTTTCGCACGGTGCATGGGTCACGTAAAAGGACGGCTGACCTTCGCCTACGCCGATCCGGCGGTAAAAAGGCTGGGACGCCTCCACCAGTTCGTCGAACTTCGCGCGCAGCGCTTCGTCTTTTTGCAGAACCGGGATTGAATCGAAATAATTATCCAGCAGCTCGCCGTCCACGCCCGCGATTTCGCCGCGCATGTATTTGTAAACGAAGTTCTCGTGGTTGCCTTTGACGAACAGGAAATGCTCCCGGTTCGCGTGCAAAAACTCGACGATATCGCGCGTCCGTTTGCCTTTGTCGATCCAGTCGCCCGCCAGGATGAACGTCGTCCGTTTTAATTTATCGGGCAGCATCAGCCGTTCGCCATCCAGCTTGCAGCCGTAGTCGAGCAGCAGGCCTTTGAGCGCATCCACGCTTTCGTGCACGTCGCCGATCACGATATAATCGCGTCCTTGCGGCAGAATGCAGTCGACGTATTCCGCTTCATTTTCAACGATAACGGAGTACAGGGTCGACTCGTCCATCTCCTGAACGGCCGTTTCTCCGAAA
>Ga0308157_10004761_pt1 | contig 17663 bp, 18 predicted proteins | sample PhyBR1_FD_201035 | JGI IMG/M metagenome (GOLD analysis project Ga0308157, IMG submission 201035) | Phyllosphere microbial communities from UC Gill Tract Community Farm, Albany, California, United States - DLSLB.R1 | ecosystem: Host-associated > Plants > Phyllosphere > Unclassified | place: USA...
GGGCGGATCCATCAGGATCCGCCCGCCTCTTCGTGCGCCCGCTCAGTTGAACGTGAAGGCGACCTCCACCTCGACGGGCGAGTCGAGCGGCAGCACGCTCACGCCCACGGCGGAGCGACTGTGGGCGCCGGCGTCGCCGAACACCTCGCCGAGCACCGTGCTCGCGCCGTTGATGACGCCCGGCTGACCCGTGAACGACGGATCCGAGGCGACGAAGCCCGTGACTTTGAACACGCCGGTCAGGCGGTCGACGCCGCCGACGGCAGCGGCCGCTGCCGCGATGGCGTTGAGCGCCGAGGCGCGCGCGAGATCCTGCGCGTCGGACGCCGGAACGAGCCCGTGCCCGTCGCCGACCTTGCCCGACGCGGGAAGCGCACCCGAGACGAACGGCAGCTGGCCGGAGGTCCACACGAGAGCGCCGTGGACCTTTGCGGGGATGTAGCTGGCGACCGGCGCGGCGACCTCGGGCAGCTGGATGCCGAGTTCGCCCAGGCGCTCCGACACACTCACTGCTCGTCTCCGAACTGCTTGGCGGCCTCGGCAGCGTGCGCGAGGCCCGCATTGTGGTCGCCGGCTCCGGCGGGACGCTTCATGTAGGCCACGAGCCCGCCCTCGGCGTTCTGCACGATCTGCACCAGCTCCCAGCCCTGCTTGCCCCAGTTGTTGAGGATCGCCGCTGTGTTGTGGATCATCAGCGGAGTGGTGAGGTACTCCCAGGTGGTCACGAATTCTCCCGTCGGAACGCGAATGTAGTGGCTGTGCATCGGGAACCCACAGGGCGCGCAGATACGCGCTACCCAGGCTTCTCCCTTAGCATCAACCCTATGCCTCATGCGAAAAGGACGTTCGGCGGTGTGCTCGGCGGCGTCATAGGATTAGTCGGCCTCAGCGCGGTCGCCGGCATTCTCGTGACCGCGACCGTCACCCCGGCCATCGCCGTATCGGGCTATGCGGCCTCGAGCGCGATCTCGCTCTTCGATAGCCTGCCCGGCAACCTGCAGGTCGACCGACCGATGGAGCCGACGACGATCTACGCGCCGACCGGCGAGGGCGAAGACGACTACTACGAGCTGGCGTCGTTCTACGATCAGAACCGCGAGCCGGTCGAGTACGACGAGGTCTCGCAGTACGTGTACGACGCGCTGCTGTCGACCGAGGATCCGCGCTATTACGAGCACGGCGGCGTCGACCTGATCGGAACCGGGCGCGCGCTGCTCAGCAACGCGGTCAGCGACTCGACACAGGGCGGATCCTCGATCAGCCAGCAGTACGTGAAGGGCGTTCAGGTGCAGACGTGCGAACGCACGGCGACCGACCAGGAGACGCTCGCCGATTGCGCCGAGGACGCGACGACGGCCGTCGGCACCGAGGGATATCAGCGCAAGCTGCAGGAGATGCGGTACGCGATCACGATCGAGCAGGACTACTCCAAGGAGCAGATCCTGATCGGTTACCTCAACCTCGTGAACTTCGGCGGATCGACGTACGGCATCGAGGCGGCCGCTCAGCGCTACTTCTCGAAGTCGGCGAAGGATGTCAACCTCAACGAGGCCGCGACGCTCGCGGGCATCGTGAACTACCCCTCGACCCTGCGTCTCGACCAGCCCGGCAACGAGGTCAACGGCGAGGCAGACGGCTACGAGCTGACGAAGAATCGCCGTGATCAGGTGCTCGGGCGAATGCTCGCCGAGGGCACGATCACGCAGGAGAAGTACGACGAGACGATCGAACAGCCGATCGAGCCGAAGCTCAAGAACCGCGTGCAGGGCTGCGCCGCGGCGGGCGGCACGGCCTACTTCTGTCAATACGTGAAGAACACGATCCTGCACGACGATCGCTACGCCGATGCCTTTGGTGAAACGCCGGAAGAGCGCAGCGACCTGCTCACCCGCGGCGGACTCGACATCTACACGACCCTCGACAACAACCTGCAGTACGAGGCGCAGCAGTCGATGGCGCGCAACGTTGCTACGCATCGCGACGGGATGGACCTCGGTGCCGCCGCGGTGCAGATCGATACGCACACCGGAAACATCCTCTCCTTGGCCCAGAACACGCTCTTCAATGAGTCGTCTGAGACTGGTCCCGGCGAGACCTCTCTGGTGTACGCCGCCGACTTCACACACGGTCGCTCGACCGGGTTCTCGGCCGGATCGACGTACAAGATGTTCACCATCATCGACTGGCTCGAGAACGGCCGCAGCGCGAACGAGTATCTCGATGGCCGCGTCGGGCAGACGCTGCCTTTCACCTGCGGCGATATGACCAGTTCGTATACGACCAGTCGCGGCGACAACTTCGCGAACAACGGCGGCAGCATCAACTCGGTTCGAAACTTCACCGGTCTGTCGCTCAACACGGGCTTCTACGCGATGGCGTCGCAGCTTGACGTCTGCGAGATTCACAACGTCGCTGACCGCATGGGCGTCTCGCTCGGCAACGGTGATCCCATCTCGGAGCTCCCGGGCCATGAGACCGCCTTCAGCGTCGTCGGATCCGCGAACATCGCTCCCGTCGACATGGCGTCGGCATACGCCACAGTCGCCAACGGCGGGGTCCATTGCGAGCCGACCGCCATTCTGCGGGCAGACGGGCCCGACGGCGAAGAGCTGCCCATCCCCGAGACCGAGTGCGAGCGTGTGCTCGATGAGAATGTTGCGGCGACGACCGCGTACACGATGTCGCGGGTGATGGAAGGCGGCCAAACCGGTAGCGGAGCCAACGTGGGCGACGGCATCGCCACGTTCGGCAAGACGGGTACGCACGAGGGCATCCAGTCGTGGATGATTCAGACGACGTCCAACGTCACCTCCGCTGCGTGGATCGGGAACGCCAGCGGCGGCGCCCGCGACGGACAGGGAGACCTGTTCCTCAACGGGCTCGACGGTATCCGCTACACGATGTCTCGCGAGATCCAGGCCGCGGCGAACGCCAAGTACGGCGGCGAGGCCTTCCCGGAGCCCGATCCCGGTCTGACCAAGGTCGTTCAGAAGGACGTGCCCAACGTCTCCGGCATGTCCGTGAGCGAGGCCACCTCGGTACTCGAAGGCCAGGGGTTCCGGGTCAACGTCGGCGATGAGATTCCGGGCGAGCAGGACAAGGGTCTTGTAGAGAGCACCAACCCGTCGGGCCAGGCCCCCGCGGGCAGCCAGATCACTCTGCTGATCTCGGACGGCAAGGGATCCATCGAGGTTCCTGATGTCGTCGGAATGTCGCCGGGCAAGGCGTACGGCGAGCTCTTCGAACTGGGGCTGCGCGTGGAACTCGGCCCCTGCAAGACGAACCCCGATGCGCCAGCGGGCGGACGCGTGACGAGCACCAGTCCCGAGGCCGGAAGCCAGGTGGAAGAGGGTGCGACCGTGAAGCTGAACCGTGAGGCATCCAGGTGCAACGCGAGCGCCGATATGGCCAGTTCCCTCGGGAACGCCGGCTGATGCCTCGTGCGCTGCCCGTCGCCCTCTCGGCGGTGGGCATCGCCGGTGCCTCGGCGGCGGTGTGGGGCATCGGCATCGAGCGCTACCTGTTCACGGTGCGCCACCGCACGGCGCGGATCCTGCCGGCAGGTACCGATCCCATTCGGATCCTGCACATCAGCGATATGCACCTCGCGCCGTGGCAGCGTCGCAAGCGCGAATGGGTTTCGCGCCTCGCGTCGCTGCGCCCCGACCTCGTGATCGACACGGGCGACAACTTCGGGCACCCGGATGCGCTGCCGGCGATCCGCCGCGCGCTCGGTACGTTCGCGGACACGCCGGGCGTGCATGTGCACGGATCGAATGACATCTGGGCGCCGAAGCCCCGCAATCCGTTCCGATATTTCCTCGGCCCGTCGAAGAAGAAGCCCGACGTTTCGCGGCTCGACACGGATGCTCTCGATGACTTCCTCGCGGGCGACCTCGGCTGGTCGCCGATCAATAACGGAACAGCGGCGCTCGACGTGCGCGGGCACCGGATCCGCTTCATCGGAACCGACGACCCGCACCACCGGTACGACGACTGGGACGCGCTCGACGAGTCGCTCGTCGGGGCCTCCCCCGCAGACCTCACGATCGGCGTCACGCACGCGCCGTACCGCCGCGTTCTCGACGGGTTCATGGACCGCGGCGCCGATGCGATCTTCGCCGGCCACACGCACGGCGGTCAGGTGCGCGTGCCGGGGTTCGGCGCGCTCGTCGCGAACTGCGACCTGCCGCTGAAGCAGACCCGCGGCCTGTCGACATGGCACAGCGAAGGCCGGTCGGTCCCGCTCAACGTGAGCGCCGGTCTCGGCCACTCGATCTACGCCCCGGTGCGCTTCGCCTGCCGCCCGGAGGCGTCGCTCATCACACTCGCGGCGCGGCGCTGACCCACCCCACAATTCTTCATTTCTGGCACATCTCCGCAGTAACTAGATGGAGATTCGTGCCAGAAATGAAGAATTAGAGCGAAGAGCTAGCGGCCCTCGAGCTCTTGGCGGATGTCGTCCAGGTTGCGGTCGGCCTGTTCCAACAGCGCGGCCGTCAGCGCGAAGCGGCGGTTGATCTCAGGGCTCGGCGGTTCTGACAAAGGCTTGTAGCGGAAGTCGTGCTCGACCTCCGCCCAGACATGCTCGAGCATGGTGCGGATCTGGATCTCCACCGGGATCCCCTCCGAGAAGTCACCGAAGACCCCGCCGTTGCGCGTGCGCGCCACGAACTGCACGCTGCGGTATCCGAAGCTCTCGTCTCCCAGCAGGTCGCCCTTGTCGATGTACGACTCTTCGACGACCTCGAACAGGCGGCGGATCATCTTCTCGACCTGCGCGAGGTCGCTGCGGAAGAAGGCCATCACGCGCACGCCGACCATGTCGAGCACGGCCTTCGAGGGATCCCTGCGCACTTTCTGCTCGAAGGATCCGCGCTTCTTCACGCGCGCCTCGACGCGGAAGTCGGCCACCCCCCATTGCCGGAGGTGCAGCGGGATCTCCGATTCGAGCGCGTCTCGCAGCGATCGATATTCGACGAGATTGCGGTCATACGCGCGAAGCGCGTCCTTGACCTCGGCGTCGATGTCCATGCTTCCAATCGTATGCGAGGGGCGGGCCCTATACGACGAAGAGCCGGAGCAGATGCTCCGGCTCTTCACCTCATCACGGTCGGGGTAACAGGATTTGAACCTGCGACCTCCTCGTCCCGAACGAGGCGCGCTACCAAACTGCGCCATACCCCGTGACAACTTGACTAGTCTAGCGGATCCGCATGCGGGCGTCGAACTGGTATCGACGCCCGCGCGTGGCGAATCGGCGGCTACTCGCCGACGGGCACGAGGCGCGTCAGCTGCGTCACGTGGCGCGGTTCGAGCTCCTCGACCGAACTCACTCCGAGCAGAGCCATCGTGCGGCGGATCTCGCTCGAGAGGATCTGGATCATGCGGTCGACGCCCTCGCGCCCGCCCGCCATCAGGCCGTACAGGTAAGCGCGGCCGACGAGCGTGAACTTCGCGCCGAGCGCCATCGCGGCCACGATGTCCTGACCGTTCATGATGCCGGTGTCGACCATGACGGTGGCGTCGCTGCCGACCTCCTTCACGACCTGCGGCAGCAGGCGGAACGGAATCGGCGCCCGATCGAGCTGGCGTCCGCCGTGGTTCGACAGGATGATGCCGTCGACGCCCATATCGATGAGCTTCACGGCGTCGGGCACGTTCTGCACGCCCTTGATCACGATCTTGCCGGGCCACATCTCGCGGATGATGGCGAGGTCGTCATAGCTGATCGTGGGGTCCATGGCCGAGTTCAGCAGGTCGCCGACCGTGCCGCCCGTCGTCGACAGTGACGCGAACTCGAGCTTCGGAGTGGTGAGGAAGTCGATCCACCACCACGGGCGCGGCAGCGCGTTCGCGATCGTGCCGAGCGACAGCTGCGGAGGGATCGAGAAGCCGTTGCGGCCGTCACGCATGCGGTTGCCGGCGATCGGAGTGTCGACCGTGAACTGCAGCGTGTCGAAGCCTGCCTCCGCGGCGCGCTTCACGAGCCCGTACGAGATCTCGCGGTCGCGCATGACATACAGCTGGAACCAGTTGCGGCCGTCGGGGTTCGCCTTCTTCACGTTCTCGATCGACGTCGTGCCGAGCGTCGAGAGGGTGAACGGGATGCCCGCGGCACCCGCGGCGCCCGCACCGGCGGTCTCGCCCTCGGTCTGCATCAGGCGCGTGAAACCGGTCGGAGCGATACCGAAGGGCAGCGCCGAGGTGCCGCCGAGAATCTCGGTCGTCGTGTCGACGTTCGCGGCGGGACGCAGGATGTCGGGGTGGAACTCGATGTCCTCGAACGCCTGGCGCGCGCGGGTCATCGACAGCTCCTGGTCGGCGGCGCCGTCGGTGTAGTCGAATGCGGCCGCGGGCGTACGGCGCTTCGCGATGTCGCGGAGGTCGTAGATCGTGAACGCCTTCTTCAGCCGGGCGTCCTTGCCGAACTCGGGCAGCTTGATCTTAAGGAACTCCATCACCTCGGCGGGCTTCGGAAACTGTCGCTGAACCATTCGGGTACCTTTCACACGCGCGTGGACGCGTAATAGCCATTGATGTGGTCGTGGATCCGCGTGCGCGCCTCGTCTGCGCGCCCCGCGGCGATGGATTCGAGCACGCCGCGGTGCTCGACCTGCAGTCGATCCCGCGCCGCCGCCCAGTCGTCGATGTCGTGAGCGCGAGACTGCACATAGGTCTCGATCGCCGCGCGCAGCCCCGTCATGATCGCGGCGAACACGGCGTTTCCCGTGGCCTCCGCGAGCATCGCGTGAAATCGAGCGTCGAGCGCGAGAAAGTCGTCGGGCGCGAGGTCCTCGTCGTCCATCGCCTCCAGCAGCTCCGCGGCCCCCTCAGGCGCCGCCGCCTCTCCAGCGAGCGACGTCGAGACAGCCGTTTCGAGAACGAGCCGGGCCTGGACGACGTCGTCGAACGCGAATGCTTGCGCCGCCGCCTGCAGCCCGAGCACCTGCGCAAGGCCGGAACCCGCCGACGTCGTGATGACGGCGCCCGCGCGCGGACCGGATCCGGTCGCCGTGTGCAGCACGCCCATCACCTCGAGCACCCGCAGGGCCTCGCGCACGCTCGAGCGCCCGACTCCGAGCTGCACGGCGAGGTCGCGCTCGCTCGAGAGCCGGTCACCGGGGCCGAGCTCGCCGGAGCGCAGCAGGGCTTCGACGTGCGAGAGCACCGTACGCCAGGCCTTCGCCTCCGCCATGCGCGCTCCCCGTTCGAATCTTGTGGTCTGACCACACTAGCGCGCACCGACCGCCACCGCCAACAGCGATGTGTGTCGATGTGTTTCACTCGTTTTGTCACACTTCTCGGCGCACGTCATTCTGGAGGGTATGCCCTCCCCCGATGTCACCAGTTCGAGCGCGCCCGCCGGCGCTGTTCGGCTCACGGGCGTCGAGCGCACTTTCCCCACTCAGCATGGGGCGCGCACAGTGCTGCGCGACGTCGACGTCGAGGTCTCTCCCGGCGAGATCGTCGCGGTCGTCGGCCCTTCAGGATGCGGCAAATCGACGCTGCTGCGCCTCGTCGGCGGGCTCGATGCCGCGACCGCCGGATCCATCGCTCTCGACGGTGAGGCGGCCCGCGCGCACGACGAGTCGACGGCGATCGCCTTCCAGGAGCCACGCCTCCTGCCCTGGCGCACGATCGCGCAGAACGTCGCGCTCGGCCTGCCCCGCGCCATGAAGAAGGACCAGGCGAAGAAGCGCGTATCGGAGCTCCTCGAGCTCGTCGGTCTCACGCACGCCGCCGACCAGCGGCCTCGCGAGGTCTCCGGCGGTATGGCGCAGCGCGCCTCGCTCGCCCGCGCCCTCGCCCGCAGCCCGCGTGTGCTGCTGCTCGACGAACCGTTCGGCGCACTCGACGCGCTCACCCGCCTCAAGATGCACGACCTGCTGCTCGACATCCACCGCGCGCAGCCGACGACGATCCTGCTCGTCACGCACGACGTCGAAGAGGCGCTCTACCTCGCCGACCGCGTCTTGCTGCTGCGCAATCTGCACGCGGCGAAGACCGAGCCCGAGCGCCCGCGCGCGAAGGTCGTCGCCCTCGGATCCGGATCCGGAATCGGGGCCACCGGATCGGCCGGACCGCACGGATCCGCACCTGCACGCGACGACGCCGCACCCCGCCGCGACGGCTCCGTCGCACGCGTCGTCACGGTTCCCGGCGCGCGCCCGCGCGACCGCGGATCCCGCGCGCTCACCGACCTGCGCACCAGCCTGCTCGACGGGCTGGGCGTGACCCACCATCAGTCGCTCACCACCGAGGAGACCCCATGAGCACCATCGCCCGCCGTATCGTTCCCGCGACCGCTGTCGCCGGAGTGATGGCGCTCATGAGTGTCGGATGCGTCGCGGGAGAGGGCTCGGCAGACAACGCACCCGCAGACAGCGAGTGGTCGTCCGGAACGCTCTCCGTCGACTGGGCGACGTACAACCCGCTGAGCCTCGTGGTCAAGGATCAGGGCCTCATCGAGAACGTCGTCGGCGAAGACGTCGAGGTCGAGTGGCTGCAGTCGGCCGGCAGCAACAAGGCCAACGAGCTGCTGCGCTCCGAGTCGGTCGATGTCGGATCCACGGCCGGATCCGCGGCACTGTTCGCGCGCGCCAACGGATCGCCCATCAAGGTGATCGATATCTACTCGCAGCCCGAGTGGTCGGCGATCGTCGTCGGCCCCGACAGCGACATCACCGAGCTGTCCGACCTCAAGGGCAAGCAGGTCGCGGCGACCAAGGGCACCGACCCCTACTTCTTCCTGCTGCAGGCGCTCGAAGAGGGCGGCCTCACGCTCGACGACGTCGAGGTGCAGAACGTGCAGCACGCCGACGGCCGTTCGCTGCTCGATGGCGGATCCGTCGATGCGTGGGCGGGCCTCGACCCGATCATGGGCGCCGCCGAGGTCGAGTCGGGCGACGAGCTCATCTACCGCAATGTCGATTTCAACACCTACGGCTTCCTCAATGCCACCGAAGACTTCATCGAGAACCACCCCGACCTCGCACAGGTCGTGGTCGACGCGTACGAAGAGGCGCGCGCGTGGGCAATCGAGAATCCCGACGAGACGGCCCAGCTGCTCGCCGACGCGGCATCGATCGATCTCGAGGTTGCGAAGACCGTGATCGCCGAGCGTTCGAACCTCGACATCTCGGGCGTTCCCGGCGACGCACAGGTCGCCGTGCTCGAGGCGATCTCGCCGATCATCGCCGACTCGGGCGACGTCAAGGGCGGCCAGGAGACCCTCGACGAGGCCATCGCGACGATCGTCGACGACCAGTTCGCGGTCAAGGCGACCGAATGACATCGAGCACGACCGAGCCGACAGGGGCGGAGCGCCAGCTCACGCCCCTGCTGTCGCGCACCTGGGTGAAGATCGCGGGCGGATTCATCGTTCCGGTCGTCATCGTCGCCGCGTGGCAGTTCGTCACGTCGACCGGCATTGTTCCGCCGTATCAGCTGCCCGGCCCGTGGGAGGTCGTCCAGGCGGGCACCGAACTGATCGACCGGGGCGAGCTCTGGCTGCACATCGCAATCTCGGTGCAGCGCGTCGTGATCGGCTTCGCCGTCGGCTCCCTGATCGCGCTCGCCTTCGCCGGAGTCGTCGGACTGTCGCGCGCGGGTGCGATCCTGCTCGCCCCGACACTCGTCGCGCTGCGCGCCGTGCCGTCTCTCGCCTGGGTGCCGCTCCTGATCCTCTGGATGCAGGTGGGCGAGGAGTCGAAGATCACTCTGATCGCGATCGGCGCGTTCTTCCCCGTCTACACGACGGTCGCCGACGCGCTGCGTCACGTGAACCCGCAGCTCGTCGAGGCCGGTCGCTCGTTCGGCCTGCGCGGCTGGTCGCTGTTCCGCACGGTGCAGCTGCCCGCCGTCGTCCCCTCGGTCGTCTCGGGGCTGCGCCTCGCGCTCGCTCAGGCATGGCTGTTCCTCGTTGCGGCCGAACTGATTGCCGCATCGATGGGCCTGGGCTTCATGCTCAGCGACTCGCAGACATCCGGACGCGTCGACCGGATCCTGCTCGCCATCGTGCTGCTCGCACTGCTCGGCACGATCTCCAACGCGATCCTCGTACTGTTCGAGAAGGCCGTTCTGAAGAGGTGGTTGTGATGGACGAGCTGCGCCTAAACGAGACGCGTTCGTTCCCGGCGCCGGCGACGTTCGCCGCGCAGGCGAACGTCGCCGCGTCGATCTACGACACCGCGAACGCGGATCCGGTGGCGTTCTGGGAGGCGGCCGCGCGCCGGCTCGACTGGGCCGAGCCGTGGCACACCGCCCACACGTGGGACGCCGAAACGCCCGCGGCCGAGTGGTTCGTGGGCGGCCGGCTGAACGTCGCGTACAACTGCGTCGACCGCCACGTCGAGGCGGGCCGCGGCGACAAGGTCGCGCTCTACTTCGAAGGCGAGCCCGGCGACCGCGAGGCGGTCACCTACGCCGATCTGCAGCGCCGCGTGGCGCAAGCCGCACACGGGCTCACGTCTCTCGGAATCGGCCCCGGCGACCGCGTCGTCATCTACCTGCCGGTTCTCGTCGAGACGATCGTGATCACGCTCGCGTGCGCCCGCATCGGCGCCGTGCACTCGCTCGTCTTCGGAGGCTTCTCGGCGGAGGCCGTGCGCTTCCGCCTCGAAGACACGGGCGCCAAGCTGCTCGTCACGACCGACGGTCAGAACAGGCGCGGCACGGCCGTGGAGGTCAAGTCGGCGGCCGACGAGGCGGCCCGCGAACTGCCGGATCTCGAGCACGTGCTCGTCGTGACGCGCACCGGCCAGCACGTGCCGTGGACCGAAGGTCGCGACGTCTGGTGGCACGACGTCGTCGAGGCTCAGCCCGAAGAGCACGAGCCCGCATCGTTCGACTCCGAGCACCCGCTGTTCATCATCTACACCTCGGGCACGACCGGAAAGCCGAAGGGCCTCGTGCACACCTCGGGCGGCTACCTCACCCACACGAGCTGGGCGCACTGGGCGCACTTCGACGCGAAGCCCGACGACGTGCACTGGTGCACCGCCGACCTCGCGTGGGTCACGGCGCACACGTACGAGATCTACGGCCCTCTCTCGAACGGGCTCACGCAGGTGATCTACGAGGGCACGCCCGACGCTCCGGTCAAGACGCGGCACCTCGAGATCATCGAGCGCTACGGCGTCACGGTCTACTACACGGCGCCGACGCTGATCCGCACGTTCATGACGTGGTTCGGATCCGCGCTGCCGAGCGGCTTCGACCTCTCGTCGATCCGCCTGCTCGGCACGGTCGGCGAAGCCATCAACCCCGAGGCGTGGGTGTGGTTCCGCCGCAACTTCGGCCGCGACGAGACGCCCGTGGTCGACACGTGGTGGCAGTCGGAGACGGGTGCCGCGATGATCGCGCCGCTTCCCGGCGTCACCACGCTGAAGCCCGGATCCGCCACCGTCGCGCTGCCCGGCATCGACGCGGCCGTGGTCGACGAGGCCGGGGAACCGGTGGCCCCGGGCCGCTCGGGAACGCTCGTCGTGCGTCGCCCCTGGCCCGGCATGGCCCGCACCGTGTGGCGCGACGCCCAGCGCTACCGCACCTCGTACTGGTCGGCCTACGCCGACCGCGGCTACTACGTCGCCGGCGACGGCGCGACGATCGACGAAGACGGTTGCATCTGGATCCTCGGTCGCCTCGACGACGTCGTGAACGTCTCGGGCCACCGGCTGTCAACGATCGAGATCGAGTCGTCGCTCGTCTCGCACGACGGTGTCGGCGAGGCGGGTGTGACGGGCATCGCGGATCCGATCACGGGACAGGCCGTTGCGGCGTTCGTCACCGACGGATCCGCGGGCGCTGCCTCGTACGACGACCTGCGTCGCCAGGTCACGCACGACATCGGCCCCATCGCGAAGCCGAAGCACATCGTTCGCGTACCCGAGCTTCCCAAGACCCGCTCGGGCAAGATCCTGCGACGGCTGCTCGCGCAGCTGTGGCAGGGCGATACGCTCGGCGATATCACGAGCCTGCAGAACCCCTGGGCCGTCGACGGCGTGCGCGAAGCCGTGCGCCGGGCCCGCGAGAAGGAGATCAGATGAGCGAGCACAAGTTCGGCTTCCGCACGCGTGCGCTGCACGCCGGAGGCACCCCTGACGCGACCACCGGTGCGCGCGCCGTGCCGATCTATCAGTCGACGTCGTTCGTCTTCGATGATGCGAAGGATGCGGCCAACCTCTTCGCGCTGCAGAAGTACGGCAACATCTACTCGCGCATCGGCAACCCGACCGTCGCCGCATTCGAGGAGCGCATCGCCTCGCTCGAGGGCGGGATCGGCGCCGTCGCCACCGCGAGTGGTATGGCGGCGGAATACATCACGTTCTCGGCGCTCGTCGGATCGGGCGACCACATCGTCGCCTCGTCGCAGCTGTACGGCGGAACCGTGACGCTGCTCGACGTGACGCTGCGCCGCATGGGCATCGAGACGACGTTCGTGCCGAGCGATGATCCCGAAGACTTCCGCAAGGCGATCCGCCCGAACACGAAGGTCGTCTACGCCGAGGTGATCAGCAACCCGGGCGGCGAGGTCTCCGACCTCGAGGGTCTGTCGAAGGTCGCCCACGAGGCGGGGGTTCCCCTCGTGGTCGATTCGACTCTCGCCAGCCCCTACCTGCTGCGTCCGATCGAGCACGGTGCCGACATCGTGATCCACTCGGCGACGAAGTTCATCGGCGGGCACGGGTCGACCCTCGGCGGGGTCGTCGTCGAGGCCGGCACGTTCGACTGGGGCAACGGCAACTTCCCGACGATGACCGAGCCTGTCAAGTCGTACGGCGACATCCGCTGGTGGGACAACTTCGGCGAGTACGGGTTCCTCACCAAGCTGCGCAGCGAGCAGCTGCGCGACATCGGGCCCTCGCTCAGCGCGCAGTCGGCGTTCACCCTGCTGCAGGGCGTGGAGACGCTCCCCCAGCGCATGGACGCGCACGTCGCGAACGCGCGCGTGGTCGCCGAATGGCTCGCCTCGGATCCGCGAGTGTCGTTCGTGACCTGGTCTGGCCTCGACGAGCACCCGCACTTCGAGCGCGCGCAGAAGTACTTCCCGCTCGGCCCGGGATCGGTGTTCGCCTTCGGCGCCCGCCCGTCGGGGTCGTTCGACACCGACGCGGAGCGGCTCGTCGCGGCGCGCGCCACCGGCGAGAAAGTCATCGAGTCGCTGCAGCTCGCCAGCCACCTCGCGAACGTCGGCGATGCCCGCACGCTCGTACTGCACCCCGCGACGACGACCCACCAGCAGCTCTCGCCCGAACAGCTGGAGGCGGCGGGCGTGCCCGCCGACCTGATCCGCATCTCGGTGGGCCTGGAGGATTCGGAGGACATCATCTGGGATCTCGACCAGGCACTCGAGATCGCAACGGGGGAATCCCGGTGATCGCTTCGACGTTGCATTCAGCACCGATTCAGTCTGGAGGCGTCCGATGACCGACGCATGCGAGTTCACTCCCCCGGCCGACGCCTGCGCGCTGCCCGGCGCCGCGGAGCCTGCCGTGAACAACGACATCGACCCCGCTCACGCCGGCCGCACGTGGCAGGGGCCGGGCGCCGGTGCGCGGCTCGGGATCCTGCGCCGCGCGAAATCGATCGCCATCGTGGGCGCTTCGAACAATCCGGCGCGCGCGAGCTACTTCGTCGGCACGTACCTGCTGTCGAGTTCGCCCTACGACGTGTACTTCGTCAACCCGCGCGAGACGACGATCCTGGGCGAGCCGGCATACGCGTCGCTCGCCGACCTCCCCGTCGTGCCCGACATCGTTGACGTGTTCCGCAAGCACGACGACCTGCCGGGCGTCGCCCGCGAGGCCGTCGAGGCAGGGGCGAAGACGTTATGGCTGCAGCTCGGGTCCTGGAACGAAGAGGCCGCTTCGATCGCCGAGGCGGCTGGGCTCGACGTCGTCATGGACCGCTGCGTGAAGATCGAGCACGCCCGCTTCCACGGCGGCCTGCACCTCGCCGGCTTCGACACCGGCGTGCTCTCTTCCAAGCGCCAGGTGGTGTCGCGGTAGGCTCCCCTGTGCGAATAAGGCCCGCTTCGGCGGGCCTTATTCGTTTCTCGGGCTTCGGTTTCCAGCACCGAAGGCCGGAGGTTCGTCGCTCCGCACGGCGCTCGGGCGCTACAGTCAGCTTGATGCCATACGCTCACACTCGCGTAATGTGAGTTTGCAGACTAAACTCGCCCATGCTTAGCGGTACACACTCACGGAGGCGCGATGTTCGTCATCACCGCGGACCAGCACGACAGCCGCGCGAGCGCGGACCTCGTACCCGGGGCGCTCGAGCAGATCTCGCAGGTCGCGGGAACGTCGCTGCTCCTCGCGCCCGCGCGCACGGCCGGCGACGAGGTTCAGGCGCTCATCGGCGACGCGGGCCCGGCGCTCGACGTCGCGCTCGCCCTCACGCGGCATGGAGAGTGGAGCGTCGGCATCGGCATCGGGGAGGTCGAGGGTCCACTCCCGGACGACGTGCGCGCAGCGCGCGGATCCGCTTTCATCGCCGCGCGCGACGCCATCGAGCAGGCGAAGAAGTCACCGACGAGGATCGCCGTGTCCGACGCCGATGCAGAGGCGCTCGTGCGCCTGCTCGTCGAGCTGCGGGCCCGCCGCACGCAGGAGGGCTGGGAAGCCTACGATCTGCTCGCGCAGGGCATGACGCAGCGAGACGCCGCAGCGGAACTCGACATCAGCGAGGGCGCTGTGAGCCGACGCGTGTCGGCCGCGGGGATCCGCGCCGAAGAGGCCGCGCTGCCCGCCCTCGCCAAAGTTCTCGATGCCGCGCAGGGCTGAAAGAAATGTCGGGGGTGCGTGACAGACTGGCGCCATGTTCACCCTCGGCGCGCTCCCAGAGCTCATCTTCGGATCCGCGGTGCTCGCCGCGTACGCCGTCGCGCTGATCCTCGTGCTCATCGATCGACGCAGGCCGACGGCCGCTCCGCTGCTCGCTGCCTCGATCCTCGTCACGCTCTCCCTGCTCGCGGTCGCGATCTCTCCGATCGCACCGTCATTCTCCTTCGCGGCAGCGCTGGCCGTGCTCGGGGCCGCGCTGGCCGTACTGGGCGGCGACCCGGCGGCGCGCAGCGTGCTCACCTTCGCCTCGCGGGGCCTGGTGCGAGAAGGCCCGAACGGCGGAATCCTGCTGCGCACGCCCGCCATGACGACCGCGCCCGCGCCCGAGGTGATGCGCGGCGGGGTGACGATCGGTTACCTCGAGCGCGCGGCCGCGGCACTCGCGATCATCGTCGGCTATCCCGAAGCCATCGCCGTAGTCGTCGCGATAAAGGGCATCGCCCGCTTCACCGAGCTCGGCACGCCCGAGGCCCGAGAGCGCTTCATCATCGGCACACTTGCGAGCCTCGGCTGGGCGTGCGTCGTGGCGGCCACCGTGAGGCTCGGGCTCGGATAACGGCGCAGCAGCGATTGTTACGCTCGCCTCATGCCCTTCACCGGCGTCAGCGCCTTTCCCCTCACTCCGTTCGCCGACGACCGATTTGACGAGAACGCGTACGCCGCAATCGTCCGCGGCCTTGCGAGATCCGAAGTGCACACGATCACCGCGTTGGGATCCACGGGATCGTACGCATACCTGTCGCGCGACGAACGCGCCGCCGCCAGCCGGATCGCGATCGAAAACGCCGGCACGACCCCGGTGCTCGTCGGCGTGGGAGCAACGCGCACACGGCACGTCGTCGAGCACGCGTGCGATGCCGCGGATGCCGGTGCCGTAGGCCTCGTGCTCGCCCCGGTGTCATACCAACCGCTCGACGACGACGAGGTCTTCGGCCTCTTCCAGGATGTCGCCTCGAGCACCGATCTGCCGATCGTGGTCTACGATAATCCGCGCACGACCGGCTACGCTTTCACTCCGGCGATGTATGCGCGCGTCGCAGAACTGCCGGGCATCGCATCGATCAAGATCCCGGGCGTTCCGGCGGAGGCGCGTAAGGCGCGCGCACACGTGGGCCGGATCCGCTCCGTCATCCCCTCGCATGTCACGATCGGCGTGTCGGGCGATGCCTTTGCCGCTGCGGGCCGAGCAGCAGGATGCGACGGCTGGTATTCGGTGCTCGCGGGAACGCTTCCGGATGCCGCCCTGAAGCTGTGGGCAGACGGCGACGATGCGCACCTCAGGCCGCTATGGGATCTCTACGCCGAGGCAGGCGGTGGCATCCGGGTGATGGCCGCGATCGCCGAGCACCTCGGCTGGGTCGAGCAGCAGTGTCTTCCGCGCCCGCTCAACGGCCTCACGGTCGACCAGCGCGCGCGGCTCGCACATGTGCTGGACGACATCGCGGCTGCGCTGCCCCAGTCGCACTGAGCACGCAACCGCGATGTCGGCCTCAGACCTGCCGCAGGCGCACAGTGCTGCCCGCGGGATCGCGGAACGCGCAGTCGCGCACGCCGTACGGCTGATCGGTCGGCTCCTGAATCACCTCGACGTCGTGTTCCTGGATGCGCGCGAAGTCGGCGTCGACGTCGTCGGACGCCAGCAGGATCCACCCGTAGGTGCCCTTCGCCATCATGTCCGTGATCGTGCGGCGCTCCGACTCGGTGATACCCGGATCTGCGAAGGGCGGCGACAGCAGGATGCAGGTGTCGGGCTTTCCCGCAGGGCCGACGGTGATCCAGCGCATATCACCCTGGCCCACCTCGCTGCGGACCTCGAAGCCAATCGCGTCGCGCCAGAAGACGAGCGAGGCCTCGGGGTCGACGAGCGGAAGTGCAATGGTGTGAATCGTCATGTTGGTCATGACAGCCACGTTATTGCGGCGCGAGCACCGGCGCTTCTCGATTCCTGACCGGTCTCGCAGCCTGCTTCACGACGCACGAGGGCAGGTTCTGAGGATCGGTCTTCGCGCGCTCGCGGAACTGGGCGGGCGACATGCCGACGAGCTCGCGGAAGCGCGTGCTGAACGTGCCCAGCGACGAGGATCCCACCGCGAAGCACGCGTCAGTCACGCTCACATCGCCGCGGCGCAGGAGCGCCATCGCGCGTTCGATGCGCCGCGTCATGAGGTACGAATACGGTGATTCGCCGTAAGCCCTCTTGAACTCTCGGCTCAGATGCCCCGCCGACATGTGCGCCGCGCGAGCCAGCTGCTCGACGTCGAGAGGCTGTGCATAGCAGCGGTCCATCATGTCGCGCACGCGCCGCAGCGCGACGAGATCCGGATTCAGCTTCACGCCGTTACCGTACACCCGCCGCCGGGCGGGAATCAGCCCTCGTAGCCGCCGGGGTTCTTCTGCTGCCAGTTCCACACGTCGCGCGTCATGTCGTCGATCGTGCGGGTCGCCTTCCAGCCCAGCTCGCGCTCGGCCTTCGCCGGCGTGCAGTAGGTTGCGGCGAGGTCACCCTCGCGGCGGGGCTTCATCGACTTCGGAAGCTCCTTGCCGACGGCCTTCTCGAACGACGCCACGAGCTCGCGCACGCTGACGGGGTTGCCCGTGCCGAGGTTGTACGAGACGAGGCCGGGCTCGGCGTGCTCGAGTGCCTTGACGTGGCCCTCGGCGAGGTCGACCACATGGATGTAGTCGCGCTGGCCGGTGCCATCGGGAGTGTCGTAGTCGTCGCCGAAGATGCCGATCTCGGGCAGCTTGCCGACGGCGACGCGCGCGACGAACGGCATGAGGTTGTTCGGGATGCCCTTCGGATCTTCGCCGACG
>Ga0308157_10004763_pt1 | contig 17660 bp, 17 predicted proteins | sample PhyBR1_FD_201035 | JGI IMG/M metagenome (GOLD analysis project Ga0308157, IMG submission 201035) | Phyllosphere microbial communities from UC Gill Tract Community Farm, Albany, California, United States - DLSLB.R1 | ecosystem: Host-associated > Plants > Phyllosphere > Unclassified | place: USA...
ATGACGCAGGTCTTTCCATAGCTCGGATAGCGCCGCGTCATGCTGCGCAACTGCCTGCTCCACTTCCTCCTGCCAGAAGGCCGGCGCCTCGTTTTCCACGAAACTGCCGCGCCCGCGTCCGAAATGGGCCACGGCCAGATAACGGAGTACGCCGACCACCACCAGGTTGCGCATGAAAGCATCGGTGAACTGCACCGCGGCCTGGTTGCGGTCAGTGCTGGAATTGAATCCCCAGGCGGCGCCGGCAAATGTGAGCGCGCCCACCACCCCACCCAGGATGGCGCCGCCGCCAAGCGTCAGGCCCCCCGCCATCAGGTCGGCAGATAGCCCGGTGGCGGCGCCCGAGAGCATCGCTCCCAGCAAACCCGCCTGGGCCTTGTCGATTGGCGCCCGCACCACGAAGTTTTCGCGCACGCGCTCGTTGATCTTGCCGGCGTCGGTGGGATCGAGCTGATGCAAGATCAGCAACTCGCGGGTGCTGTCCACCGTGTTCTTGTTTAGACGCGCAACCAAGGTTGCCATGGCGCGGTCCTGGCGCCGCTGTTCCTCGTTCTTGCCGATGCCCACCACCTTGAGCGCGGACTTGAGCATGCTCTTGCCTTCGTCCTGCACCGCTTCGCTGTCGCGGGCAGCAGCGGCCAACTGCGCGGCCAGCAAACTGGTGGCGCGGTCGTAACGCTCAGTATTGCGAGCTTGCCAGGTCGCGAACAGCCGCGCGTAGCCCGCTTGCAGCTCGGGCGCCAGCAGCTTGCCCACCGCTTCATAGAAGACCCGCTCATGGACCCAGCTACGGGCAAACGCATCGAGGGCCAGTACCTGGCGCACCGCCGGGTACTGGCGCAGGTGGCTGCGCCAGCGCTCCTGCTCGACCTGCTCCTCGGCCAGCGGACGCGGCTTGCCCGCCTGGTTCAGCAGTACCACTACCGGCTTGTCCAGCCACTCGAGAATTTTCATTTCCGCCGGCAGGTAGCCGGTGTCGCGCGGGTCTTCCGACGAATTGACCAGGTAGAGCACCAGGTCGGCCGACTCGCGGGCCGTGCGCATCGCCTGCTGGCTGAGCCAGAACGGCCGGTCGCGGTAGCGGTCGATCACTTCACGCAGGAACCAGCCGAGTGGATTGCCGGCCTGCCCCAGCCGCTTGAGCAGGCGCACCGAGTCGCCAAAGCCCGGCGTATCCCACAATTGCAGCGCATCGCCCTCGGGCGTCGTCAATAAGATATGCGATTCGGCAAAGATGGTCACATGCGCGGCGTCGCGCACCTCGCCGATATCGACGCCCACCAGCGTGCGGGCCAGCGTGGTCTTGCCATTATTGGTGTGCGAGATCAGCGCAAACTGGATCTGCACGCCTGCTTTTCCGGTGGAGACGGTCATGTTGGTGTCGAGATGGGCAGCCCGGCCTCGAGCGGATGGGCGGCTGGATTAAGCAAATTCACGACCGTGGCCCGGGTATGGTGGAAGTGGCAGAACTGCTGCCACAGCGCCACCCGCTCGTTCAGGCGCACGCGGTCGTCGGGATGATCGCCCATGCGCTCAACATAACTGGACTCATCGAGCAGCACGGCAATCCCGCGTGGCGACGTTTTGACCAGGTAATCGAGGAAGGCGCCATGGTTTTCTTTTTCCGGCGTGGCCGTAATATTGAACAGCGCGGCAGTGATATTGACGGTCGGATCGGTCAGGTCCACCTCGCGCAGGATCTCGTGCGCTTCCTCGCCATACGCGCTCGACGGCCGCAACATCATCCGGCCTTGTTCGCCAAACGCCATGATGGCCAACTGCACCAGGCCCTGGTGGCGTGGTTCGTCCACGGTAAAACTGTAAGGCAGCACGCGCAACATGCCGCCGGTGGCCACGCCAATGGTTTCATTGAGGCGGCGGAAATAGGGATGATCGAGGTCGAGCGGAAAATGCGTGGCCAGGCGCGACGCGCGCCAGTGGTAGGCCAGCGCCAGCAGCATGCGCGGCAACACGACCACCAGGAAGATGGTGGCTGCATATAAGTGCACCCAGCGGGCGCCGCCCTCGGCTGCCGTGGTCTGCGGGAAACGCAACGCTTCCAGCTCGGCGAGGGTAAATCCTTGCAGGTTAAACACGAAAATCGCTGGCGCGAACAGGAAAGACAACAAGCCGTGCACCTGCGACGCATCGAGGAAGGTGCTTTCCCACCCGGCCCCATATTGCGCCAGCAGGCCGCGCGCGTACAGCGACGCCACGGCGCCCACGGCAAACAGCGCCGCGCTCAGATGAATGGTGCGATTGAGGCGGGCGGCGGTGAGCTTGGCGCTCAGCTGCGCCCATTCGCCCATAAAACTGAGCAAGGCGGTGGCCAGCACCGGCGGCATCTTGCGCGGCAGCGCCAGCTTGCCCACGCTCAGGCGGCGCACCATGCCATCCCTGGGCCAGCCCAGGGAACGCGATGGAATACACAGGCTGACCAGCAGTCCCAGGTAGACCAGCACATTCCAGGCGAGTATCAGCAACAGCGGCGCGGACAGCAGGTCGACGCGGTGCGGATCGGTAATCCGGTCCAGTCCCACGCCGAGCAGCAGCGCCAGCACCGGCAGCGCCCAGGCCAGCGCCTGCAAGCCATAGCGGCGCCGGGCGAAGCCGGCAAACGCCGGGTTGCGCTCGGCCAGCCGTTTGAGGATCAGGTCGGACCGCTGCTGGAGAAAATCGTCGCCGGTCACCTCGGCATGCTTGCCCGACGCCTGCCAATGCGCCAGCTCGCGTGCGCTGCGGCTCGCATACAGGCGATCGTCGTCGCTGAGGATTTCCTTTTTTTGATCGGTGGTCTCGATGGCGCGGACCATCACCACGTCTCTCGCGATGTTCTCGTTCATGGCACTCCCGTTATTCGTTATACAACGTAATACCGGGGATTGTGCCGCAGTTTGGAGATTCAGGCCAACCCTGCTTTGATGTTACGTGAGCTGAGCATCCTATACAGCAGATTGACGATCAATACGGCAATCCAGACCGACCATAGCGTATGCGTGAGGAAATGCGCGCCACGCAACTGCTGCATCCAGCCCACGGCAAAGCCAAAGACCAGCATGGCTGCGCCTATCGCAGTCGCCATACGCGGGCGCGACGGCAGCCAGAACACGGCCACCGCCAGCAGCCACAACGCGCTCGACGCATGCCCCGCCGGCATGCAGTGGCCCGCCGGCAAACCGGCCGGCATCAGATCGAGCAGGCGCACATACGGTTCGCTGCCGCCATAGCGCTGCAAATCCCACGGGCAATGCGAATCGCTGACGCGTTTCAACAAGCTGATCACGGTCGGCACCAGCACCGCCGACAGCGCCAGCACGCGGACGCCGGTGCGGCGCGCCACGGTCCAGCTGCGCCGAGGCTTGCAGACGTCCCACACGGCCACCGTCACCACAAAAAATGCCAGCAATTGCAGCGCGGTTTTCAGCAGTTCGTGGTTGAAGCGCTCGGCCAGCCATGCGTGCTGCCACGGGAAGACGCCGCTGGCGCGGTCGAACATGGCGTCCGCCAGGGCCAGGTCGATATCGGTGGCATAACCGATCCACAGGATCAGCACGGCGGCAGCGATCAAGGCCCAGTCGAGCGGCAGCAACCGGGCGGTGCGCGGTGCAGGTACAGCTACATCAAGGCTGGTTGGCAAGGGTACAGGCATGGAACATATCCAGTTGCGGGTTATAAACGGCGGTATTAATGTTCAACATGCCCAGCACGGAGTGAAACACATTATCGTGGGAAAACTCCTGGTCGCGCCGCGCTTCCAGGCAGCGCTGGTCGATATTGAACTGGTCGCGGAAGCCATCGTTCAGCCACAGCATGAATGGAATGTGGCGCTGTTCCTCGGGCGAAATGATGTACGGCGCGCCATGCAGGTACATATTCTTTTCGCCCAGCGATTCGCCGTGATCCGAGAAATACATGAGTGCGGTATCGACGCCCTCCTCGGCGCTGGCGGCGCGCAGCAGGTCGATGGTCTTGCTCAGGAAATAATCGGTGTACAGGATGGTGTTGTCGTACGCGGCCACGATCGACTCTTGCGAACATTTTTCCAGCTCATTGCTCGTGCATACCGGGCCGAAGCGCTGGAAGGCCGGCGGGTAGCGCTTCCAGTAGGCCGGCCCATGGCTGCCCTTCTGGTGCAGCACGATCACCAAGTCTCGCCGGGCCTTGCGGATGATGTCCGGCAACCCTTGCAGCAGGCGCTCGTCGTAGCACTCTTCCTTGTTGCAGAGCGGGTCGCCGGCTGTCGGTTCCGACATGTCTTCGTACGTAACGCGGTCGCACGCGCCCTTGCAGCCAGAATTGTTATCGCGCCATAGCACGTCGAGTCCGGCGTGGCTCAGCACATCGAGCAAGCCTTCCTGGGCCTTGGCCTTGTCTTCCGAATAATCGGCGCGGGTAAACCCCGAGAACAGGCAGGGCACGGAAATCGCCGTGGCCGTGCCGCACGAGTGCACATTGCGGAAGTTGACCAGGCCGGTCTGCTGCGACAGCAGCGGATTGGTGTTGCGCTGATAACCATCGAGCGAGAAGTTCATCGCGCGCGCGGTCTCCCCCACCACCATGATGGTCACCGAGCGGCGCGGCTTTTGCGCCCACAGCTTGCCGCGCATGGCGTCGCGGCCCATCGGCGCCACCACCAGCGGCCGCGCCCATTTGTGCTTGAGGTAGCTGTTACTGGCTTGCAGCACATTGGTGGGCGTCAGCAGGAAGCGCATCTGGCGGTACTCGCGCACGGCCGGCGCCAGCGTTTTGAAGAACGTCATCATCAGCACGCCAGCCACGCACAGCGATACCACGAACAATGCGGCATTGATCAGCACGCCCTTGCGCAGCGATGGATATTGCAGCTTGACGTGGTACACGGCCAGCGACGGCAGCAAGCCCAGCAAAATCATGGTGATCAACAAGTCCCAGCTCAGCAGCTCCCTGGCTTCGTGGACGTCGGTCTCCATCACGTTCTGCACCATGGCCGCATCGATGGCGATGCCGTAGCGGTTCATGAAATAGCTGGCGCCGGCAGTCAGGAAGAACAGCGTGACCAGAACCGGCTTGAGCACGTAGCGGAAACTGACCAGGCTCAGGAACGCGTTGAACACCAGCGCCAGCATGGCAAACGCCCCCACGTACAACGGCAAATTGGCCCACTGCGCGCCGCCGGTGGCCACGACAAAGGTTTTCCAAAAGCTCAAGTTATAGGCAAGCACCAAAAACATGGATGCGGCCAGCGTCAGCTGCATCGGACGTGGGCTGCGCTGGCGCAGCAGCGGCAAAAAATTGGTGCGCAGTGCCGGCGCCCACTGCAGGGTAAGGTTGTGTACGTTCACAAGAGACTCCATAAATCCAGTCTCTACCTTACTTACCCCGTGGTCAAATCCGCGTCAGGGCGGCGTTAAGATTGCGTTAAAGCACGATTTATACATACCGTTTACGCAAAACGGATCTCGAACACACTGCCGCCGCCCGTCCGTTCGCTGTAATGCAGGCCCGCCCCCAGGTAGACGCAGATGCGCTGCACCAGCCCCAGGCCGAGGCCGGTGCCGGACGAACCGCTGGCGCCCACCGGTGCGGCCTCGTGCATCACGCGGGCGCGCGCGGCAGGCGGCAGGCCGGGGCCGGTATCTTCCACGATCAGCGAGCGCCCCGCCAGGCGCACCACTACCTCGCCCTGCAAGGTGTACAAGCAGGCATTGCGCACCAGGTTGCCGATGGCGGCAATCATCAGTTCGCGCGGCGCCGTCACGGTGAAGTCGGGGCCGCCCGCGTAATGCAGGATCAACGGCTTGCCGGCCACCAGCGGCTGGGACCGCACACATTCCTCAAACGCCAGCGCGGCCAGCGAGACCGGCGTCGCTTCCAGCTGCTCGGGCGAGCGGGCCAGCCGCAGCAGCACGGTAACGGAATCGGATGCATCGCGCGCGGCGCGGTAAATCCGTTCCGATGCGGCCCGGATCGCCGGGTCGCCCGACGCCTGCGCCATGATCACCTCCGCCGCGCCGCTGATGACGGTAAGCGGCGTGCGCAATTCGTGGCTGACGTCGCCGGTAAAGAAGCGTTCGCGGTCCAGCACCTCGGTCAACTCCCGGGTGCGCGCGGCAAAGGCGCGCGCCAGAATGCCCAGCTCGTCGGGATTGTCCTGCAACGGCAAGTCCGGCTTGCGCGCCTCCACTGCCGTGGCCAGCCCCATGATGGGCCGCACCACGCTATTGCCGATAAACGCCCCGAACATCAGCGACGAAATCAGGAAGCCGACAAAGCCGAGCGCAAACATGCCGTAGACAACCAGTTCGATCTTCTCATAGGCGCTCGCATGATCGACCACCGCGTAATCCCCCGAGGCATCGCGACCGATCAACACATGCAGGTCCACGCCATCGACCGTGACTTCGTTGGCGCCCGCCGGCAGACCGCGCAGCGATTGCGGGATTTCCACGTCATGATAAAAGCTGAGACCGGCCGGCATTTCCACCGGCAAGCCGCCCGCCTGGCGCGGCGAGGCCCAGGCCGCCACTTCTTCGAGCCGTTCGTCCACCAGCTTGACCTCGATCCCTTCTACGGCCACGGCGGCAATAATGGCAAAAAACAGGCTGGCGACGGCCGCAAACAGCAAATAGGCGACGACGATGCGGCGCCGCAGGGATTTAAACGGTGGCATCGGAAGGAAGCAGTTTGTAGCCGATGCCGGACACGGTGCGCAGCATGGCGAAGTCGAAGGGTTTGTCGAGCACCTGGCGCAGCGCATGGATGTGCGTGCGCAAGGCATCGCTGTCGGGGCGGTCGTCGCCCCACACCTCCTGCTCCAGCATGTCGCGCGTGACCAGCTTGGGCGCTTGCGCCATCAGGCACTTGAGGATGACATAACCGGTCTTGGTGAGTACCAGCGGCGTACCGGACCGATGGACCTCGAATTTTTCGGTATCGAAACGCAGCTCGCCCACGCTGAGCACGGCTGCGCCCGTGATTTGCCCACGCGCGCGGCGCAGCAGTGCATGCAGCCGCACTTCCAGTTCGACCAGCGAAAACGGCTTGACCAGGTAATCGTCGGCGCCGCTCTCGAAGCCGGCTACCTTGTCGTGCACCGTGTCGCGCGCGGTGAGCATCAGCACCGGCGTGGACTTGCGCAGTTCGGTGCGCACCTTGTGGCACAGTTCCAGCCCCGTCATCCCGGGCAACATGACGTCGAGCACCATCACGTCATAGTCGTGCTGGGCCGCCAGCGCCAACCCCGCGTAGCCGTTGGCAGCGGAGTCGAGCACATGGCCTTTCGGTTCCAGGAAGGCATACAGATTGGCCAGGATGTCCGGGTTGTCTTCGATGATCAGGATCCGCATGCGCAGGCAATCACAGTCCGTCGAAGTTGGCGGGACGCTTGGCGAGGAACGCCTGCATGCCCTCTTTTTGCGCCGGTGTGCCGAACGCGGCCTGGAACAGCCGCCGCTCATAGGCCACGCCGTCGGCCAGCGGGGTTTCGAACGCGCGGTTGACCGCATCCTTGACCATCATCGCCACCGACAACGGCATGGCGGCGATTTGATCGGCAATCACCAACACTTCCTCGATCAGTTTTTCGGCCGGCACCACGCGCGACACCAGGCCGATGCGCTCGGCTTCCGCAGCGTCGATGGTGCGCGCGGTGAGCAGCAGGTCCATCGCCTTGGCCTTGCCGATCGCGCGCGGCAGGCGCTGGGTGGCGCCGGCGCCGGGCGTGACACCGATCTTGATTTCCGGCTGGCCGAACTTGGCGGTATCGGCCGCCACCACGAAGTCGCACATCATGGCCAGCTCGCAGCCGCCGCCCAGCGCGTAGCCCGCCACGGCGCCGATCACCGGCTTGCGCACACGCAGGATGTGCTCCCAGTTACGGCTGATGTAGTTGTCGCGGTAGGTGTCGGCATACGTGTAATCGACCATGGCGGCAATATCGGCGCCGGCGGCAAACGCTTTTTCGCTGCCGCTAAGCACGATGCAGCCGATCGCCGGGTCGGCGTCGAACGTCATCAGCGCAGCGCCAAGTTCGTCCATCATGTTGTCATTGAGCGCGTTCAGCGCCTTGGGGCGGTTCAGGCGGATCAGGGCGACCTTGCCATGCACTTCAACGATCAAATCTTGATATTGCATGATGTTCCTCCACGGTGGCATAAATATGGCGTCGATTGTAGCGCCTATCCCCGGTACTGGTATGATCCAGGCCTGCCAACTTCACCGAGCCGGGCGCGCGTTTGAGCTTCTTTCGTCGTTTCTTCCCCAAGCGGTCCGGCAGCGACGACTTGCTGCGCAACAGCGACTTTCGGCGCTACTGGGCGGCCAGTGTTTTCAACGGCTTCGGCGGCTACATCACCGGGCTGGCGTTTCCCCTGTGCGCAGTGCTGCTGTTGCACGCCTCGCCGGCGGAAATGGGCATCCTCAGTGCGTTGACCACGATCCCGGCCGCCATCCTGGCGTTACCGAGCGGCGTGATTCTCGACCGCAACCGCAAGCTTCCCATTCTGCTGGGCAGCAAAATCATCCAGGCCGTGTCGATTGCCAGCATCCCGGTCGCGTACTGGATGGGGTTGCTCACCATCGACTGGATGTATGCGACAGCGCTGGTGACCGGCGCCTGCAACATTCTCGGCGGCGGCGCGGAACAGGTGTTTTTGACCAACCTGATCGGACGCGCGCGGCTGACCGACGCCCAATCGAAGTTTGCCGCCACCGATTCCGCCTCGCGCCTGTTGGCGCCCGGCATTGCGGGACTACTGATCCAGTGGCTGACGGCGCCGTACGCAATGGTGGTCAACGCCGCCACCTTTCTTGCCTCGATTACCCTGCTGCGCAAGATCGCCGCCAGCGATCCCAAGCCGCCGCCGTCCGACCAGCATCCGCTGCGCGATATCGGCGATGGCTGCCGCTTTATCTGGCGCCATGCGCTGTTGCGCGCGCTGGCGTTCGGGTCGGCCGGCTGGCATTTCGTGTTTTTCGGTTATGCGGCGCTGAGCGTGCTGTATGCCACGCGCGAACTCGGCATGAGCCCGGGCGAACTGGGCGCGGCCCACGTGGTGGGCGGCATCGGCGTGCTGGTCAGTTCCATGCTGCTCAAGTCGCTGATCGCGCGCCACGGCCCCGGCGGCACCATGGCCATCGGGGCGGGACTGTGCACGCTGGCGTTCACGGTCATGCCGCTGATCCCGGCTGGATTGTTTGGCAACTCGGCTGGCACCACGGCGGCCGCCAGTGCGGTGTCGCTCGTGCTCGATTGCGGCGTAATGCTGTTCCTGATGCCGTACACGACCTTGCGCCAGAAAGTCACGCCCGACGCCTACCTGGGCCGCATGATTTCCACCATGCGCTTCCTGAGCAGCGCCACGGCACCGCTCGGCGCGTTGACGGCCGGCTACCTGGCCGAACATTTCACGGTGCGCACCAGCATGGGCTGCATGGCAGCCGGTGGCGTGATATTGACGATTGCGCTGGCAACGTCAAGCACCGTGCGCACGGTGCCGCAAAACTTGTCAGCCTAGCCATAACGTGCGACAGGAATTGCGCCAAAATATTAGGCTCACTGCACTTTCCGCCCACTTTCCGCCAATTGGAGTGCACCATGTTCAAATCGATTTTATTCCCCACCGATGGTTCCGAACTGTCGGAAAAAGCCACCGCCACGGCCGTCCAGTTCGCGGCACTGAACCAGGCCCGCATTGTCGGCATCACCGTGGTGCAGCCGTTCGCCATGACGCCGATTACCGACGCGGGCGTGGTGGTGGACGTGGGCGACTTCGCGGTGCAAATGCAGGAAGCAGCGCGCGAGCACATCGACAAGCTGGCCGCTGCCGCGCAAATTGCCGGCGTGCCGTTCGAGGGCATTATTTCCACGTCCACCGTGCCGTTCGAGGAAATTATCGAAGCGTCGAAGAAATTCAACTGCGACCTGATCATCATGGCTACCCACGGTCACACCGGTCTCGATAAATTCCTGCTCGGCAGCCAGACCGACAAGGTGCTGTCGAACACCACCTTGCCGGTACTGGTCCTGCGCTGATTATTTAGGCAGCAGCACCCACACATTGCCGCGCTGCTTCATGCGGCCGGCATTTTCGGCCGCTTCGGTGCCAAAGCCGAAGAAGTAATCGACGCGGATCGCGCCACGGATGGCGCCGCCCGTGTCCTGCGCCATGACCAGGCGCTGCATCGGAATGTCGCTGTTCGCTTGCGTGGTGTTCAGGAAAATCGGCGCGCCCAGCGGCAACTGGCTGGGGTCGATCGCTACCGAGCGCTGCGGCGTAAGAGGCACGCCCTGCGCACCTTTCGGGCCCACTTTCGGGTCCGGCAGGCGCTCTTCCTTGAAGAACACATAGCTCGGGTTGGCGTTGAACAGCTCCTGCATGCGGGTAGGATGACCGGCAATCCATGCCTTGATACCCTGCGCCGACGCCTGATCGAGCCGCAGCTCGCCCTTCTCCACCAGGTATTTACCGATCGATTTATACGGATGGCCGTTCTGGTCGGCGTACGCCACGCGCACGGTTTCCTGGGTGTCGGTCAGTTGCACCCGGCCCGAACCCTGCACTTCCAGGAAGAACGCTTCCACCGGATCGTCCACCCACAGCAACTCCTTGCCCTTCAGCTCGCTCGTCGCGATCTCGGCGCGGGTAGGATATGGCACCAGCTTTTTGCCCACCACCTTGCCGCGCAAGCGCATGCCTTTCAGGTCGGGATAGACGCTGGCCAGGTCCACCGTGATCATATCGTCGGGCACTTTGTACAGCGGGGTCTGGTACGCGCCGCCCTTTTTGCGGGCGCCACGCAGCAGCGGTTCATAGTAGCCGGTAACCAGGCCATCGGTGGCGCCATCGGGCGCGACCACCTGGTGCGGCACCATGAACGCTTCGAAAAAGGTGCGAATAGCCTGGTCGTCACCCGCATTGACGGTGCGGGCGATGCTGCACGACTCCTTCCAGATCGCCTGCTTGATCAATACCGTGCACGACGACATGAAGGCGGGCCAGGCCGCGCGCACATCGTCGCGGTCCCAGCCGGGCAGCGCGGCAAAGGTGCTGGGCACCAGTTGCAGCTTGGTCGGCGCCGGGGCCGGCGCAGCTGGCGTGGGCGTGGCTGGCGTGGGCGCCGGCTTGACGGCCGGGACGGGAGCGGTGGCCTGGTCGGGCGGTATCGGGGTGGTGGTACAAGCGGCCAGCGCGAGCGTGGCTACGCTCACCGGAACGAGTAGACTACGGCGGGTAAATAACATGGGGAATCGCTATGTGGATATTGATGGTGGAAGTGTGCGTGGCGCTGGGCTTGCTGGTATTCCTGGTCTGGTGGACCATGTTCCAGGGCCGGGGCAAGGGCAAACAGCAGCGCAAGGACGACGACAAACGCTGATCAGTGCAGCGTGCGCGGCAGCGACAGCACGAACTCGGGGATCTTGGCCTCGAACTGGTGGCCGTCTTCCGCCACGCAGAAATACTCGCCCACCATCGAACCCTGCGGGGTTTGCAGCGCCGAACCACTGGTATATTCGAACTGTTCGCCCGGCTGCAGCAGCGGCTGGTGGCCGACCACGCCGAGGCCGCGCACTTCCTCGATATGGTTGTTGGCGTCGGTGATTACCCAATGACGCGAGATCAGCTGCGCCGCCACCGTGCCGGTATTTTTGATCGTGATCGAATACGTGAACACATAACTGGTGCGTTCCGGGTCCGACTGCTCAGGCAGGTACTGGGTTCTGACTGATACAGTGAATTCGTAAGTGGCCATCAACTTTCCTTAATAAAAACAACGACTTTGTGTGCGATGCACAGCCTATCCTTCATTGCACCGCAAATCGCGGGCGCACGCAAGGACGACTTGGGAAAAATCGGGGCGATCTGCTCCCTAATTAGGCAGAGCGGGCGCGACAGGCGTAAAATAACGGATCTTTTTTACCCCAGGCCCTTCCCGGTCCACTGTCATGACCCAATATCGCATCGCCCCCAGCATCCTGTCCGCCGACTTCGCCCGCCTGGGCGAGGAAGTACGCAACGTCGTCACCGCCGGCGCCGACATCATTCACTTCGACGTGATGGACAACCATTATGTTCCGAACCTGACCATCGGCCCGCTGGTGTGCGAAGCGATCCGCCCGCACGTGCAAGTGCCGATCGACGTCCACCTGATGGTCAAGCCAGTCGACCGCATCATTCCCGACTTTGCCAAGGCCGGCGCCAACATCATCACCTTCCACCCGGAAGCCTCGGACCACGTGGACCGCTCGCTGCAACTGATCCGCGACCACGGCTGCAAGGCCGGCCTGGTGTTCAACCCGGCCACGCCGCTGAGCTACCTCGAGCACGTGATGGACAAGATCGACATCATCCTGATCATGTCGGTCAACCCGGGCTTCGGCGGCCAGTCGTTCATTCCGCACGCGCTGAAAAAAATCGCCGACGCGCGCCGCCTGATCGATGAATCGGGCCGCGACATCATGCTGGAAGTCGATGGCGGCATCAAGATCGAGAACATCGCCGACGCCGCTGCTGCCGGCGCCGACACCTTCGTGGCCGGTTCCGCCATCTTCGGCAAGCCTGACTACAAGGCCGTGATCGACGCCATGCGCGCCAACCTGGCCAAGGTCGGCGCTTAATGTCTACCGTGGCTACCGTGCTGGCAGGCGTGCGCGCAGCCATCATCGATCTCGATGGCACCATGCTCGACACCATCCCCGACTTCCACGTGGCGATCACCGGCATGCTGGCGGAACTGGACCTGCCGCCCGTGGCGCAGGAACAGATCGCGGTCATGGTGGGCAAGGGATCGGAAAACCTGATCCGCGCCGTGCTGGCACTGCAATTGAACGAAGCGCCGCAATCGCCGCCGGTGGAAGCGCGCTTCAACGTGGCGATGGAAGCGTACCAGCGCCACTACCTGGCCATCAACGGCCAGCACAGCGCGCTGTACCCGGACGTGATCGCGGGGCTCACCGCGATGAAGGCGGCCGGCCTGCGCCTGGCCTGCGTGACCAACAAGCCGATTGCCTTCACCACCCCGCTGTTGAAGCTGAAAGGCCTCGACGGCTTTTTCGAGGTGGTGTACGGCGGCGATTCGCTGGCCCGCAAGAAGCCGGACCCGCTGCCGCTGCTTACCGTGTGCGCTGACTTCGGCCTGCCGCCGGCCCAGGTGGTGGCGATCGGCGACTCGTCCAACGATGCGCAGGCGGCCCGCGCGGCCGGTTGCCCGGTGTTGACAGTACCGTATGGTTACAACCACGGTGAATCTGTACAGGATATCGATTCCGATGGTATAGTTACCTCGCTGCTGGAAGCAGCAACGCTGATTCGTTCAACTATACCAAGCTCGCTGAACTGAACTAACCGCAATGTCTCTCATCAAAAAACCCCAAGTTAACCAAACCGGCTCGATTGAGGCCTGGCTTTGGCGACGCTGGCAATCCTGGCAAGGCTGAACGCCTGAGCCGTATTGCTGTCGCCCTGCTGCGGGCGACAGGTTTTTTTGAACCAAACCGCACCTTGATCGCATTGCATGCGACCGTGCGGCTGCAAGGAGAGCACCCATGACCGAACTCGAATTCAAATCGTTGGCCAACGAAGGCTACAACCGCATCCCGCTGATCGCCGAAGCGTTTGCCGATCTCGAAACCCCGCTCACGCTGTACCTGAAACTGGCCCAATCCCAGAACGCCGGCAAGAACACGTTCCTGCTCGAGTCGGTCGTTGGCGGCGAGCGTTTCGGCCGCTTCTCGTTCATCGGCCTGCCCGCCAATACCATCTTGCGCACGATCGGCACCCGCACCGAAATCGTCAAGAATGGCGCGGTCATCGAAACCCACGACGGCAACCCGCTCGACTTCATCGAGACCTATCAAAAACGTTTTAAAGTGGCGGTACGCCCCGGCATGCCGCGCTTCTGCGGCGGCCTGGCCGGCTACTTCGGCTACGACACCGTGCGCCACATCGAAAAAACCCTGGCCCATTCGCCCAATCAGCCGAAAGATGACCTGGGCCTGCCCGACATCCAGCTGATGGTCACCGAAGAACTGGCCGTGATCGACAACCTGTCGGGCAAGCTGTACCTGATCGTGTATGCGGACACCACCCAGCCCGAGTCGTTTTCCAAGGCGCGCCAGCGTTTAAAGGATCTGCGGATGATGCTGCGCCGGGGCGTGGAAGCGCCGGTCACCAGCGCGTCGGTGCGCACCGAGATCACGCGCGACTTCGCCAAGGAAGACTATCTGAAAGCGGTGGCCCGCGCCCACGAATACGTGATGGCCGGCGACCTGATGCAGGTGCAGATCGGCCAGCGCCTGCGCAAGCCGTACGTGGATTCGCCGCTGTCGCTGTATCGCGCACTGCGCTCGCTGAACCCGTCACCGTATATGTACTTCTATAACTTCGGCGACATGCAGATCGTCGGCGCGTCGCCCGAAATCTTGGTGCGCAACGAGACGCTGCCTGACGGCGAGAAAAAGGTCACGTTGCGCCCCATCGCCGGCACCCGCCCGCGCGGCGCCACACCGGAGCGCGACGCCGAACTGGCCACCGAACTGCTGGCCGACCCGAAAGAAATCGCCGAACACGTGATGCTGATCGACCTGGCGCGCAATGACCTCGGCCGCATTTCCGAGATCGGCAGCGTCAAGGTCACCGACCGCCTGGTCATTGAAAAATACTCGCACGTGCAGCACATCGTCTCGAATGTCGAGGGCAAGCTGAAAAGCGGCCTGTCGAACCTGGACGTGCTGCGCGCCACCTTCCCGGCCGGCACGCTCACCGGCGCACCGAAAGTGCGGGCGATGGAAGTGATCGACGAGCTGGAAATTTCCAAGCGCGGCATTTACGGCGGCGCCTGCGGCTACCTGTCGTTTGGCGGCGAAATGGACGTGGCGATTGCAATCCGCACCGGCGTCATCAAGGACGGCATGCTGTACGTGCAGGCTGCCGCCGGCATCGTCGCCGATTCCGTGGCCGAGATGGAATGGCAGGAAACCGAAAACAAGGCGCGCGCCGTGCTGCGCGCTGCCGAACAAGTACAAGATGGCCTGGATGGGGAGTTCTGACATGCTGCTAATGATCGACAATTACGACTCCTTCACCTACAACATCGTCCAGTACTTCGGCGAACTCGGTGAAGACGTGCGCGTGTACCGCAACGATGAAATCACGATTGCGGAAATCGAAGCGCTGAACCCGGACCACATCTGCATCTCGCCCGGTCCGAAAGACCCGGCGCAGGCGGGTATTTCCATCGATGTGCTGAAACACTTCGCTGGCAAGAAGCCGATTCTGGGCGTGTGCCTGGGCCACCAGGCCATCGGCGAAGCGTTCGGCGGTAAAGTCATCCGCGCCAAGCAGGTCATGCATGGCAAAACCTCTTTAATCGCGCATACGGGCGAAGGCGTCTTCAAGGACTTGCCGTCGCCGTTTACGGTGATCCGCTATCACTCGCTGGCCATCGAGCGCAGCTCGTTGCCGGCATGCCTGGAAGTGACGGCATGGACCGATGATGGCGAAATCATGGGCGTGCGGCACAAGGAATACGACATCGAGGGCGTGCAATTCCACCCCGAGTCGATCCTGTCCGAACACGGCCACGCACTGCTGAAGAACTTCCTGGTTCGTTAAGCACTGCTCTCCCCGCGCGTCCAAAATTCAAAGAAGGATTAGTCATGGCTATCACCCATCAAGAAGCACTGCTGCGCTGTATCGAACACCGCGAGATTTTCCACGACGAGATGCTGCACCTGTTCCGCCAGATCATGTCCGGCGAAATGTCGCCCACCATGGTGGCCGCCCTGACCATGGGCCTGCGCGTGAAAAAGGAAACCATCGGCGAGATCGCTGCTGCTGCGCAGGTAATGCGCGAATTCTCCACCAAGGTGCCGATGGCCGACACCACCGGCCTGCTCGACATCGTGGGTACGGGCGGCGACGGCGCCCACACGTTTAACATCTCCACCACTGCGATGTTCGTGGCGGCGGCCGCCGGCGCGCGCGTGGCCAAGCATGGTGGCCGCAGCGTGTCGTCATCTTCGGGCAGCGCCGACGTCATCGAGGCGCTGGGCGCCAACATCAATTTAAAGCCCGAGCAGATCGCCCAATCGATCGCGCAAACGGGCATCGGCTTCATGTTCGCGCCGAACCACCATGCGGCCATGAAGCACGTGGCGCCGGTGCGCCGCGAACTCGGCGTGCGCTCGATCTTCAACATCCTGGGACCGCTGACCAATCCGGCCGGTGCGCCCAATATCCTGATGGGCGTGTTCCATGCGGACCTGGTGGGCATCCAGGTGCGGGTGCTGCAGCGCCTCGGCGCGCAGCACGCGATCGTGGTGTATGGCCGCGACAATATGGACGAAGTATCGCTCGGCGCGGGCACCATGATCGGCGAACTGGTCGACGGCGAAATCCGCGAATACGAAATTCACCCCGAAGACTTCGGCCTGCCGATGATCGCCAGCCGCAACCTGAAAGTGGCCGACGCCGCCGAATCGAAAGCGAAGATGATGGAAGCGCTGCGCGGCGAACCGGGCGCCGCGTTCGACATCGTGGCGCTGAACGCCGGCACCGCGCTGTACGCAGCGGGCGTGGCCAGCTCGATCGAAGACGGCCTGCAACGCGCCCGCACGGCCATCACGTCGGGCGATGCGCTGAAAAAGGTCGAGCAATTCGTTCAAGTCACACAAAGCCTCGGCGCCGCCAACCAGGCATAAGCACCCGCATCCGCCGATCCGTCATCCCTGCGCAGGCGGGGATCCAATTGAAGCCCGTAAAGATGGAAGCACCACCATGTTCGGCATCCACGACCTGCCACTGTTCATCGTCACCGGCCTGCTGCTCAACATCATGCCCGGCCCCGACTCGCTGCTGATCATGACCCGCAGCGCCACCCAGGGCTGGCGTGCCGGCTCGGCTGCCGCGCTGGGCATCGGCGGCGGCACCATGGTGCATATCCTGGCCGCAGCACTGGGCCTGTCGGCGCTGCTGTCCACGTCCGCTGCCGCCTTCACGGCAGTCAAGTGGATCGGTGCTGCCTATATCATCTATGTGGGCATCGCCCTGCTGCGGGCCAAGCTGAAATCGGCGGTGGCCACGGACGCGATGCCATTGCACCTGCCGCGCCTGCCCTACGGTAAAATATTCTTGCAGGGATTTCTGACCAATGTGCTGAACCCGAAAGTGGCGCTGTTCTTTCTCGCCTTTGTGCCCCAGTTCATTTCGGCCGATTCCACCAGCAAGCCACTCGCATTCATCGTGCTCGGTTGCATTTTCAATATGAATGGCATGCTGTGGTGCCATGGCCTGGCGTTGTTTACCGCATTTGCCAGCACGCGCCTGAACATCCGGCCGCGCGTGGCGCAATGGCTCAACCGGGTGACCGGCGGCCTGTTCGTCGCCCTGGGGCTGCGCCTGGCGCTTTCAGAACCAACTTAACACTACGCTTAAAGTCCATCATGTCCGACATCCTCAACAAAATCCTCGCCGTCAAAGCCGACGAAGTGGCCGCCGCCAAAAAGCACCGCAGCTTCGCCAGCCTGCGCGACGACGTCGAATCGAACACCGAACTGCGCGCAGAGCTGCGCGGCTTCGAAGCGAGCCTGCGCGCCAAGATCGCCGCCGGCAAACCGGGGGTCATCACCGAAATTAAGAAGGCGTCGCCGTCGAAAGGCGTGATCCGCGCCGACTTCCGCCCGG
>Ga0308157_10004765_pt1 | contig 17652 bp, 11 predicted proteins | sample PhyBR1_FD_201035 | JGI IMG/M metagenome (GOLD analysis project Ga0308157, IMG submission 201035) | Phyllosphere microbial communities from UC Gill Tract Community Farm, Albany, California, United States - DLSLB.R1 | ecosystem: Host-associated > Plants > Phyllosphere > Unclassified | place: USA...
AGCGCACTTTGGGCCTGCTGCTGTTCGACCGCACGCGCCGCCGGGTCGCGCTCACTCCGGCGGGTGAAGCCCTGCTGCCCGACGTGCGCGACGTGCTGGCCCGCGCCCAGGCCCTGCCGGCGCGGGCACGGGCCGCAGCCCAGGGCGAGGTCGGGCGCATCCGGCTGGCCTTTGTCTCCACCGTGGGCTTCGAGCAATTGCCGGCCTGGGTGCGTGCCTTTCGCAGCGAATGCCCGCAGGTGGCGCTCGAACTTTTCGAGGCCACGGGCGATGTGCAGTTGCAGTGGCTCGAGCGTGGCGAGATCGACGCCGGCCTGCTGCTGCATTCGCCGCAGTTCGCGCCGCCTGGCTTGGCCGGGCTGCGGGTGGCGCGCGAGCCGCTGGTGCTGGCGCTGCCGTCGGCGCATCCGCTGGCGTTGCATGCCGACGCCCCACCATTGCCCGCCGTGCTGGCCGAGCCGCTGGTGATCTTCCCACGCCGCATCCTGCCTTCGGTGTACGACGGGATTTTTGCGCTCTACCACGCAGCCGGGCACTCCCCGCAGGTGGCGCAAGAGGCCATCCAGATGCAGACCATCGTCAACCTGGTAGCCGCCGGCCTGGGCCTGGCCTTCGTGCCGCAAAGCGTCATGCAGTTCCAGCGCCCCGGCGTGGTCTACCGCCAAGTCGCCCCACCACCGCGCCGGCAAGGGCCCGCGCTGCCCGAGTGCGAAACCCGGCTGGTGTGGAACGCGGCGTCAGCCAGCCCGGCGTTGGTGCGCTTCGTGGCCTTCGTGCAAGCGCTTCAGGCCAGGGAAGGGAATGGGCCAGCGAAAACAACTGGCAAAGATGATTTGCTATTGAATTAATAGCTGCCGGCGCAATGAATACGGCGGTGGAGGGCTAAAAGGCTTGAAATGACGTGCACGCCGCCCTGGTATGCACGCCGTGCCGAAACCGGCTGAGGGTTGGGTCAGTCGGCGGAAGCCGATTGCGTCTGCAGGTAGTTCTGCAAGCCGACCTTGTCGATCAGGCCGATCTGCTTTTCCAGCCAATAGGCGTGGTCCTCTTCCGTGTCGCGCAACTGGGCCAGCAGAAGGTCGCGGCTCACGTAATCGCGCACGCTTTCGCACAGCGCCATGCCGTTTTGCAAGGCGGCCCGCACTTCGTACTCGGTGGCGAGGTCCTTGCGCAGCATCTCGGGCACGGTGGTGCCGGGCGTGAACTCCTTGGGGCGCATGTCGGGCATGCCGCCCAGGAAGAGGATGCGGCGCAGCAGCGCGTCGGCGTGCTGGGTCTCTTCCTGCATTTCATGATCGATCCGCGTGTAGAGCTTGATGAAGCCCTGGTCTTCGTAGAGCCGCGAATGGATGAAGTACTGGTCGCGCGCAGCCAGCTCGCCGCGCAGCAGGTCTTTGAAATAGTCGATGACCTGTGGGTTTCCCTGCATGTTTTTTCCTTGGAATCAGGGCGCGAGTATCGCGCGGCCGGCAGCACCCCCGCAGGGAAAGCCCCCGGCATGGCGCTCTGCATGCGTACCGGGATCAGAAGCGTTCGCGTTGGGAGCGGTTCTTTGAGGGCTCCAGCACGGTTATTAATCCGATTAATGAACGTGCGTACCCACCGTTTTATAAATCGCCAATTTTATTTGGATCGTTTTATCTGCAGAGCGATGTTCGTTAGTCGAATGATTGCTTCGTGTCGGATGGGTCAGTCCGCTTTGTCATTTTTAAGATGCTTCAAGAAATTGCAGTGGAAATCCCATGAAGTCATCACCCATTGATTCGTCATCACGTCGCACTCAATCTGCGACGACTTCGGGAGAGGGTACGAGTACTCATCGCCCGCCCTTGAGGCATCGCTCTGCACTCAACCGACCGGCTGATTTGCCCCCTCGCGCCGACGGCAGTTCATCGAGTTCAAGGTCGTCTGCGCCAAGGCAAGCGTTTGCATTCCAACCCCGGGGACCTGCGCTGGATAGGCAAAGGCTGAGTGAAATTGCTGAGCGGGTCGTGTCAGAACCTGGTTCCAGCCTGATGATGTCTCCTTCGATAAGAGGGCAGGCGGTCAGATCGGAAATCAGGCCAGTACTGCCGCAGAGCAAGAGCGAGCAAAGGGAGTTGCTCGAGGATTTTTTGACGAATTGGGCAGGTCCCCAGTCGGTAAAAACCAAAATTCTCAAGGCCCACGAGCAGGAGTCCTTCGTTCTAGACTTGGAAGGGAAACATCTGAACAGCCTTCCGGATGGGCTTTTCTTGCTGCCACATTTGGGAAATCTCATTGTGAATGGCAACCCTTCACTCAAAAATTTGCCGCCCGATCTGGCGTACGCCCCCGCATTGGCTCGCATCCAGGCAAACGATTGTGACCTGCATGAGTTGCCGGAAAATATCGGTCAGGCGGGTGAGTTGGTCATGCTGGAGATTAAAAATAACGGCCAATTGACCGAACTCCCTGCATCGATGGCAGATTTGAAAAAATTCGAGGTGATCGAGGCCAGCCGTTGTAATTTGGTGGTTTTGCCAGAAGGCGGGATGGGCCCAAAAATCAGGCAAATCGACCTCTCTGATAATCCAGGGATCCGTCACTTGCCAGAAATATTTGCGGAGGGCACGAATATCGAGCATCTGGAATTAAAAGGTTGCTCACTCTCCAATATTCCCGACGGCATTGGACGTCTGCCGAAGTTGAGGGCTTTGAATTTGGCTGACAACATAGATATGCAGCAGCTTCCGTCAGGCCTCGACTTTAAAAAGGTGCATGTCGGCACACGAGGCACACAAATCCGGCTGATGGACCTGGTTTTAAATCAACCCATCAGTCCGCAGGTGCGTAAAGAGCAGGAAGCCAAGCTCAAGCACGTGCAAAAACAATGGGGAACGATCCAAAAGCTGATCGAGACCGGTAGCGCCAGGACCGCAGAAAGAGCAGAGGCCGCTCGGCTGGAAGTGGATCAAGGACGGGCGGGTCTCTCCAATACCGCGAAGTCAACGCCATTGGCAGGGCGTAATTGGAAGGCCGCTGATCATCAGATGAAGGACTGGATAGGGCAAAATCACCCGCTCGATACCGAACATCTCAAGCGCCTGAATGCGTTGCTGGGCAAGGGCACCATGCCTTTCAATGACCCCGATGCCTTTGAAAAATTTGGCGCTCGCTTTGGGGAGTTTCGCAGGCAACCGACCGGTTTCCCCCAGGGCACCTCTGCAGCTGCCGTAGTGGATGAGCGAGAAGTGGGGGCAGAGATGGCGCACTTCGATGAATGGTTTGAACATGCATCTGCTCAAGTGGATCAAGGCAGAATGAGTCCGGCTGAATTAGCCGCCGCGACGGTCCAGCGACTGATCAGCATCCATCCGTTTCCTGACGCCAACGGCCGCACAGCGAGACTGGCGGGTGATTGGGTGCTGATGAGCTACGGTCTTCCGCCCGTCAACAGCCCGCAACGTCCCATCATCGTGTATTCCAGCGGACGCAATCCAAACGGTCCCGACGATGCTTTGGCCTGGACAGTCGAGGGCATCACAAAAACCGTCGAGATTTATGAAAAACAGGTGGGATTAAAACCTTCCAAGCGTTGAAATCGCTGTTTTCAGGGGTGCAACGCATCTAGTCTTGTGTGAATTGAGTCACTGCTGCCCATGAAAACGACGGGCTTTGCGAAGTGTTTCCTGGCAAGCATTCTCAGTGCTTGTTTTGTCGCAACCGATGTAACCGCCTATGCCGGTGGAAGCGGCACCTCTTCGCTCGACTGGCCCCACGCGGGAGAAGTTCTCGACTATCGCTCTTGCGGCTGCGCCGACGCATGCTGGATGGCCGAAGTGCGGCACCAGCGAACGAAAGCCCTGAAAGCCCGCTTGCGGTGCGACTGCGAGACGCTGCACTATTCACGGTTCGCCAACCCTTCGGTGGAAACGGACTTTGGGAGTTGCGAAGCCATCAACCGCAGTGAACGCAAGCCGGAAGCGATACGGGAAAAACTGGAGGAGCTTCTGCGTCCTCCAGCAGTGCCCCGGGTTCAAAAGCCGTCAAGCCATGAGGCTGGCCCGGCGACTTGCCGGCGCCCTGAAATCACCGGCCGGTAGCTTCCTCAGAAATCCACAGCCGCCGACAGCATCAAAGTGCGCGGCGCGCCCACGGTCACGTAGTTGCTGACTACCCAGTAGTTCTTGTCGAACGCGTTCTCCAGGCTGGCGCGCAGGACCACGGGTTTGCCAGAGACCTTGGTGGCGTAGCGGGCGCCGATGTCCAGGCGCGTCCAATTGGCCACGCGCAGGCGGTTGGCGGCGTCGGCGTAAACCGGGGAGGTGTGGATGACTCGGCCGTTGAAGCTCAGGCCCTGCACGAAAGGCGTGTCCCAATCGAGGCCCAGGTTGAAGGTGCGGTCCGGCACGCCGGCGGCGTTGTTGCCCTGGTTCACGCCGCCTGCGGTGCGCGTGAGCTTGGCGTCGTTGAACGCGGCGCTGGCCATCAGGCGCAGGCCGCGCTGGACTTCGCCGTAGGCCGTCAGTTCCAGGCCGCGGTTGCGCTGCTCGCCGCCGAAGCTGTAGACGTTGGTGACCGGATCGGTGACCGCGCCGGGTTTCTTGATCTGGTAGATGGCGGCTTGCGTCGTCAGTTGGCCCCAGTCCACTTTCACGCCCACTTCGTGCTGCTTGGATTTTTGCGGCGCGAAGGTTTCGCCGGCGTTGGCGGTGGTGACGCCCGCGGTGGCGCCGCGGGTCAGGCCGGCGGTGTAGTTGGTGTACACCGAGATGTTCCTGGCCGGCTTGAACACCAGGCCCGCCAGCGGCGTCACGGCATTCTTTTTGTAATGGCTGCTGGACACGCCCGTGGTGGGCGTGAAGTTTTCCTGCGCCATGGTCTGGTGGCGCAGGCCCAGGGTGACCAGCAGGCGGTCGTCGAGGAAGGCCATGGTGTCGGCCAGCGCCAGGCTGGACTGGTCGGTGACCGAGCTCTTTCCGGGCTCTCCGCGGGCCACGGTCATCGCCGGCAGAGGAGAGGGGTTGTACAGGTTGGAGGGCCGGCTGGTGGCCGAGGTGGCGTAGAAGTAGCCCGTTTCCTGGTTCAGGTAGTTCGCGCCGATGGCGAGCGTGTGCTTGATGCCGCCCGTGTTGAACCGCGTGCGCAGTCCGATGTCGGCCGCCTTGGATTTCGTGTACTGGTCGTAGTAGGCGTTGGACACGTTGAAATTGCCCAGCGAATCGGGCCGGCCGCTGGGGAAGGTCTGCTCGTAGTCCATGTCCATGTAGCCCATGCTGCCGTACACGGTGGTGCGGTCGTTCAGGTCGTGCTCGACGCGCGACATGACGGTCTTGACGTTGTCCTGCAGCTTGGTGCCGGGGTAGAAGTTGAGCCGTGCGTCGGGCACTGCCGGAACGGTCGCGGCCGTGCCGGCGAAGTTGATCTGCGGGCGGAACTCCTTGGTTTCGCCGCGCGTGGCGAAGGCGTCGAGCGACCAGCGTGTGCGGGCGCCGGCGTAGTCGAGGCCGATGGAGCCCAGGCCCAGGTTCTGCTTGCCGCCGTCGATGTTGCCCTCGCCGCCGCGCACCAGGCCGTTGACGCGCACGCCCCACTGGTTGTCTTCGCCGAAGCGGCGGCCCACGTCCAGGTGCGTGCCCAGTTGCGCCTTGCCCATGTAGGTGGTGGTCAGGCGCGTGAGCGGTACGTCGGCCGCGCGCTTGGTGACCACGTTGATGCTGCCGCCGACGCTGCCGCTGGGGCCCACGCCGTTGGTCAGCGCGCCGGGGCCCTTGAGCACTTCGACGCGTTCGACCATTTCCAGCGGAATGCGCGTGGAGGGCGCGAGGCCGAACAGGCCGTTCATGCTGATGTCGCTGTTGGACACGGTGAAGCCGCGGATCTGGAAGTCGTCGCCGAAGCCGCCACGCGAGGTGAGCGTGCGCACGGAGGCATCGTTCATCACCACGTCGGCCACGCTCAGTGCCTGCTGGTTGTCGATCAGCTCCGACGTGTAGTTGGTCGTGCTGAACGGTACGTTCATCAGATCGGTGTTGCCCAGAATGCCCAGGTTGCCGCCGCGCGCGAACTGCCCGCCCGAATAGGTCTTCTGCAGGCCGCCGATGGCTTCCGCCTGATCGGACACGACCACTTCATCGAGCGCGGTTTTGGCAGCGGTCTGCGCGCTGACGCCGGCAGCGGCGACGAGCAGACCAGCGCCCACGCAATGGCGGACCAGGCGGGCGAGCGGGGTGGGAGCGAAACGGGGCATTGCGAGAAGGGCGTGTCGTTGCATGGTGTTCAGGGTTGCCTGGTTCCGGGGCATCAGCGCAGGAGCGCAGAGCGGCCCGGAGAAATGGGCGTTGAAAACGATGGGGACGGAGCGGCTTTTGCCAGGCTCCGTTGAGAAGAAAGGAAAGAATGAGAAGCGTTATCAATTATGCGATCCGTAAGAAAGCGGTTCATTGAGTGTTTCTTTTTGGTGCTATTTATTCGATAGCATCAGAGCCAGATAAACAGGCGGCAGGCAGTAGATTTGATTTGAATCCCGCTGGGCGGAATGCGGCGATGCTCGCTTTGGGGCGCTGTGCTTTAACCGTCTCGCCAACCCTGAGTCGTTCTCAGTGGGGGCTGCCAGCCCTCCGGCGGATGAGAACTGCCATGCCGCGCGGGCACAATACCGGCCACCATGCTGACGTACCCCCAAATCGACCCCATCGCCCTGCAAGTGGGCCCGCTGGCCATCCACTGGTACGGCCTCACCTATCTGGCCGCCTTCGGCCTGTTCATGTTCCTGGGCCTGCGGCGCCTGCGGCACCAGCCCTTCGCCTCCATCACCGGCCCCGGCGCCTGGACGCGGCGCGACGTGGAGGACATCCTCTTTCTCGGGGTGGTCGGCGTGGTGGTGGGCGGGCGCCTGGGCTATTGCCTGTTCTACAAGCCGGGCTATTACCTGTCGCATCCGCTGGAAATCTTCTACATCTGGCAGGGCGGCATGAGCTTTCATGGCGGGTTGCTGGGCGTGATCGCCTCCATGGTGTGGTTCGCCCACTCGCGCAAGCGGCCGTGGCTGCAGGTGGCCGACTTCGTGGCGCCGTGCGTACCGACGGGACTGGCGGCCGGTCGCGTGGGCAACTTCATCAACGGCGAGCTGTGGGGGCGTTTCAGCAGCCCGGATCTGCCATGGGGCATGGTCTTTCCGCAAAGCGGCTCGCTGCTGCCGCGCCACCCGTCGCAGGTCTATCAGTTCCTGCTGGAAGGCGTACTGCTGTTCGTGCTGCTGTGGCTCTATGCCCGCCGCGAGCGCCGCCAGGGCGAAGTGGCCGCGGCCTTTTTGGTGGGCTACGGCACTTTCCGCTTCATCGCCGAATACTTCCGCGAGCCCGATGCGTTCCTGGGCATTCTTTCGCTGGGCATGAGCATGGGGCAGTGGCTGTGCGTGCCGATGATCGTGGCCGGCATTGCGATGTGGGTGTGGGCGCGTCGCCAGCCAGTGCTGCAAAGAGCTTGATGCCTTTTGAGGATTCAGCGCAATAAAGACGTGCGCTGAATGCTATAAAAAATATAGCGTATCGTTCTTCTGCACGCCATTGAAAAGATGGCGCGCAGGGCCCCCGCCATGGCGTCCGCGTGGCGGCGGCGGTGGGACGCTCGGCTTCTGGGTTCGAGCCACCCAGCCCGAGAGTGCGGCGCTCCTCGGGCGAAACCGCTCACAAACTGCCTGTCGAGCGGCCTGATCCGTCCGTTTTTGCGACCCAGGCAATCCCTGATAGCCAAAAGTCTGGACCGATCGCCATAATTATGCGAAATTACATGCAATGTCGCGCGATGCCAGCGTGTTGCTGCATGTTGCACTGCGTTTTCAACGTTAACGAGGTCGATCGCTCAAGCCAACCTACCGACTGTTGCCATGACCCTGCCCGCCGTTGTGCGTTCCCAAGCCCCGTCCCTGCATGCCGAAGCTGCGGAGCGCATCCGCGAGCTGATCTTTGCCGGCCAGTTGCCGCCGGGCAGCTTCGTGGACGAGGTCGCGCTGTGCGACCGGCTGGCCATCTCGCGCACGCCGCTGCGCGAGGCGCTGAAGGTGCTGGTGGCGGAAGGGCTGCTGCGCCACGAACCCCGCCGAGGCTGCTTCGTGGCCGAGGTGACCGAGCGCGATCTGGACGAGATCTTCCCCGTCATCGCGCTGCTGGAGGGCCGTGCCGCGCACGAGGCCACCCTGCGCGCTGGCGAGGCCGACATCGCCGCGCTCGAAATCCTGCATGAACGCCTGCGCGAACACGCAGCGGCCGGGCGCATCGCCGAGTACTACGCGGCCAACCATGCCATTCACGAAGCGCTCATCACCCTGGCCGACAACCGCTGGCTCGCCCAGGTGATCGGCGACCTGCGCAAGATCCTGCGCCTGGCGCGCCTGCAGCAGTTGCGGGCGCCGGGCCGGCTGCAGCAAAGCCTGGCCGAGCACCTGGAACTGTTCGACGCCATCAAGCTGCGTGCGCCGGAAGTGGCCGAAGAGGCCATGCGCACCCATCTCGTGCGCCAGCGCGCCGCGCTGCGCGACATCGCCCGCAACCAACACTCGAGGATCACGCCATGAATGCCGCCGCCGAATGGATCACGCGCAGCGTTTCCCGCCTGCGCCCCGCAGACAGCAAGACCGAATCGGCCGATGGCGCGGGCAGCGCCCCGGCCAAGCCGCAGCCACCGCGCTCCACGCACGAGCGTCTGCAGGCCACGCTGCGCCGCGGCAAGGAGGCCCTGTCGCCCCGCGCGCTGCGGCGGCTGCTGGCCGATCTGCAAGAGGTGGCGGCGCCGCAGGTGAGCGAGGTCGAGGGGGGGCGCCGCGCGCAGACCGTCGCGGCCTGGTACGCCACGGCCGAGCCCGAAGAGCGCCGGGACATGTGGCTGCTGCTGTGCGAGCAGTTTTCGCCCGACGTCACGCGGTTCAAGTCGGCGCGCCAGCGCTACGAAGCCGCAGCCGGCACGGCCGAAGAGGCCCATGCCGAAATCCACCTGCGCCGCGCACTGGTGTCGCCCCGCACGCGGCTGCTGCAGCGGTTCGCGGTGTTCCCGAACGGCATGCGGTTCCTGCTCGACCTGCGGGCCGAGCTGCTGCCCCAGCTGAAAGGCGACAAGCGCCTGGTGGCGCTCGACGCCGAGCTGGAGCAACTGTTCTCCACCTGGTTCGACGTGGCGTTTCTCGAGCTCAAGCGCCTCTCGTGGGATTCGCCCGCGTCGCTGATCGAAAAGCTCATCAAGTACGAAGCGGTGCACGACATCCGCAGCTGGGCGGATTTGAAGAACCGGCTGGACAGCGACCGCCGCTGCTATGGCTTCTTCCACCCGCGCCTGCCCAACGAGCCGCTGATCTTCGTCGAGGTGGCGCTGGTCACCGACCTGTCCGCCAGCATCACGCCGCTGCTGGACGAGGGCGCCGCGCCGTCCGACCTGTCCAAGGCGACCACCGCCATCTTCTATTCCATCAGCAACACGCAGACGGGGCTGCGGGGCGTGAGCTTCGGCGATTCGCTCATCAAGCACGTGGTGGAAACGCTCACCGACGAGTTCCCGCGGCTGCGCACGTTTGCCACGCTGTCGCCCATTCCGGGCTTTCGGTCATGGCTGTCCAAGCACTGCGCCGCGGCGCTGGACCAACTCGACGAAAAGCGCCGCACCGAGCTGGGCAAGGCCGTGGGGTTCGAGCCGCCCCAGGCCGCGCACGTGCTGGCCGCGGCCGAGCAGGCGCTGGACCTGCCGCTCAAATCGCCCGTGCGCCAGCTGCTGCTGCAGTGCGCGGCGCGCTACCTGGGGCGCGAGTTGAACGAGGGCAAGCCGATCGACCCGGTGGCACGGTTCCACCTGGGCAACGGCGCGCGCGTGGAGCGGCTGAACTGGGCGGGCGACCCGTCGCCCAAGGGCGTCAAACAATCGTTTGGCCTGATGGTGAACTATCTTTACGATCTGAAGCGGATCGACAAACACCGCGGCCTGCTGGCGCAGGGCCGCGTGCCGATGTCGGGAGACATCGAAAGCCTGTGCCGGGATTGACCCGCGGGCAGGGGTAGAAAAAGGGCCGGCGCGTGCCACGGGACGCGCGCCAGGCTTTTCGCCCCTGCGGTGGAGGCCGGTGCTGGCGCGGTGGAGCGCGCCTTCCTTGCATGCACAACAGAGACAACGACAGGAGACAAAAAACCATGAGCGATTCCTCTTTGCAGCGCCGCGGCGTGCTGCGCGGCGCGGCTGCGGCCGGCCTCGCCTTCGCCACCGGCCAATCCTTCGCGGCCGACCCGGCATGGCCCTCGCGGCCGGTGAACCTGGTCGTGCCGTTCCCGGCCGGCGGCGGCACCGACGCCTTCGCGCGGCCCTTCGCGGCGCAGTTCGCCAAGTCCACGGGAAAGACGCTGGTGATCGACAACCGCGGCGGCGCGGGGGGCACGGTGGGCGCCAGCTTCGCGGCCAAGGCGCAGCCGGATGGCTACACGCTCTTCATGGGCGGCACGCACCACGTCATCGCGCCGTCGATGTACCCCAAGCTCGACTACGACATCGAGAAAGACTTCATTCCCCTGGCGCTGCTGGCCAACGTGCCCCAGGTGGTCGTGGTCAACCCGCGCACGGTGCAGGCGACGAACATGCAGCAGTTCCTGGATTTCCTGCGGCGCAATCCGGGCAAGCTCAACTACGCCTCGGCCGGCGCGGGCACCTCGCACCATCTGGCGGGCGAGCTGTTCAAGCTGCAGACCAACACCTTCATCACGCACATTCCCTACCGCGGCGCGGGCCCGGCGCTGCAGGACCTGATCGGCGGCAACGTGGACATGATGTTCGACGGCCTGGGATCGTCCGCCGCGCACATCAAGGGCGGCCGCATCAAGGCGCTGATGGTGGCCGGCACCAAGCGCAACCCGGCCTTCCCCGACGTGCCCTGCGCGGCCGAAGTGGGCCTGCCGGACTACACCGTGACGACCTGGTACGGCCTGTGGGCGCCCAAGGGCACGCCGGCCGACCTGCAGGCGCGCATCGTCGAAGAGGCGCAGCGCCTGGGCACCGCCGAAGAGCTGAAGGCCGTGTGGGCCAAGAACGGCGCCGACTATGGCGGCATGACCCAGCCGCAGTTCGCCGCGATGGTGAGTTCCGAAGTGCGGCGCTGGGCCAAGGTGGTCAAGGAATCGGGCGCCAAGCTCGACTGACCGGGCCGTTCGGCGCGGGCGGGGTGAAGCGGGGGCCGGCAGGGTCGGCGGTTCGTCGGGCAGCAAATCGGAGATCGGGTCAATGGCGGGTGACATCGTGGTGGAGCGGATGGATGTGTCGGACGGCGCCGCAGGGGTGGTGCGCGTGCTGCTGCGCCACCCGGGGCGGCTCAACGCCATGTCCCGCGCGATGTGGCGCCAGCTGCGCTTGGTGTTCGAGGCGCTGCAGGACGACGCCAGCGCCCGCTGCGTGCTGATCGAAGGCGAGGGCGATGCCTTCTGCGCCGGTGGCGACATCTCCGAATACCCCGCCTTTCGCTTCGACCCTGCGGCGCTGCGCGACTTCCATGAAACCGAGGTGTGGGGCGGGCTCGCCGCCATGCTGCAGTGCGATGTGCCCATCGTGGCCTGCATTCGCGGTGCCTGCATGGGCGCGGGCGTGGAGATCGCCAGTGCCTGCGACGTGCGCTTCGCAGGCACCCATGCCCGCTTCGGCGCACCCATCGCCAAGCTTGGGTTTCCCATGGCCCCGCGCGAGGCGCAACTGGTCGCCGGCGCGGTGGGCGACCTCGTCGCCCGGCAGATGCTGCTGGAGGCGGCCACCTTCGGCGCCGACGACATGGCGGCGCGCGGTTTTCTGAACCGCGTGGTGCCCGAGGCATCGCTGGCCGCCGAGGCGCTGGCGAGCGCGTGCCGCATCGCCGCGCTGGGCCCCGCCGCGGCGCGCATGAACAAGCAAACGCTTCGGGCATTGAAATGGCCTCCAGCGCATATTCCCCTAGGGAGTAGTGCTATTGAAAATATAGCATCGACCTTGAATGGCTCCGCCGCCTCCACCGGTGCCGCCCCTGCGGTGCCCGACCCCTACGCCTACGCGGACAGCCCCGAGCACCGCGAAGGCATCGCGGCCTTTCTGGCCAAACGTCCTCCTGTCTTCTGATTGCTTCCATGAGCCAACACAACCTGTTCACCGCCCTGCGCGCAGCCTTTCCGGACGACCTGGACACCGTGGCCGTCGAAACCACGGCCACCGACGGCACGCCACTGCACTACACCTGGAGCGACCTGGAGCGCGCCAGCGCCCGCATCGCCAACCTGCTCGATTCGCTGAAGCTGCCCGAGGGCAGCCGCATCGCGGTGCAGGTCGAAAAGTCGGTCGAAGCGCTCATGCTGTACCTGGGCACGCTGCGCGCCGGCCACGTCTTTCTGCCGCTCAACACCGCCTACCAGAGCGCCGAGATCGAATACTTCGTGGGCAATGCCGAGCCAGCCGTGGTGGTCTGCACGCCGGCCAATTTCGGCTGGGTGTCCAAGATCGCGTTCACGGCCGGCACGCAGCACGTGTTCACCCTGGGCGACGACCGCACCGGCAGCCTGCTGGAGCGCGCATCGCACCACGGCGACACGCAGCTGCCCGCCACGCGCGCGGCCGATGACCTGGCCGCCATCCTGTACACCAGCGGCACCACTGGCCGCAGCAAGGGCGCCATGCTCACGCACGGCAACCTGCTGTCCAACGCGCAGGTGCTCAAGGACTACTGGGGCTGGACGAAGACCGGCGGGCCCGACGGCCGGGGCGACGTGCTCATCCATGCGCTGCCCATCTTTCACGTGCACGGCCTGTTCGTGGCCATCCACGCGGCGCTGCTCAACGGCAGCAAGATGATCTGGCTCGCCAAGTTCGACCCGCGCGCCGTGATCGCCGCGATGCCGCGCGCCACCGTGTTCATGGGCGTGCCCACGCTGTACGTGCGGCTGCTGGCCGAGCCGGGCCTCACCCGCGAGGCGGTGCGCAACATGCGGCTGTTCATCGCCGGCTCCGCGCCGCTGCTGATCGAGACCTTCCGTGAATGGCAGGATCGCACCGGCCACACCATCCTGGAGCGCTACGGCATGAGCGAGACGATCATGCTCACGTCCAACCCCTACGCGGCCGACGGCCGCCACGGCGGGCAGGACGAGCGCCGCGGCGGCACCGTGGGCTTTCCGCTGCCGGGCGTGGACCTGCGCGTGGTGGACGATGCGGGCCAGCCGCTGCCGGACGGCGAGATCGGCAACATCCAGGTGCGCGGCCCCAACGTGTTCAAGGGCTACTGGCGCATGCCCGAGAAAACGCAGGAAGAGTTCAGCATCGATGCGCAAGGCCATCGCTGGTTCAAGACGGGCGACGTGGGCAAGGTGGACGAGCGCGGCTACGCGAGCATCGTGGGCCGCAGCAAGGACCTCATCATCAGCGGCGGCTACAACGTCTATCCCGCCGAGATCGAGGGCTACATCAACGAGATGCCCGGCGTGGCCGAAAGCGCGCTGATCGGCGTGCCGCACCCGGACTTCGGCGAAGTGGGCGTGGCCGTGGTCACGCCGAAGCCCGGCGCGCAGCTGGATGCCGACGCCATCGTGGTGCAGCTCAAGTCGCAGCTGGCCAACTTCAAGATTCCCAAGCGCTGCTTCATCGCCGCGGAACTGCCCCGCAACACCATGGGCAAGGTGCAGAAGAACCTGCTGCGCGAGCAGCACAAGGGCCTGTTCGCGGGCTGATGGGGTTGCCGCCACCGGCGCCGCGGGCCTCGCCTTGCAGCCGGTGGCTGGCCTGACCGGTGGCCCGGTCGGCGGAATCGAGGGGAAAGCCGCTTCACCGCAGCGGCAGCCGGTGCTAACCTGAAGGCGCCTTCGCCCTCTGGAACCGTGCTGAATGCCTCTTGCCTTGCCCCGAGCCCCGGCGGCCCCCCTTCCTCCCGACCGTCCTGACAAGGACCGCTCCGTCGCATCGACGGTGCTGTTCGTCGTGCTGGTCGCACTGCTGCTCGTGGCCTCCAACGTGTGGCTGGCCTGGCGCGCGCGCGACGCCGAATGGCAGCAGGCCACCGACTCGGCGCGCAACCTCACGCACGCCTTTTCACAGCAGACCGATGCCATGTTCGCCGAAGTCGGCCGGGTGCTCGCCAGCGTGGTGTATGAGCTGGAGCGCTCCGACATGGCGCCCGAAGCGCTGGAGCGCCTGCAGCCCGTGCTGGTCACGCACGTGGCCCAGTCGGAGCACCTGCACGGCCTGTTCATCTTCGGGCGAGACGGCAGCTGGCTCGTCAACTCGCAGCCCGTGCAGAACCCCCAGGCCAACAACGCCGACCGCGCCTATTTCATCCACCACCGCGACAGCCCGAGCACGCGCCTGGCCATCGGCAAGCCCATCGTCAGCCGTTCGTCGGGCGTGTGGGTGATTCCCGTGTCCCGCCGCATCGACGACGCCAACGGCCAGTTCGCGGGCGTGGCGCTGGCGACGATCCGGGTGGACTACGTGCTCGGCCTGCTGAACGGCCTGGAGATCGGGGAGCGGGGCGCCATCGCGCTGCTGCTGGGCGAGGGCACCGTGCTGGCGCGCCGGCCCTTTTTCACCGAAGACCTGGGGCGGAACCTGGGCTCCTCCGCGTACTTTCGCACCCTGGCGGAAAACCGGTCCGGCATCACGACGGTGCCGTCGCCCATCGACGGCGTGCGCCGCCTGGTGAGCTTCGAGCATGCCAAGAGCAACCCGCTGTTGATCACGGTGGCGCTGGCGGAAGACGAAGTGCTGGCGGAATGGCGCCGCGCCGCCACGGTGCAGGCCCTGGGCATTTTGCTGCTGGTGTCGGTGGTCGGGCTGTCGGGCGGCTATGTCATCCGGACGGTCCGGCACCGCCGCGATGTCGAGCGCGACCTGACCGCCGCGCGCGATGCGCTGGTGCTCGCCAATGACAAGCTGGAACACCTCGCCGAGCACGACGGCCTGACGGGCCTGTACAACCGCCGCGCCTATGACCAGCGCGTTGCCGAGGTGATGGCCCGCTGCCGCCGCAGCCGCCAGCCGGTGTCGGTCGTCATGTTCGACGTCGATTTTTTCAAGAAGTACAACGATGCCCTCGGCCACCCGCAGGGCGACGAATGCCTGCGCCAGGTCGCCCGCGCGCTGGAGGCCTCGGTGCGCCGGCCCGGCGATCTGGTGGCGCGCTATGGCGGGGAGGAGTTCGTCATCGTGCTGCCCGAAACGGACGCCTCGGGCGCCGCCCTGGTGGCCTCGGCCGCCCGCGCCGCAGTGCGGGCGCTGGAAATACCGCACCCCGAAAGCCCTTTCGACTGCGTGACGGTGAGCGGCGGCCTGGCCTGCTGCGACTGGACAGACAGGGCTCCCGCCACTGCGAAGGACCTGCTGGCCGAGGCCGATGCAGCGCTGTACGCCGCCAAGCAGGCCGGGCGCAACACCGTGCGGTCCGTGGGTGAGGGTGGCGCAGGCCCCGACACCGGCCCGGGCCCGGCCTGAGCGTCTGACCACATCACCCGCAGGGACGGCCTGCCGCCGCGCTGGCGGGCAGCCGCGGGCTCAAGAGGCCGCTGCGGGCTCCACGCCACAGAAGATGCACCCCGGCGCGGGCGCGGTGCCCACGCCCGGGTCGGTGCCCGCCGCATGGCTGCAGCAGTGCTCCAGCCAGCCGCTCACCAGCCGGTACACCGACAGGTTGGTGCGGGCCGTGGGCGCGCACAGGTAGTAGCCCAGCGGACTTTGAAAGCGCTGGCCCAGCGGCTCCACCAGCGAGCCGGCCTGCAGTTCGTCTTCCACCAGGCACGTCGGCACGATGCCCACGCCGAAGCCCGACACAGCTGCCCGGATGATGAGCGAATACAGGTTGAAGCCCGGCCCGAAGCGGCTGCCGCCGGTGTCGCCGCCATTGGCCACCATCCAGTCGTGCCAGGCCAGCGGCACCTCGATGTGCTGCAGCAGGGTGGCGCGCTGCAGGTCGGCGGGGCTGCGCAGCGGCAGGCTGTCGCGCAGCTGGGGGCTGCAGACGATGCTGGTCTCCTGCCCGATCAGGTAGCGCGCATTGGCGCTGGGCCAGTTGCCATAGCCGTACTGGATGGCCGCGTCGAACTCGTGCGGCACCGCGAAGTCGTGCGCGTGCTGGTAGCGCACGAAGTTCAGCGACACCTGCGGCAGCGTGCGTTTGAAGTGCCCCAGGCGCGGGAACAGCCACTGCGCCGCGAAAGTGGGCGGCACCGACAGGTTGAGCGCGCCGCCATCGCCGCCGTACGACATGAGTTGTGCGGTGGCCGATTCCAGCGCCGCCATCGCGGGGCGGGTGGCGTTGAGGTAGGTGGCGCCCGCATCGGTCAGCTCCAGCCCCGAGGATCGGCGGATGAAGAGCTTTTGCCCCAGGTAGTCCTCCAGCGATGCGATGTGGCGGCTGATGGCGCTCTGGGTGACGCACAGCTCCTTGGCCGCCATGGTGAAAGCCTGGTGCTTTGCCGCAGAGTGGAAAGCGTTCAGTTCGGAGAGGGTGGGGCAGAGGCGGCGCATGCAGTGATATGAGCTGTAGTCATGGGCGGTTGAGATTTTAGGCGTTGCGACGGGAGCGGATTGGCCTGATAAATGCAACCTGTGACGGCGTTGTGACGGTTTTCCCCGAATGGAGTGCTTTCAGTGCACCGCAAACGGGACGGCGCAGGCCCATGGTCTTCCGGTTTCGCAGGCCATGAGTAATTTTGAAGCCCCTTTTTTGAATCTTCCTCTTCATGACCGCTTTGTTGATTGAGAACAGCCAGGTGCTGGACGTGCATGCCCTCACGCTGCGCGCCGGCCTTTCGGTCCTCGTGCAGGATGGCCGCATCGCGGCGGTGGCCGAGGGGCTGCAGGCCCCCGAAGGCGCCACGGTGATCGACGCGCGCGGCATGACGCTCATGCCCGGCCTGATCGACTGCCACGTGCACGTGGTGGCGTCGTCGTTCAACCTGGGCACGGTGGCCAAGATGCCCAACGTGTTCACCATGCTGCGGTCGCTGCCCATCATGCGCGGCATGCTGGACCGCGGTTTCACCACGGTGCGCGATGCCGGCGGCGGCGACTGGTCGCTGGCCGAAGCGGTGCGCACCGGGCTGGTGCCGGGCCCGCGCATCTTCCCCTCGGGCAAGGCGCTGTCGCAGACCGGCGGGCATGCGGATTTCCGCGAGCGCAACGACAACCTGGACGTGTGTTCTTGCGCCTACAAGCTGGGCAACATCGGCCGCGTGGTCGATGGCGTGGACGCCTGCCGCCTGGCGGTGCGCGAAGAAATCCTCAAGGGCGCCACGCAGATCAAGGTGATGGCCTCGGGCGGCGTGGCGTCGCCCAACGACCCGATCGGCAACCTGGGCTATTCCGAGGCCGAGCTGCGCGCCATCGTCGAAGAGGCCTCCAACGCCAACACCTATGTGATGGCCCATGCCTACACGCCCCGCGCCATCGCCCGCGCCGTGCGCTGCGGCGTGCGCACCATCGAGCACGGCAACCTGGTGGACGCGCCCACGGCCGAACTCATGGCCGAGATGGGCGCCTTCATGGTGCCCACGCTCATCACCTACGAGGGCCTGGCTAACGAGGGCGAGCGCTATGGCCTGCCGGCGGTCTCCATCGCCAAGATCGATTCGGTGCGCAGCCAGGGCAAGGCAGCCATCGAAATTTTGGCCAAGGCCGGCGTGAAGATGGGCCTGGGCAGCGACCTGCTGGCCGAAACGCATT
>Ga0308157_10004767_pt1 | contig 17649 bp, 16 predicted proteins | sample PhyBR1_FD_201035 | JGI IMG/M metagenome (GOLD analysis project Ga0308157, IMG submission 201035) | Phyllosphere microbial communities from UC Gill Tract Community Farm, Albany, California, United States - DLSLB.R1 | ecosystem: Host-associated > Plants > Phyllosphere > Unclassified | place: USA...
ACTTTTGTCAGCTATGACGTGCCGCGGCGTGAGAGTCAAACCGTGCTGGATGTAGTGACCTATATCCAGCGTCATCTCGACAGCACATTGAGCTATCGCTTTTCCTGCCGCGTCGGGATGTGTGGTTCATGTGCGATGACGGTCAATGGCGTCGCGCGCTGGACCTGTCGTACACATGTATCCAAAGTCGTCAGCGATGGCGAACTGGAAATCGCCCCCTTATCCAATCTGCCAGTGGTGAAAGACCTGGCCACCGATATGAGCGAGTTCTTCGATAAATGGGCGCGTGGCAAAGGACAGTTCAAGGGTGCTCGTACACGCCACGAAGATTTTGCCAGCGTGGATCCGGCCTCCAAGGCAAGACAGGCGGCCAGCGCCGGTATTGAATGTATCGGCTGTGGCGTCTGCTATGCCTCGTGTGACGTCGTGACATGGCGACCGGCGTTTCTGGGTCCTGCGGCGCTGAATCGCGCCTGGACCCTGGTCAACGATGTACGTGATACCAATCAGCAGCAACGCTTGCGGGCAGTGGCCGGCGATGCCGGTTGCCATGCCTGCCATACACAAGGTTCATGCACCCAACGTTGCCCGAAGCAAATCGCCCCTACTGCCGGCATCTCGGGTCTGAAGTTACTGGCTGCACGCGCGGCCTTGCGAGGCAAACTATGAACCAGATCGCAACCCAGCAGGCGCGTGCCTGGTATGTGCAGCGCATCAGCGCAATGGTATTGGCGCTCTGCGTATTGGTTCACATCGGCGTCATCATGTATGCGGTGCGTGGCGGGCTGAGCGGTAGCGAGATTCTTGAACGTACACGCGGCAGTCTGGCTTTCGCTTTGTTTTACGGCGTCTTTGTGCTGGCGTGCGCGGCCCATGTGCCGGTCGGACTGGCCAATATCGCCCAAGAGTGGCTAGGCTGGCATCCTCACACGGCGCAAATACTGTCGCTGCTGGCAGCGCTACTGATCCTGGCAATGGGATGGTGCGCAGTATATGGAGTAATCCTGCCATGAAACGCAGCAATGACTACCGCGCCAGATCGCATCCGGCTTACTGGGCCTTCCTCGTGCACCGTTTATCCGGCCTAGTACTGGCCTTGTTCCTGCCCCTGCACTTCCTGGCATTGAGCCAGTCATTGCGGGGTGAAGCATCGCTCAATGACTTTATCCGCTTTGCAGATCAGCCGCTGTTCAAGTTCGGCGAATGGTGCCTGGTGGTGCTGCTGTCCCTTCATATGATGGGTGGGGTACGGCTGCTGCTGATCGAGTTTCGCGACTGGAGCGGAACCCGCAACAACTGGATCGCTGCCGCACTGGGTATCGGCATGGCGACCGGCCTGGCATTTGCACTTGCCCTGACGAGTTAATACAGACAGGAATCGACACCGTGAAAATCGATCTGAAAGTAGTGGAAGAAACGGCCAAGGAGTTATACATCCGCGCCCTCAAAATCCTGCCGCCGGATATCAAGAGCGGCCTGACGGAACTGGTCAGACAAGAATCCACGCCAAGCGCGAAGAACATCCTGGAGACCATGGTCACCAATATCAGCGTGGCTGAAGCACAAGAGAATTTGTTGTGCCAGGATACCGGCGTTCCCATTTATAAAGTCAGTATAGGCAGCGGTGTTGAAGTCGATGGTTATGCCTTAAAGCAAGCGATCCGCACTGGCTGCGAACGCGCCACGCGGGAACACCCACTGCGCTCATCCGTCGTCCATCCCCTTACCCGCAAGAACGAACACACATCCTGCGGCATCGAGATTCCGGCCATCAGCATCGACTTCTCCGCCACGCCGGATGTGATGACGATGCTCATGATCCCGAAAGGAAGTGGTTCCGAGAACAACTCATTCCTGAAGATGGCGATTCCGGCAGAAGGTATCGATGCGATTAAAAAATTTACCGTTGATTGTGTGCTGGCAGCCGGCGGCAAAACCTGCCCGCCCACGATCGTCGGGGTCGGCATAGGCGGCACCTCCGAATTGTGCGTGGCGCTGGCTAAACGCGCATCGACCCGTGCACTCGGCACCCACTGCGCAGATCCGGCTGGTGCAGAACTGGAACAACAATTATCCGTCGCCATCAATGGGCTCGGCGTCGGGCCGCAAGGCCTGGGCGGTGATGCCACTGCCTTTGCCGTACACATCGAACTGGCAGCCACCCACATCACGATGAATCCGGTAGCAGTCAATATGCAGTGTCATTCCGCGCGACGGGCGACGGCAACCTTCACGCCCGATGGCGTGGCCTTCGGATTCTGATCATGGCCCACTACGAACTCAGCACCCCTGTCAGCGAAGCGCAGATTCGACAGCTACGCGTTAATGACACCGTGACCCTGCAACAGACACTGTTCGGCATCCGCGACGCAACGCAGATACACATGTTCGATCGCGGCCGCACGACGCGCTTTGATTTGAATGGCCACGCCGTCATACACACGGCACCAAACGTGAAGAAGGTGCTCCCGACCGACGCCTATCCGGCGGGCTACCAGCCTATCTGCATCGGTACCACCACGTCGGATCGCATGGAGCGCTTCACCCGACCGCTGATGACCAAGAATGGTGTACGCATCATCATCGGTAAAGGTGGCATGCGCGAAGACTCACTCGCTGCGTTCCAGGAATTGGGCGGCGTATATCTGGCGATCGTCGGCGGCACGGCCGCACTCGAGACGACCTGGATCAAGCAGATAGAAGACGTTGACCTGGATGACCTCAATCCGGAATCCCTATGGAAATTCCGCATTGCTAACTTCGGCCCCCTGCTGGTGGCGATGGATAGTCACGGCGGCAGCCTGTACAACGAAGTCAACAAGGGCATCTCGGCGCGGCGCGCTGATGTATTAGCCAGCCTTGGAGTGAAAAGCATATGAGCAATAGCGCGCACAGCGGTACCCATGCAGCCGCGCGTATCAAGCGTGTGGTCACCGACATCCTGGTGCTGGGCTCGGGTGGTGCCGGCCTGTTCGCGGCTTTACATGCGCACCAGGCCAACCCGTCATTATCCATTACGGTGGCGGTGAAAGGTTTACTTGGCAAATCGGGTTGTACCCGCATGGTGCAAGGCGGCTATAACGTCGCACTGGCCGAAGGTGATTCGATCGAGCGTCACTTCATGGACACCATAGAAGGCGGCAAATGGTTGTCCGATCAGGACCTGGCGTGGACACTCGTCACCAAAGCCATCGAACGCATCCATGAACTGGAAAATGAACTCGGCTGCTTTTTTGATCGCAACCCGGACGGCACTGTGCATCAGAAAGCATTCGCCGGACAAACCTTCGACCGTACCGTACATAAAGGCGACCTGACAGGCATCGAGATCATGAACCGACTGGCGGAACAGATCTGGAATCGCGGCATAGCGCGCCTGGAAGAACATCGCGCAGTGGAATTGATCAAGACCGCCGATGGCAAATCACTGGCTGGCGTCCTGATGATAGACATGCGTTGCGGCGAGTTTGTATTTGTCCAGGCCAAAGCGGTGTTGCTGGCGACCGGAGGTGGCCCGACCATGTACAAGTTCCACACGCCCTCCGGCGAGAAGAGCTGCGACGGTCTGGCGATGGCGTTACGCGCTGGCTTGCCCTTGCGCGATATGGAAATGGTGCAGTTTCATCCGACCGGCCTGCTGGCCGGACCAGATACCCGCATGACAGGTACCGTAATTGAAGAAGGCTTGCGCGGTGCAGGTGGTTATCTGCTGAACGGATTGAATGAACGCTTTATGCATAACTACGATCCGCGTAATGAACGTGCCACCCGCGATATCGTCTCACGTTCGATTTACTCAGAGATGCGCGCTGGGCGCACCACACCGAACGGCGGTGTCTACATCAGCATGGCGCATCTCGGACCAGCCAAGGTACGTGTGCAGTTCAAGGGCATGGTCGAACGTTGCGCCGATTGCGGCTTTGACCTAGCCGGTGGCCTGGTGGAAGTGGTTCCCACCGCACATTACATGATGGGCGGCGTGGTGTTCCGGCCTGATTGCACTACAGCCCTGCATGGCTTGTTTGCAGCGGGTGAAGATACCGGTGGCGTGCATGGCGCCAATCGCCTCGGCGGCAATGGCGTGGCTAACTCTACAGTGTTCGGCGGCATCGCCGGTGAATCGATGGCATCGTGGCTGGTTGATAACCAGGACTTGCGCGAGCCGGATATGAACGCGATAGAGCAAAGCATTAGCGCGCATCGGATACCGTTCGGTAATCCGGTTGGTAATTTACAGGCGTTACGCGAAGCCTTGTATGAATGCATGTGGGAAGACGTCGGCATCCTGCGTACCGCGGAAGGCTTGCAACGTGGCATCGCCAAACTGGCTGAGCTGGATCGCGAACTGGCAAGCATAGGCGTCGCCGATGATGATCCGGCCTTTAATATGACCTGGCACGACTGGCTGAACCTGCGCAGCCTGTTAGCCGTCAGCCGCGCAATTGCGACTGCTGCGCTGGCACGTGAAGATTCGCGCGGTGCGCATTTCCGCGAGGACGCTCCGCACACCAGTGCATTGGCGACCTCTGCTTATACCGTGGTGAAACAGGATGGTGATGCGTTGACCGTTTCCACGCAGGCGGTCAATTTTGTGCGGGTTAAACCCGGCGAGACCTTATTGGTCGAAACGGAAACCGCCTGACGGATACCGCTATGCAGCCGACGAACTACTGCGCCGTCGGCACTGCGTATTCGTGCTTGTCGGTGTTGACGTATGAAATACGCCATTCGACCGGTTTATCGTCGTAGGAAAACGCCACACGCCGCACTTCCAGTATCGGCGCTCCCGGCTTGATACCTAGCAGCTCCGCATACCGGGGCTGGGCAGTTCCGGCACGCAAGCGTTCTTCGGTTCGAATAATGCTGATGCCAAAGTCGGTTTGATACAGGTTATATAAGGTGTTGGGGCGATTCCGTATCTGCTCTTCGGTGAGGCTGGCAAACAACGGCTCCGGCAACACGATATCGTCAACGATCACCGGCTGCTCTTCCAGATACAACAGATTGGTAAACGCGATTGCCTTGTCGGATGCTGACAGATGTAATTTTTCCGCTGCCACTTTATCGACGCGTCGCTTCGCATATGAAATCAGCGAGAGCTGCGGATACGTTTTATTCCCGGCGTGATCGGTGAAATTAAAAAAGCGAAACATCTGTTGCGCACGATTGTGTTGTGCAACAAAAGTGCCGCGTCCCTGGTGCCGGATCAGGATGTTTTCCGCGACCAGTTCGTCGATTGCCTTGCGCAAGGTGCCGATAGAAACGGAGAACATTTCACACAGTTTCTTTTCAGCCGGGATTGCCGTGCCTGGCTTCCATTCACCGGCCGCCAGTGCGCGCAAAACCTCGCGCTGCACTTCTTTATAGAGTGTGGTGCCGACGGCTGGGATAGAGGCGTTTGCTTTGATATTCATAGTCCGCAACTATAAACCATAACGCTTCTTTTCCGCTCCCCTCACCTTCCCTTCCGCTTTCATTACGCAGGTGCAGCAATGTCATCAGCAGCATTTTGGCGATATCAAAAATAAATATAAGTGATATAGGTCATATAGTTGACTTGATCGAAAAGTAGTCATAGTATCGACGCATTCGTTCACAGGCAAACAGGTGCCTTGCGAATATGCAAACCCATTTAAAGGAGCGACAAAATGATTCATGTTGTTTTGCACGACGCCAAGGACACCGTTGCCGTTGCGGTCGTTGAAGGCATTAAGGCCGGCACCGAACTGACCGCTTGGATCATGGACGATGACCGCACTGTCAATATCAAGGCACTCCAGGACATCCCGATGGGACACAAGATCGCGATGAAGCCGATGGCCGTCGGCGACACCGTCTTCAAGTACGGCGTCGACATCGGCAAAGTGGTGGCCAATGCCAAAGCCGGCGAACACGCACATGTCCACAACATCAAAACCAAACGCTGGTAGCACCGCTGCAGGTCACATCAAAAAACCAACTATCTCAACTGAGTTCCAGAGGCCCACATGATCACTAAAGACAGCACCTTCCTTGGCTATCGCCGTGAAAACGGTCGCGTCGGCGTGCGCAATCACGTCATCATCCTGCCGCTCGATGACTTATCGAATGCCGCGTGCGAAGCCGTCGCCAACAACATCAAAGGGACCATGGCGATCCCGCATCCATATGGCCGCCTGCAGTTCGGCGCCGATCTGGATCTGCATTTCCGCACATTGATCGGTACCGGTTCCAACCCTAACGTCGCCGCCGTCGTCGTGATCGGGATTGAAGACAGCTGGACCAAGAAAATTGTTGATGGCATCGCTGCCACCGGCAAACCGGTAGTCGGCTTCGGTATTGAAGGTCACGGCGATCATGAAACCATCATGAATGCGTCGAAGAAGGCGCGTGAGTTCATGCAATGGGCGTCCGAAAAGCAGCGTGAGGTATGCAACATTAAGGAACTATGGGTTTCAACCAAATGCGGCGAAAGCGATACGACCTCCGGCTGCGGTGCCAATCCGACGGTCGGTGCGGCGTTCGACAAGCTGCATGCATTGGGTTCGACATTGGTGTTCGGTGAAACATCCGAGATTACCGGTGGCGAAAGCATCCTGTCCGCACGCTGTGCCAACGATGAAGTGCGCAAACAGTTCATGTTCATGTTCGATCGCTATCAGGACATGATCAATCGCCACAAGACATCCGACCTGTCCGATTCGCAGCCGACCAAAGGCAATATCGCCGGCGGCCTCACCACCATCGAAGAAAAAGCGATGGGCAATATTCAAAAGATCGGTAAGAAATGTACGGTCGACGGCGTGATCGACAAGGCTGAGATGCCTAGCCATTCCGGCCTCTGGTTTATGGACTCATCTTCCGCCGCCGCTGAAATGGTGACCTTGTGCGCGGCGTCCGGCTTTGTGGTGCACTTCTTCCCGACCGGTCAGGGCAATGTGATCGGCAATCCGATCCTGCCGGTGATCAAGATCTGCGCCAATCCACGTACCGTGCGCCTGATGCAGGAGCATATCGATCTCGATTGCTCCGGCTTGCTGCAGCGCGAGTTGACGCTGGAGCAGACCGGTGACAAATTGCTGGAGATGATGCTCACGACTGCAAACGGTCGCCTCACCGATGCCGAGGTGCTCGGCCATCGTGAATTCGTCCTGACGCGTTTGTACGAAAGCGCTTGATCCACCCTACGACCCGCTCACCTGCGGGTCGTTCCGTCTCACGAGAAGGAGAGTCGTTTCCAAAGGAGAGCAATGGAGCAGTCGCAAAGACGCCCATAACAATCAGGCCATAAAAAGCCACCCGTTAAGTCGACACAGAGCGGCGCGAGCGGGCCGATTACATAGAGGACAGACCATGAACGGATTGCCGCAGCCCCTGCTGGATGTCAGAGGGGTGACATTGCAATACAAGACCAAGGAGCATCTCGTAACGGCCACTTACCGGGTCGATTTCAAGGTGTATCAATCGGATCGATTTGTCCTGCTCGGCCCTTCCGGCTGCGGCAAATCGACGCTGCTCAAGGCGGTCGGCGGTTACATGATGCCCACCGAAGGCGAGATGCGACTCAACGACAAGATCATCACCAAACCCTGGTATGACCGCATGATGGTGTTCCAGGAGTTTGATCAGTTACCGCCATGGAAAACCGTCAAGCAGAACGTCATGTTCCCGCTACTGGCAAGCGGCAAGCTCAAAGGTAAGGAAGCCGAAGACAAGGCGATGTATTACATCGAGAAGGTCAACCTGTCGCAGTTCGCCAATCACTATCCCCATATGTTATCGGGCGGCATGAAACAACGTGTCGCCATCGCGCGCGGCATGGCGATGGAACCGGACATTCTGTTGATGGACGAGCCATACGCTGCACTCGACGCGCTGACCCGCAAGAAAATGCAGGATGAATTGCTGCAGCTGTGGGACGACACCCATTTCACCGTGCTGTTCGTCACCCACTCGATCGCCGAGGCCGTCAAGATCGGCAATCGCATTCTGCTGCTGTCGCCACATCCTGGCCAAGTCACCGCCGAACTCAATAGCACCGGTGAAGATACCGTTGATGCCGATGGTAACTGTCTGACTGAGAAAATTAATCAGATGCTGTTTGCCGAACCGGTCGAAACAGAAGAGGTCAACCATGTCTGAAGTGTCCAGCATCAAGCGTTCCGCGACTCCGCCCAAACCAGCCGGCGTCGTAGTACGTCTCAATGTAGAACGTCCGGAGTACTATGCCAACCGAGCTCCCAGTACCGAGTTCGGCGTCGTGCAAAAGCCGCTGACCTCATGGGACAAATTGTGTAACAACGGCGGTGCCCGCAAAATCGCCATCCTGGTGGCACTGGCACTGATATGGGAAGCTTATGCTCGCTTTTTGAATAACGCGCTGCTGTTCCCGACCTTCTCCGCCACCATCGAAGCACTGGTTGCCGGCATCCTCTCCGGTGGTTTGCTCGCCAAGTGCTGGTTCTCGATCAAGATATTGTTGATGGGATATGGCTCCGGCCTCTTGCTTGCGGCATTGCTGACTGTCTTCGCGATCACGTCCCGCATAGGCCGTGATTTTCTGGAAACCCTGACGTCGATGTTCAATCCACTGCCGGCGATTGCGCTATTGCCACTGTCACTGTTGTGGTTTGGCCTCGGCACCGGCAGCCTGGTATTTGTGCTGATCCACTCTGTAGTGTGGGCAGTCGCCCTCAATACTCATTCCGGCTTCCAGTCGGTCAGCAACACCTTGCGCATGGTCGGCCATAACTACGGCCTGAGCGGCTTGCGCTATGTGTTTCAGATCCTGATTCCTGCAGCCTTCCCCAGCATACTCACCGGTCTCAAGATCGGCTGGGCCTTTGCCTGGCGCACGCTGATTGCGGCCGAACTGGTATTTGGCGTCAGTTCCGGTAGCGGTGGCCTCGGCTGGTTCATCTACGAAAACAAAAATCAGCTGGAAATCCCCAGCGTGTTTGCTGGCTTGCTCACCGTCATCATGATCGGCCTGTTCGTCGAAAATTTCATTTTCCGCGTGATTGAACAATGCACAGTACAAAAGTGGGGGATGCAAAATTGAACGCACCACATACCGGCGCTACCCGTATCGTCATTACCGAGTTCATGGATGAACCCGCCGTCGCGCAATTGGCCAATGTCTTCGATACTGTCTATAACCCGGCTCTGGTCGATGACAGGCCAGCCTTGCTCGCCATGCTGGGCAATGTCGATGCACTGATCGTACGCAACCGTACCAAAGTGGATCACGCATTACTGGCAGCAGCACCGAAGTTACGTGTCGTCGGCCGCCTCGGTGTCGGTCTCGACAATATCGATGTAGCTGCATGCAAGGCACGTGACATCGATGTGTTCCCGGCCACCGGTGCGAATGCCGGTGCGGTAGCCGAATATGTCATTGGCACCGCAATGGCCTTGCTGCGTGAAGCCTATACCCGCAGTGCCGAAACCGCCGCCGGTGCATGGCCACGCGCCGCCTTATCGAACGGCCGTGAAATTTCCGGCAAGACGCTGGGACTGATTGGCTTCGGCGGCATCGGCCAGCTCACTGCGCGGCTGGCGCAGGCGCTGGGGGTGAATGTAATTGCCTACGATCCGATGCTGGCTTCGGACGCCCCGATATGGCATCAATCCGGCGTAGCTTGCAGGCAACTGCGGGTGGTACTGGAGCAGGCCGATATCGTGTCGCTGCATGTACCGCTGACGGCCGAGACGCGCAATCTGATTGACGCCGAAGCACTGTCAAAAATGAAGTCGGACGCGGTGCTGATCAACACCTCGCGTGGCGAGATCGTGGATGAAGCAGCGGTCGCCAGTGCACTACATGCGGGCAAGCTGGGCGGTGCCGCCATTGATGTCTTTGCACAAGAGCCGCTGGCGGCTGGCAATGCATTGGCCAACGCACCGCGCGTCATCCTGACTCCGCATATTGCGGGTGTCACCACGGAATCAAATACGCGTGTCAGTGCACTGATCGCACAACGGGTCGCGGCTTATCTGCAGCAAAGCTAAGCCCGCATGCCACGTATTTTATGTTCGCTTGTTAACCTGTTCTAGGGATCACTATGGCTTTGCTTACGATTGATCAATTAACATCTGTCGTCACGCTGGCACTTGAGAAAGCGGGCGCCAGCCCTTCTGCCGCAGCCGCTACCGCACAAGCGCTGGTGGCAGCAGATGCACAAGGCCTGGCATCGCATGGCGTGTCACGCGTGCCGCAATACGCTACATTCTTGCGCAACGGCCGTACCTCGACCACAGCCGTCCCAAAGATTATCAATAGCAGAGGCGGCGCCTGCCTGATCGATGCACAATCCGGCATGGCATATGAAGCATGTGGCCTGGCGATCAAGACTGCCACCGCCCGTGCGCGTGAGTTCGGCATCAGCTGCGTCGGCATCACCAACAGCAATCACTTCGGTGCGGCGGCGGTACATCTGCGCCCGCTGGCAGAGGCTGGCCTGGTCGGCCTGGCATTCAGCAATTCACCAGCAGCGATGCCGGCGTGGGGCGGCAAGACGCCCTTGTTTGGCACCAATCCGATCGCCGCGATTTTCCCACGGCGCGGCGCGGAGCCACTGGTGATTGACCTCGCCTTAAGTGAAGCGGCGCGCGGCAAGATCATGCTGGCAGCCAAAGACGGCAAACCGATACCGCTCGGCTGGGCTGTCGATAAGGACGGAAAACCCACCACTGATGCCAAAGCCGCACTGGCTGGCAGCATGCTGCCAGTAGGTGGCGTCAAGGGTGCGATGATTGCGTTGACGGTAGAGTTGCTGGCGATTGCATTAACCGGCTCTGCTTTCGGTTTTGAAGCGGATTCGTTTTTCTCCGATGAAGGCAACCAGCCCCGCTTGGGTCAGCTATTCCTGGCAATAGATCCTGGTGCGCTGGCTGGCTCGGATGTGTACTTCGATCGTATTGAAACCTTGTTAGGCATGATGCTGGCGGATGAAGGTGTGCGTCTGCCCGGCGAGCGACGCCACGGCCTCGCCACCAAAGCAGCGCAACAAGGTATAGAAATACCAGACGCCTTGCATGCTCAGATAGTCGAACTGGCTAGCCGCGCATCATGAAAAAGGTCGAGCCGGCAGGCACCACGGAAGTCAAATGTACGACTTGCTATATGTGCGCCTGTCGCTGCGGGGTACGCGTACATTTGCGTGACGGCGAGGTACGCTACATAGACGGCAATCCGGATCACCCGTTGAACCAGGGGGTGATCTGCGCCAAAGGTGCATCCGGCGCGATGAAGCAATATTCTCCGGCACGCCTGACCAAACCGCTGTTGCGCAAACCTGGTACAGAGCGCGGTGCGTCGGAGTTCACCGAGATTTCATGGGAACAAGCCTATGCATTGTTGACGGAGCGACTCGCCAAGATACGCGCCACTGACCCGCGCAAGTTTGCCCTCTTCACCGGACGCGATCAGATGCAGGCGTTGACTGGACTGTTCGCACGTCAGTTCGGCACGCCTAATTACGCAGCGCATGGCGGCTTCTGTTCCGTCAATATGGCGGCCGGCATGATCTACACCATCGGCGGCTCATTCTGGGAATTCGGCGGCCCCGATCTTGACCGCGCCAAGCTGTTCATTATGCTCGGCACCGCCGAGGATCATCATTCGAATCCGATGAAGATCGCGCTGTCGAAGTTCAAACGCAACGGCGGCAAGTTCATTTCGATCAATCCTATCCGCACCGGTTATTCCGCCATTGCTGATGAATGGGTGCCGATCAAGCCGGGCACCGACGGTGCATTACTGCTGGCATTGATCCACGAGATTATCACCCTCGGTCTTTATGACCGTGAATTCCTGGTGCGCTACACCAATGCTGGCCAGTTAATTAATCAGGATTCCGCCAGCGATGACTTTGGTTTGTTTGTCGAAGATGAAACCACTGAAGTAGTCAACCCGATGTTCCCGCAAAACAAATTGTGGTGGGATCGCCTCAGCAAGCAAGCGGTACCGACCCACACCGAAGGTGCCGATCCGCACTTACTCGGCAACTTCACCTTGCCGGATGGGACCGCGGTCGCGCCCGCATTCGAATTGCTGAAAGAACGCGTCAAACGCTACACCCCGGAATGGGCAGCAGGCGTCACCGGCATTTCGGCTGCGTGCATACGGCGGCTGGCCAATGAAATGGGCGTGATTGCACGCGACCAAAAGATAGAACTGCAAATCCCCTGGACCGACAGCTGGGGGCGCGAACACAAGACCGTAACCGGGAATCCGGTTGCCTTCCATGCGATGCGCGGTCTGGCAGCACACTCCAACGGCTTTCAAACCACGCGTGCGCTGGCGATCCTGATGTCGCTGCTGGGCACGATAGACCGGCCGGGCGGGTTCCGTCATAAGGCGCCATTCCCGCGCGCCATCCCACCAAGCGCCAAACCACCAAACAGTCCGTCCGCAGTGCAACCAGATACACCGTTGGGTGGCTTGCCGCTCGGCTGGCCGGGTGACCCGAATGATTTGTTCGTGGATGACGCTGGCGAACCGGTGCGCATCGATAAGGGATTTTCGTGGGAGCATCCGCTCTCGGTTCATGGCCTGATGCACAACGTCATCACCAATGCGTGGCGTGGCGATCCGTACCCGATCGATACCTTGTTGATTTTCATGGCCAATATGGCGTGGAACTCCAGCATGAACACCAGCGAAGTGCGTCAGATGCTGAACGACAAAGACGAAAACGGCGAATACAAAATCCCGTTTCTGGTGGTGTGCGATGCCTTTCAATCGGAGACGACCGCTTTTGCTGATCTAATACTGCCGGATACGACCTACCTGGAACGGCATGATGTGATGTCGATGCTGGATCGCCCTATTTCAGAATTCGATGGCCCAGTCGATGCAGTGCGCATTCCGGTGCTGCCACCAACCGGCGATGCCCGGCCATTCCAGGAAGTGCTCATCGAACTGGCCGGACGCCTGAATCTGCCAGCCTTTACTAAACCGGACGGCAGTCGCAAGTTCCGCGACTACCCGGACTTCATCGTCAACTATGAAACCGAGCCGGGCTCGGGTATCGGGTTCCTGGCCGGTTGGCGCGGCCGCGGTGGCGAGAAGTCAATGAAGGGTGAGCCCAATCCCAAGCAATGGGAGATGTATGCGAAGAACGGCTGCGTGTTCCATCACAAGATGCCACCGTCCTATAGCTATATGCGCAACTGGAACAAAGGATATATGGAATGGGCGCAGCGCATGCGTATCCGTCGCTTTGCCGATCCTATCCTGATTCATATCTATTCCGATGTGATGCAAAAGTTCCGTCTGGCAGCACAAGGGAAACGAGCAGGCAAACAACCACCGGAACGTCTGCGCGCGCGCATAGAAACATACTTCGATCCGCTACCGTTTTATTACGAGCCGCTGGAGGTACAAAGCGGCGACACCAGCAAGTACCCGCTGAACGCTGTGACGCAACGACCGATGGCGATGTATCACTCGTGGGATGCACAGAACGCATGGTTACGCCAGATCCACACGCATAACTATCTGTTCGTTAATCCGCTACTGGCGGAAGCCAACGGCATCGCAGACGGTGGCTGGATGTGGGTCGAATCCATGTGGGGCAAAGTACGTTGCATGTGCCGCTACAGTGAGGCCGTGGAACCCGGTACGGTCTGGACCTGGAATGCCATCGGTAAGGCGGCCGGAGCCTGGCATCTTGAGCAAGGTGCCAATGAATCGCAAAAAGGCTTCTTGCTGAATCATTTGATTTCGGAAGAATTACCACCGGCAGCCGACGGCAGTCGTTTATCCAACTCGGACCCCGTCACCGGCCAGGCCGGCTGGTACGACGTGCGGGTACGTATCTACCCGGCTGGTGCAGATGAACCAAAGCAGACCTGGCCACAGTTTGCCACCATGCCGGGCTTGCCCGGCACCAGCACCATCAAGCGCGTCTGGATGGCTTATAAGGCAGGTGGCACGCAAGGAGGAAACAAATGACGCAAATGGCGCTGGTAATAGACCTTAACGTGTGCGTCGGCTGCCAGGCTTGCGTAACCAGTTGCAAGTCATGGAACACCTCCGGTGCAGCCGGGACGCTGGCCGACGATCGACCCTATGGTGAAGATCCGACCGGGACGTTTTTTAATCGCGTGCAAACGTATGAAGTCGGACGCTTCCCTGCCACCGACACCGTGCACTTCCCCAAATCATGTCTGCACTGCGAAGAGCCGCCATGCGTCCCGGTGTGTCCGACCGGCGCCAGTTATAAGCGCGCCAGCGATGGTCTGGTACTGGTCGATTACGACAAGTGCATAGGCTGCAATTATTGCGCATGGGCTTGTCCGTATGGCGCACGCGAGCTGGATGAGCACCGCAAAGAAATGAGCAAGTGCACGCTATGCGCGGACCGCATTGATAACCAGTCCTTGCCACCCGAAGACCGCCAGCCCGCATGCGTCATGGCATGCCCGACCAGCGCGCGCCTGTTTGGCGACATCCATGATCCGGAATCCGTTGTCTCGGTTGCCATCCGTGAACAGGGTGGCTACCAGCTTATGCCGGAATGGGGCACCAAACCTTCCAACCACTACCTGCCGCGCCGCAAAATTGAAATCAAACTGCACGAAGATGAACTGGAGCGCATCGAAAATCCATTGCGGGTCGATGGCAAATTACCCAAACCAGCCCTGCACGAGCCGTCGCTGGATGACGTCACCTCTTGGTAAGTACACTCAATCGCCAGACAGGATAGCTCGCCATGAATCCCGCTTTCTCCGTCATTTTTCTGACCACGCTGATCGGCGTCGGACAAGGTTTGTTCATCGCCTTATATGCTGCACATTTACTCGCCCTGCTCGGGCTGGTGACACCCGCTGACAGTCATCAGTTTCAGGCCCTGGGTAGCCTGCTGTCGCTGGCTTTCCTCGGGCTCGGACTGTTCGCCTCGTTTTTCCATCTCGGGCATCCGGAACGGGCATGGCGCGCAGCGACGATGTGGCGTACATCGTGGTTATCGCGTGAAGTCATCGTGCTGCCATTTTTTATGCTAGCAGTATGTGCGTATGGTGCGGCACATTTTCTAGGAAGCTTAGCAAGCGCAACGCTGCTGGGTGGCGTCGCATTGATACTCTGCGTCACGCTGTTCATTTGTACCGGCATGATTTATGGCTGCATCAAGTTTCTACAGGAATGGGCTACACCGCTGACAATTGTTAACTACACCTTGTTCGGCTGCGCATCCGGCTTCACGCTGGCCACCGCTTTCAGCCTGCCGACGGCACCCGCGCTAGTTCCGGTTTTTGGCGTCACGGCTATTGTTCTTACATTGATGTCCTTGCTGACCCGGCTCGCATCGCTGGCCCGTAATGCTCGCCTGAAGCCACGCTCGACGCTACAGACAGCGACTGGTATTCGTCACCCGCATATCGTGCAGAAAGCACAGGGATCAATGGGCGGCTCATTTAACACGCGCCATTATTTCCATGGCAAAAGCCGACTGTTCTTTCGTTCGGTCAAATGGATCTTCCTGGTGCTGGTATTCCCGCTACCGCTACTGTTGCTCGGTAATGGCCTGCTGCATGCGTCGCTGCTCTTGCTGGCTACCGCATTCGTCGTCCAGTACGCCGGGCTGATTGCGGAACGCTGGTTCTTTTTTGCACAGGCCAACCATCCGCAAAATCTGTACTACCAACAGATTTCCTGATTCCATATGGACGTCAAGCTCAGGCGCTTCTTTCCCTTTCTGCACTGGGCACGTCCGACTGCCGAGTCGTTGCGGCGTGACATGTGGGCAGGTCTCAGTGTCGGTCTGGTACTGGTGCCGCAAGCGCTGGCGTACGCGACGCTGGCTGGTATGCCACCACAAACCGGACTGTATGCGGCCTTGTTACCCAGCGTCATCGGCATCTTGTGGGGCTCATCCGTATTGTTGGCGGTCGGCCCCGTCGCACTGACCAGCATACTTACGTTCGGCTCGCTCTCCGCGATGACCACGCCGAATAGCGCAGACTGGGTAGCACTGGCAATCTGGCTCTCGCTTTATGCAGGCGTGATCCAGTTCCTGCTGGGTGCCTGCAAGATGGGCAAGATCACCTATCTGGTATCGCAACCGGTCGTGATTGGCTTTATCAATGCCGCCGCAGTCATCATTGTGCTGTCGCAACTACCCGGTTTGCTGGGGCTGAATTTGCACACGGACGCCCTGCTGACGCAGTTCGATAAACTGCTGGCAGGATCAGAATCGATGCTGTGGACCAGCACGTTCGGCCTCATTGCCTTAATCATGTTGCTGGCACTGAAGCGCTATACGCCCAAAGTACCGGGCATGCTGGTAGTCACGGCATTGGGCATAGCGGCCAGTTGGGTGTTCGATTATGCGGGGCATGGCGGTGCTGTGGTTGGTGCGCTGCCGGTCGGCTTGCCACCACTGTCGCTGCCGCCAGCCATCGGCTGGCAATCGCATCAGGCATTGTGGCCGGCGGCAACCATACTGGCGCTGGTGAGTTTTACTGAAGCCATGTCAAGCTGCCGTGTACTGGCGCGCAAGACCAACGAACGCTGGGACGAAAATCAGGAGTTGATAGGCCAGGGCCTGGCCAAGATCACCAGTGGTTTCAGTGGGGCTTTCCCGGTCAGTGGCTCTTTCTCGCGTTCTGCTTTGAATATCTACGCTGGTGCGACGAGCGCGTGGGCTTCGCTGATTGCAGCAGTCTGCATCCTGATAAGCCTGTACTTCCTCACGACACCGATTGCTTACCTGCCGTATTCCGTGTTGGCCGCGATGATTATGGTGCCGGTATTCAAGTTGCTGGATTTTGCCGCATTCCCGCGCCTGTTCCGCATTTCACGTGATGACGGCCTGGTCGCAGCGGTCACCTTTGCGGTCACCTTATGGTCGACGCCCAGCCTGCACTATGGCGTGTTTGCGGGTGTTGCCATCACCATGGTGTCTTTTTTGTATCGGCACACGCATCCCAGGGTGGTCGAAGTCGGTGCGCATGGCGATGGCACTTTGCGGGATCGCAAGCGCTTCCAGTTACCGCCACTTGCACCCGACATCCTGGCAGTGCGTATGGATGCAACGCTGAATTTCCTGACCGCCGCTACGCTGGAACGGTTTATCGCTGAACGCCGCAGCACGAATAAAAACATTAAACGCATACTGCTGTGCGCCAGCGGCATCAACGACATAGACGCCAGTGGCATCGAGACCCTGATGTCCTTGCAGCTCAGTCTGCAGGCAGATCAGCGGGAGCTGTACTTCACAGCTGTAAAGAAGCAGGTATGGGATGTATTAGAGCGCGCCGGCCTGATTAAGGAGATTGGCCCGGAACATTTGTTTCAAACAGATCGGGAAGCGATAGATAGCTTGGCGCAGGCGTAAAAAGATGACAAAGAAGCAAATATTGCGCTGAGCGGCAAAACTACATTGCTGTTTCTGTATTTCGGCGCCGGGCGCGTAGCCACCAGCGCGTACGCATATAGACGATGATTTTCCCGGGATTTGGTGCGGCTGGCTGGAATCGAACCAGCGACCCTTGGCTTCGGAGGCCAATACTCTATCCACTGAGCTACAGCCGCATGAAGGACTACTGAAGAGGCCTGCAGGATACCGTTTTTCTGACTTTCCGTCCACGTAAAGCGACGTTTTACCGTTCCCTATCATTTGCTTTACGTCTATAATCGGGCGTTTGGCGGCCATTGTATTT
>Ga0308157_10004769_pt1 | contig 17646 bp, 16 predicted proteins | sample PhyBR1_FD_201035 | JGI IMG/M metagenome (GOLD analysis project Ga0308157, IMG submission 201035) | Phyllosphere microbial communities from UC Gill Tract Community Farm, Albany, California, United States - DLSLB.R1 | ecosystem: Host-associated > Plants > Phyllosphere > Unclassified | place: USA...
GCCGGGCGATCGCCCGGCACCCCCTTCTCGATAGGCGCTTACCTCAGGGGAGCGCGGTAGCCCGCCCGCACGGCGGCAGTGCGCGTGGAGAAGCACTCCTCCGGCTTGGTGCGGCTGTAGTAGGTGCTGCCCGGCACGTGGTAGATCATCGAGCTCGCGTTGCCCTTGATGGGCGCCCACTTCGGGCAGTTCCACGAGCTCACGGGCGTCGTGCGCGACGGGTAGGTGATCTTCGCCGTCGCCTTCGACGTCTTCGACGCCGTGGTGTATCCCGACTTCTTGCCCGTGACCTTGACCGTGATCTTCTTGCCGACGTAGCCCGTCGTCAGTTTGAGCTTCGACGAGGTGGCCTTCTTGATCGCCTTGCCGTTCGCGTACCACTGGTAGGAGAAGGTTGTGGCCTTGCTCCACGTGCCGGGCTTCGCCGTGAGGGTCGAGTTCGCCTTCTTGGTGCCGGTGATCGTCGGCGTCGCCGTCCGCGGCACCTTCTTGGTCGCCTTCGACGTCTTGACCACCGTCGCGTAGCCGCTCTTCTTGCCGGTGACCTTGACAGTGACGGCCTTGCCGAGCTGCTTGGAGGTGATGGTGAACGACGACTTCGTCGCGCCGCTGATCGGGGCGTCGGCCGCGTACCAGCGGTAGGTGAGCTTCGTACCCGCGGTCCATGTGCCGAGCTTCGCCGTGAGCTTCTTGCCGGTGAGCGCCGTCCCGCTCACGGCGGCCGACCCGGCGGTGATGACCTTGACGGTCGACGCGGAGGTCTTCGACGCCGTCGTGTAGTCGCTCTTGGTCCCCGTGACCTTGACCGAGATCTTCTTGCCGGCGAGGTTCGATGTGAGCTTCAGCTTCGACGACGTCGCCTTCGAGATCGCGGTGCCGTTCGCGTACCAGCGGTACGCGAAGGCCGTGCCGGACGTCCATGCGCCCGGCTTCGCGGTCAGCGTCGCGCCGACGGCGAGCGTGCCCGCGATGCGCGGAGCGGTGGTCTTCAGCGTCAGCGGCGGCTCGGGGACCTCGGGCTCGGGCGTTTCGGTGCCGGGATCCTCTGCGGCGGGCGCTGCGGTCGCGGGAGGCGCGGCGGTTGTGGACGCCGCGTCGACGGCGGCGTCGTCCGCCATGGCGGGAGCGCTGCCGAGCAGGCCGATGGTCAGGGCGGTCGCGAGGGCGATGCCGACGCGGGTGCGCCACGCAGGTGCAGTCATTCGGGGGAGTCCTTGAGGGAGGTGGAGCTGTGTCACAGGATGCTCCGTCAGAATATCAGTAGACGACCAGGCGATTTTGCCAGGTCATGCGCCGTTGATAGCCTCACCGGGCCGTCGCCGTGCCCGCGATCATCGGCTCTTCCGACCTCCGCGAGCGTCGGCGCCGCCGCGCCGTGACGAGGCACCGAGCCCCGCGGGGGAGAGGGGACAGTACGCGATGACGGGATCGATCGAGGCGATCAAGCCTGCCGAGCCGCGCATCCGCGCCTCCATTCCGACCGCCGTGGTGCTCGCGGGCCTCCTGCTGGTCGCGAGCAACCTGCGCGCAGCGATCACGACCGTCGGGCCGCTCGTCGTGACGATGGAGCGCGACCTCGGCATCTCGCTGACGGCGGCGTCCGCCCTGATCAGCCTGCCGCTCGTGGCCTTCGCCGTTGTTTCGCCGTTCGCGCCGGCGCTCGCCCGCCGGTTCGGGCTCGAGCGCGCCATCGCCGGTGCGCTCGTGGTGCTGGCGGCGGGGCTCGTTCTCCGATCCGTACCCCCGCTCGCACTGCTCTGGATCGGTACCGTCCTCATCGGCGTCGCGATCGCCATGCTCAACGTGCTGCTCCCGTCGCTGGTGAAGCGCGACTTCCCGACGCGCATCGGGGAGGTCACCGGAACCTACTCGGCGGTGCAGTCGAGCTTCGCCGCGCTCGCCGCAGGCGTCGCCGTGCCGGTCGCCGGGATGACGGCGCTCGGCTGGCGCCTGCCGCTCGGAATGTGGGCGGGGCTCGCCCTGATCGCGCTCGGCGTGCTGGCGCCGCAGCTGCGGCGGCGCACCGGCGCATCCGCCGACGGCTCGTCGTCGTCATCCGGCCACCATGCTGTGCCTCAGGTGCGGTCGCCGTGGCGCAGCGCGATCGCCTGGCACGTGACCGTGTTCATGGGCCTGCAGTCGGTCGTGTTCTACGTGCTCGTGATGTGGATGCCGTCGATCGAGGTGGAGGCCGGCGTCAGCGAGTCGGCGGCCGGTATGCACCTGCTGCTGCTGAACGCGGCGGGGATCGTCGGAAGCCTTGTGTGCTCCGCGCTCATTCCGCGGCTGCCCGACCAGCGGCTGCTCGCGGCCGGCGGATCGCTGACGCTGCTGATCGGCAGCGCCGGGCTGCTCGTCGCGCCGCAGCTCGGGGCGGTGTGGGGCATCATCGCCGGCTTCGGGTGCGGTGCATGCATCGTTCTCGCCCTGTCGTTCTTCAGCCTGCGCACCCGGCACCACGCGCACGCCGCGGCGATGTCGGGCATGGCGCAGTGCATCGGCTACGTCTTCGCGGCGTTGGGGCCCGTGGCCTTCGGCCTGATCTACGACCTCTTCGGCTCGTGGAAGCCGGCGCTGGCGCTGCTGGTCGCCGCGACCGTGGTCGACATGGTGTTCGGCTATCTCGCCGGTCGGCGACGCACGCTGTAATCGGTGCGTGCGCCGCGCGGCGCGATGCGGCACGATGGGGCCATGGCGAAGCGCGTGTGGTCGAAGAATGCCGTCGAGGTGCTGCGGGTGGGCGAGGGATTCTCGCTCGCCGATGTCGACCCCGACTCGACGCCGGGGTACGACGGCGATAAGGCCGGGGGAGTGCGCGACCTCGACGCGGGGCTCGATGCCCTGACCGAGCTGCAGGAGAAGCTGTTCGCGCGGGCGCAGACCGGGGTCGCGCGCAACGCCGTGCTGCTCGTGCTGCAGGCGATGGACACCGCGGGCAAGGGCGGCATCGTGCGCCATGTCGTGGGCGCCGTCGACCCGCAGGGGGTCGAGCTGGCGGCGTTCAAGAAGCCGACACCGGATGAGCTGGCGCACGACTTCCTGTGGCGCATCGAGAAGCGGGTGCCGCAGGCCGGGTACATCGGGGTGTTTGATCGATCGCACTACGAGGACGTGCTGGTCGGGCGGGTGCGCTCGCTGGCGCCGGATGAGGAGATCGAGCGCCGGTACGGAGCGATCAACGACTTCGAGGCCCGGCTGCGGGCATCCGGAACCCGCGTCGTGAAGGTGATGCTGCACATCTCACCCGAGGAGCAGGGCGAGCGGCTGATGGAGCGGCTCGAGCGGCCGGACAAGCACTGGAAGTACAACCCGGGCGACGTCGACGAGCGCGAGGTCTGGCCCGACTATATGGCCGCGTACCAGACCGTGTTCGAGCGCACGTCGACGTCGGATGCGCCGTGGTACGTCGTTCCGGCGAACCGCAAGTGGTACGCGCGGCTGGCGGTGCAGGAGCTGCTGCTCGCGGCGCTCGCCGACATCGACCCGCAGTGGCCCGAGGCCGACTACGACGTGGAGGTCGAGAAGGAGCGCCTGCGGGCGACGCTGGCGCAGTAGCGCGGGGTCTGCAGGGCGCGAAACGCGGTCGGGTAGACTGTTCGAGTTGCCCGCGCGGCGACGCAACTGAAAAACGGGCTGTGGCGCAGTTTGGTAGCGCACTTGACTGGGGGTCAAGGGGTCGCAGGTTCAAATCCTGTCAGCCCGACAAGAGCCCCGATCAGAAGCAATTTCTGATCGGGGCTTCGTCGTATTCTCAGCGATGTCCGTGCAAGTGTCCGTGCAGATCCTTCGCCGATGACCGGCGATGCTCGGTTCGTGTCCTGTCACTCCCATCGACCGGGCAATGCGGATCGCGCCGAGTCGCTGCGCAGTGCTCGCAATAGTGCGGGGGCTACGGCGTGCCGACGATGGCCTTCGTCTCCAGGTATTCCTCTAGGCCGGCCGTTCCCCAGATGCGGCCGTTGCCCGACTTCTTGTAGCCGCCGAAGGGCGCGAACAAGTTCGGAGTGACCGAGTTGACGATGACCTGACCTGCGCGCATGCGAGACGCGACAGCGATCGCGGCAGTCGAATCGGAGCCGGTCACATAACCTGCGAGGCCGTAGTCGTTGTCGTTCGCAATGCGAATGGCCTCGTCGACGGATTCATACGAGATCACCGACATGACCGGGCCGAAGATCTCCTCGCGTGCGATGCGCATGTCGTTGGTCACATCGGCGAACACGGTCGGACGTGCGAACCATCCGCTCTGGTCCACTCCGTCGGGTCGGCCGAGCCCACCTGTGACAAGAGTCGCGCCTTCCTCGAGACCGATCTGGATGTAGCTCTGAACTGTGTTCCACTGGGTCTGGTTCGCGACCGAGCCGAGGTCGACCTCCGTAGTGGGGTCGCCGATTCTGAGCGTTTCCACAGCGGCCGTGACTCGGTTGAGGAAGTCCTCCTTCAGTGCCGCTGGCACGAGAGTGCGCGTCGGGGCGGCGCAGGTCTGACCCGAGTTGTTCATGACGCCCTGAACAGCGGTGGACACCGCGAGGTCGAGATCGGCATCGGACAGAATGATGTGCGCCGACTTCCCTCCGAGCTCCTGACTGACGCGCTTGACTGTGTCGGCCGCGTCCTTCTGCACCTGGATTCCCACGTCGGTCGAACCGGTGAACGCGACCATGTCCACCCCCGGATGCCGGCTCAGCAGCGTACCGACCGTGGAGCCCTTGCCCACGAGCAGGTTGAACACGCCGGCTGGAGTGCCTGCCGCGTCCATGATCTCAGCGAACACGACTCCGGCGTGAGAGGTGATCTCGGCCGGCTTGAGGATGACGGTGCACCCGGCGGCGAGTGCCGGAGCGACCTTCTCGGCCATCTGCAGTGCGGGATAGTTCCACGGAGGTACGAGAGCCGCGACGCCGATCGCGTCCTTCTGGATGATGTGGTCTCCGACGGTCTCGCGGAACGCGTAGTTCGGGAGCGCGTCGAGCAGTGAACTGAATTGAAGGATCGCCGCTCCCACTGCGATGCGCGATCCTGCCAGGGGCATGCCCATGTCCAACGTCACCGCCGCAGCGAGATCCTCGGCGCGGGCCTGCATCTGGAGGACGATTCGTTCGAACAAGTCGACTCGTTCAGCAACCTCGATGGAGCTCCACTTCTCGAACGCTCGACGAGCGGCGGCGACGGCGGCCTCGACTTCGGTTTCACCCGCGAGCGCGACCTTGCCTGTGGCGTGACCAGTCGCGGGGTTGCGGAGTTCGTTCACCGGGCCGCTCCACTCCGCCAGCCAGTTTCCGTCGATGTAGTGGGTGAGTACTGTCTCGGTCATGCTCAAGTTTCCCTTCTGTCGATGTCCCGATGACGGGTTGGCGACCCAGTTCCGCGGCATCGGGTCCGCGGAACTGGGGGTTCGGCTGGTCAGTCCCGCGGTACGCCCGTGGCGCGGGTGATGATCGCGTCGAACTGGCGATCGCTCAGGAGGTTCCCCGCGGCGATGAGCGGCTTGGCTCCGAAGCCGACCGCATAGCGGGTCTTCGGGCGGCGCGCGGTAACGGCCTTGCCGATCGCATCCGAGATCACCGACGGTGGACTGTTGCGACCCGCGTTGGCCTCGGAGCGAAGCGATGCGGCGACGGCATCGGCCTGGCGCTTGTACACGGAGTCCTTCGACGCCTCGTCAAGGTGGTCGGCTGCGATTCCACCCCACTCCGTCGCGATTCCGCCCGGCTCGATCACGACGACATCGATGCCGAACGGAGCGACCTCGAGCCGCAAACAGTCGCTGAGCGCCTCGAGGGCGAACTTCGTGCCGTGGTACCAGCCGCCGAGCGGCGTGTAGATCTTTCCACCCATCGATGTGATGTTCACGACAGTGCCGGAGCGCTGGGCGCGCATGTGGGGGAGCACCAGGCGGGTCAGCGCCATGGCTCCGAAGACGTTCACCTCGAACTGGCGTCGGCCCTCGTCGATCGAGACGTCTTCGATCGCGCCGTACGAGCCGTAGCCGGCGTTGTTGACGAGCACGTCGATCCTGCCGGTGTCCGCGATGATCTTCGCGACTCCGTCCGTCATCGACTGCTCATCCGTGACGTCCATGCCCAGCGGACGGATGCCGTCCTTCGCGAGCTTCTGGAGCCGGTCGGTGCGGCGTGCGGCTCCGTAGACGGTGAAGCCGAGGCTCTGCAGCTTGCGTGCGGTGGACTCTCCGATGCCCGATGAGGCTCCGGTCACGAGTGCGACTTTGTTGGTCATCTCTTCTCTCCCGATGTAAAGTGAATCGCGGTTCACAATCATCATGAACCAAGATTCATTTTATTGCAAGTGGGAGATCGCCTCTCACTTAATTCACCTCAGCTGGAGCGTCCGATGGTCACCTCTCGCCCGATGCGCGCGGATGCCGTGCGCAACCGCCGTAAGATCCTGGAGGCCGCCGAGCGGCAGATCAGCACGCAGGGTCCCGACACCGGTATGGATGAGATCGCGGTGGCGGCCGGCGTCGCCGTGGGGACGCTGTATCGGCACTTCCCGACGAAGGCGGACCTCGTGGCGGCGGTGATCGCGCAGTACGTCTCCGAGGTCGCCGACGATGCCGAAGCATCCCTCGCGCGGGCGCGGGAGCAGACCTCTGCCGTCGACGAGGTCGTCGGCTTCCTCGCTCGCGTCGCGGAGTCCGCTGCCCACAACCATGCGGTGAAGACCGCGGCACGCGGGATGGGGATCGAGGGTCACGGAGATGAATCCGATGAGGCCAGGGCGGGCGCGGCGCTCGCACAGCTGCTGGAGCTCGGGCAGCAGGCTGGGGATCTCCGACCTGGTGTGACAGTCGATGACATCTACATCCTCATGGCGACGGCCCCTGCTGATCAGCCCGCACCGGTGCGCAAGCGCTGGCTCGATCTGATGCTTCCGGGGATCACCGTGCGCGATGTGAGCTGATTCGCCGGAGCCTTCGAGAGAGGGCGCGTCTCGTCACGCACACTACGTGTGGCAGTTCATTCGGCAGAAGTCCGTGCAAATGTCCGTGCTAGATTCCGGATACTGCGGGATTCTGGGGGATCGAGCAGGGGTCTGGACCGGCCGGGTTCCCTTGCAAGCGCTGGGGAGAATCCATCTGTGGCACGGGCGTGGAATGAGCGTGTCGCTGGCTCAAGGGGTCGCAGGTTCAAGCCCCGTCAGCCCGACAGATGTGAAGTCTCGGGGCGTCGTTCAATCGATGGCCCGGGGCTTCCGCAGCGCCCAGCGGGGGATCCTCGTCCGCGTTCGGCGAGACCGTGCCAGGGGGAGCCAGTGCTCGAGGTCGGCGCTCATGACGTGAACCTCCCCCCCCCACGGGTTCGACGGGTGTGCGCGCAGTACCTAGGCACAGTTCGCCGCATCGCATCTCGTCGTCGCTCATCATTGCCTCGGTTCGAATCGTCGACTGGAACGAGAATGCAGAGCGGTTCGCTACCGGAGCAGAAGCTCAGCCGAATCAAAATCATGTGTGATCTTATGTAGGATTGCGGGTAGAGTTAGCCATTGTGGCTGAATCGAACATTAGTAAGGCTGAGCAGGCATACGCGATCCTGCGTCGCGGGATCATGGACGGCACATACGGGCCGGGTCAGCGCCTCGTCATCGATCAACTCGGTCGCGAGCACGGCATCAGCTCCGTACCGTGGCGCGAGTCGCTGCGACGTCTCGAGGCCGAGGGCTGGGTCGATATCGTCCCCAACGCCGGCGCTGTGGTCAAGACCGTCGAGCTCGACTCCTGGCAGCGCACCATGGGCCTCCTCGCTCGGTTGGAGGGGTACGCGACCGCGCTGTCCGCTCCGAGCATGAGTCTTGAAGACATCGAAGAAGCGCGTGATCTCAACAAGCGCATGGGGGAGGCACTGGCGAACTTCGACCCGCAGCGGTTCGGGGAACTGAACCGCGCCTTCCACGAGCTCCTCTGCTCGCGGTCCGACGATGCCCGACTCAACAGCCTCGTTCACTCGGAGTGGACTCGTCTGGATCTGATCCGCCGCACGGCGTTCTGGTACGCCCCGGGCCGTGCACAGGCTTCTCTCGCCGAGCATGATCAGATCCTCGACCTCATCGAGAGCGGCGCAGACGCCGACCTCATCGAGACGTCGGTTCGGGAGCACGAGGTCAGCACGTTGAAGGCTGTCGCGAAGCACGAGGCGGAGCGCGAGGCGGAGGAAGCTGAGCGTCAGCTCCGCTAGTTGCGCGGTGGCGCGGGCGGGGCATTGCCGATGAACTGAAGTGCGTCGGCGAGGGCCGGCGCAGCGCTGCGCGTCGGCCCTCGCCAGTCGCTCACCCCGGAAGCAGGGCCTGCAGGTCGCACTGCACGAGAGTCAAGCCGTCGAACTGCGCGGCCATCACCTGGCGAGCAGGTCGGCTCTCCGCATCCGGAAAGTGAGTCGTCCATTCCCGGTTGAGGGCGTCGCGATCGCGGTAGCGGTCGTGTGCGAGCCACACCGTGATCTTGATGATGTCGTCCGGGCTCCCGCCCGCCGCATCCATCAGCTCTCTCACGTGCGCGAAGACATTGGTGACCTGTGCGTCGAGGTCCGCCGGCATCTCCTTCGTCGCGGGATCGCGACCGGTCAGCACGCCCGAGACGAGATGCTGACCGATGATGCTCGCTGCTGGAACCGGATTCTCATGCTCGAAACCGGCGATGTGGATGCTTCGGCGACGGCTCATGGATCACGCCTCCACGACACGGTTCTCGATGGCGCCGAGTCCCTCGATCTCGGCGCGGACGACGTCGCCGGGGACGAGCCAGTTCTGCGTCGGTGCGCCGATTCCGGACGGCGTTCCGGTCGCGAGGATGTCACCGGGCTGCAGAGTCATGACTTGGCTGAGATACGCGATCTGCTCGTAGATGTCGTAGATCATGTCGCTGGTGTCGTGGCTCTGGCGCACCTCGCCGTTCACGGACAGCGTCATCTGCAGCTTCAGCGGATCGATGATCTCGTCGTCAGTGGTCAGCCACGGCCCGATCGGCCCGTGCGTGTCGAAGGACTTCCCGAGCGTGAACGTCGGCGACAGCTTCGTCAGCCAGTCTCGGACCGACACATCGTTGGCCACGAGGTATCCGGCGATGTGCCGTCGTGCATCCTGCGCTGACACGTTCCGGGCAGGCTTGCCGATCACGACGCCGAGTTCGATCTCGTAATCGAGCTGCTCGGATACGACGGGGCGGACGAGATCGCCGAACGGGTCGTTGATGCACGAGACCTGCTTGTTGAACCACAGCTGGCTCGTCGGAATCGGGATGCCTGCCTGCCGCGCCTCTTCTGCGTGCTCGGCATAGTTCATGCCGATGCCGAGGAACTTCTGCGGGTCGTCGATCGGTGCAAGCAGGGCGACGTCTGCGAGGCTGAGGCGCGTGCCGTCGGCCGCGAGGATGCGCTCGCGCAGATCATCCAGCTCCGGAATCAGCGCTCGCAGCGAAGCCCCGACTCCGGCGACCTCTGACAGATCGACGATCTCGCCCTGATCGACGCGGCCGATGCGTGCGACGCCGTCGCCGGAGCGGAAACGTGCGAGCTTCATGCGTTCTTCTCCTGTTCTGAGGGGAGCGAGCCCCACGCCTGTTCGCCGTACGGCGTCATCTGGAAGCTGACGAAACGCCACCGGCCGTCATCGCTTCGGTGAAGCACCTGTGTGACGACGCCGTCGAGCGTCCGTTCACCGCCGCCGGGGGCGTGCATGCGATTGACGATGCCGCCGGTCATGACCGCGGTGTCGCCGAAGACGCGCACTTGCAGATCCTGTCGGGTGATCTCGATGTAGGTGCGACGCACCGCCACATGCTCGAGCAGCAGCGCCTTCGTGTGGACGACCCCGGGAGCATGGATGTGGATCAGCGAGTCCTCGAACAGCGCATCCAGCGCACCGAGATCACCGACGATCAGGGCTTCCTGGCGGCGCTCCTCTGCCGCGAGGATCTCCGCCCGTTCGGAATCACTCATCGGGCGGCGATCCCTTCCGCGCCTTCGAGCCACGTCCGGAACCCTGTCGCCTCGCCCGCCTCGTGGCCGGGGCGCGGCGAACCGACCAGCGCATGGTAGGCGCTGAAGATCTTGTCGGCCTCAGCCAGCGGAAGGACATCCTCGATGTCGTCGAAGGGCTTGCCGTCCGTGCGTTCGGCGACCATGCGACGGATGACCTCGTAGCCCTCGCCGCGCATGTTGTCGGTGATGCGGTTCACGATCTCGCGCCGGGCGGAGTCGTACTCGGCGAATGCGACGACGGGGTCGTTGTGCTCCGCGAGCTTCTCGGTGAGCACGCGCGCGTCGAGCATGGCCTGAGTGATCCCGTTCCCCCCGCGCGGGTACATCGCGTGAGCGGCGTCGCCGAGCAGGACCACGCGGCCATCCGTCCAGGTATCCAGCGGGAAGTGGCGGATCAGCGGGAACAGGTATACCTCGCGGGCGTCGCGGATGAGCTGCTGGACATCGAGGGACGGGAGCTTCAGTGTGTCGAACGCCGGAATGATCTCCTCGGGGTCGGCGACCGCGTTCCAGTCCTCGAGCGTTTCGTCGCCGTTGGTCTCGACGACCCAGTTGATGAGGTCGAGCCCAGAGCCCTCGAAGTTCTCGGCGATCGGGTAGACGATCATCGTCGAGATGCGGGGGTCTCCCAGGTGCATGATCGTGTGTCCGCCGCGGATCGGCTCGCGCAGCGTCGTGCCGCGCCACATCGTGATTCCCGAGAACTCAGGCTCCGCCAGGTTCGGGTGCATCTGCCGACGAACCGCTGATTTGATCCCGTCCGCAGCGATCACGGCCTCGTGGCGCACCTGATCGGTGCTCCCATCGCGATGCTCGATGTCGAGCGTGACGCTCTCCGCGTCCTGCGTGTAGCTGACGACGCGAGCGCCCAGCACGACGGCGTCTTCGCCGAGGCGCTCGATGACCGTGCGGTACAGCATCATCTGCAGGTGGCCGCGGTGCACGAACCGCTGCTCGTGCAGATATCCCATATGCGTTCCGCACTTCTCGGCGTAGATCTCCTGCCCGAAGTGGTTGTAGAAGATCGAGTCGATCGCCTCGACGGACAGAGCGCGGAACTCCTCGAGCACACCGAGCTCTTCGAACTCCTTCGTTCCGACCGTCTTGATGTCGACGCCGACGCCGAGCGGCTTCAGCTCGGCTACGGATTCGTAGACGGTCGCCCTGATGCCGTGCTGATGGAGGCGCAGAGCCGTGACGAGTCCGCCGGGCCCGGCACCGATGATCGCGATGTCATGCATGTCTTCTCTTTTCTGTCGGCAGAGTGCCGGTTGTCGCGGGGAACAGTTCGTCGAGCACCCGTGTCGTCGTCTGCCAAGCCCGCGCGGCGTTGCGCGGGTGGTAGTCGAACAGCTCCGGGTGCGGTGAGTTCTGGGAACGCAGGCTCGTGAACGCATGCGTGGTTCGGCTGTAGACGTCGACCTCCCAGTCGGCGTCGGCCGCGGTGAGCTGATCCTCGAGGAGACGGCGCTGCTTCCGCGTCGCCATCGGATCGACCGCCCCGACAGCGACATGGACCTGCACGCCGGCAGCCGCGGTCGCGGACCAATCGTGTTCGAGCAGATCGAGGCCGGGGTGGATCGCGATGACGCCGCGCGCCTCGCCGCCGGTGCGGAGGAACTCCAGGGCGGACGAGCCGCCGAAGCAGTATCCGAGCAGAGCGACGTTCGCTGCGTCGGATTCGGGCTGCTCTGCTGCGGCGCGGCGAGCGGCGACGATGCGCGCCTGCCATTCGCTGCGGTTCTCGACCATCGCCCGGATCAGGGGGCCGATCTCGGCCTGTTCGGTCGGCGTCGTGCGGTCTCCCCACACGTCAGCGGCGAACACCGCCAAGCCGCGCGCGGCGAGCTTCTCTGCGATCGCAACCATGTCCTTTCCGAGCCCGAAAGCGTCATGGATCAGCAGAACGGTGGGCAGATTCGCGGCATCAGTCGGTGCGACGAGCATCCCGTTCAGGGTCGTGGTGCCCAGACGATGCGCGACATCGCGGCGTGTGGTCTCGCCCATTTCCTACACTCCTCTTCGAACGTGGGATTGATCGTACGCAGGATCACACACGATTTCAAGCGCGATACTGTAGGGTGAATCGCACAGAGTCCGAGAGCGCAAGGGAGAGCCTCATGACCAAGGTCGTCGACATCAACATCCACCACCTTCCGGAAGATCTCTTCTCCAACGAGAAGATCCTGAACGGCTTCCTCGACAGCGCTCCGCGCGGGTTCGGCGAGATCGCCTCTGTCATCGAAATGGACAGCGGCAAGAAGCAGCTCGTGCTGGAGAAGCCGAAGGGGTACCCGAACCTCAACTACGTCGAGGGCGATTACTCCGCCGAAGCCAAACTCGCCGCCATGGACGAAGCGGGTGTCGACTACGGCATCATGCGCGTTCCGGTGTGGCAGGAATGGCTGGGCCTTGAGACCTGCAAGGCCGTCAACGACAACGCGGCCGAGATCGTGAAGCGCTCGAACGGGCGTCTGTTCGCCACCGCGTGCGTTCCGCCGTGGGGCGGCAAGGAGAACATCTACGAGCTGGAGCGGAGCGTGGGCGATCTCGGCGCTGTCGGCGTGCAGCTCGCCTGCCACTACGGCCAGCTCTATCTCGACGACGAGGTGTTCCGCCCGTACCTGAAGGTGATCGAGAAGCTCAACATCCCGGTCATCGCGCACCACACCCCGCTGCCCGTGGAGTACAAGTCCGTGCTCGACTACACCAACCTCCGTCGCGAGTTCGGTCGCATCACGGACCAGGCAACCGCGGTCGGGCGCGAACTCTTCAGCCACATGTTCGACGAGATGCCCGGCCTGCGCTTCATCCACACCATGCTCGGCGGGAACTGGTTCGCGAACACTGAGCTACTGACGCCGCACGCTCCCGTGAAGAAGGAGGCCATGCAGCGCCTCGATGCGTCAGAAGGCGACAAGATCAAGCGCTATCTCGACGAAAACCTCTACTACGACCTCACGCACCCGCACTCGTGGGGCAAGGTCCAGGTCGAGGCGGCTCTGAAGATCAACGGTGCTGATCACTACATGTTCGGCTCTTCGTTCCCCGTGTTCTACAGCTGGATGAGCCAGGGGGTCGAGTTCGTGAAGAACGAGCTCGACATCAGCGAGGTCGATCGCGAAGCCGTTCTCTACGGCAACGCGAAGAAGATGTTCAACCTGCCGATCTGAGAACCATCGTGACCGACCCCAGGCGTGATCGCGTCGACCACGCTGAGCAGAACGACATCGACGACTTCTTCTCCACGGACCGTGTCGCCGGACGTGAGGAGGCCGTCGAGCTGAGTTCGGACAGCTACCGCGAGAATCTCATCGATCTGAACGATCCGATGCTCGCGGATGTCCGCGGGATGGACTACGAACAGTTCGCAGCGGACCGCTATCGGGCGCCGTTCCTGCGTGAGCTGCTGGAGCACTGGCAGGGGCTGTACGACGAGCCGTTCGTCGGGATCACCACCGATGGGCGGCTCGTGGAAAGGCTGTACGCTTTGCCGGACGTCCCGGCGGTCGACCTCGCCCCTGCCGCTGCGGCACACGCGCTGCTCGCCCTGCTCACGCCGGGGCAGCGTGCCAAGCTCTGCTACTCGATCGATGCTCCCGAGTGGCGCGGGTGGAGCAACCCGGAGTTCGTGTTCTTCCGGACCGGCCTCAGACTCGAGGAGCAGACCGACGAGATCGTGCGCGCGGCGCTCGCGGTCGTCGAAGCGTCCTTGAGTCCTGCCGGGTACGAACGGGTCGCCGAAGCGATGGCGCTGAACGGATACCTCGGCGAGCTCGTCGAGCTGCCGACGATAATGAACGAGCGCAGCTACTGGTTCGCTGTGTTCGGCACGCCGTCGTCGGACGCGCCGTGGGGATGGCAGCTGTTCGGGCACCATGTCGCGATGAGCTTCGTCTCGGTGGGAGGCCGGCACGTGATCGCGCCGGTGTTCCTCGGCGCGGAGCCCGCGCTGTCGGATGATGAGCATCTGCCCCTGTTCGATGCGCGGGAGCAGCTCGCGCTCGAGTTCGCCGAGAGCCTCGATGATGCACAGCGCGAGCGAGCCGTGGTGTACTCGTCAGTGCTCGATCCGTCGATGCCGGAGGGGAGACTGCATCCGGCGGATGAGCGCCACGTGGCCGGAGCGTTCCGCGACAATCGCGTCGTGCCGTACGAGGGCATTGCCGGGGCCGCGCTCACTGCCGCGCAGTGGGCGAAGCTGCGGGCGATCATCGACGACTGCCTGCTGCTGCTCGTCGACGCGCAGCGCGAGCTGACTCTCGACGAGGTCGATGCGCACCGCGAGGAGACTCACTTCAGCTGGTACGGCGCCACCGATGGCTCGCAGCCCTTCTACTTCCGCATCCACAGTCCCGTGCTCTTCGCCGAGCTCGACCATCACGCCGGAGTCTGGCTGAACAACCGGCTGCCTGCGCGATTCCACGTGCACACGACTCTGCGCATGCCGAACGGCAATGACTACGGGTACGCCCTTCGCAAGCAGTGGAAAATCACACACGATCTGTCTAGTAATGCGGGATAAGATCGCGTAGGATTTCACACACGATCCTTTGGATCTCGAGAAACATCGCACACGAGGAGGTGTCGCGGAGTGAGCGCACTGGCAGTCGCTGGGCTCGGCCCGGTCACTGAACGCACCGATGTCGACGATGTCCTGTTGATCCCTGCGGGAACCTGATCCCTGCCCGAGCAACACCCACCATGCCGATGAAGGTCCAGCCGGAATCGGACGACGCGAGGAGGCGTCTCATGAAGAACACAGTGATGAAGATCTTGGTGCCGCTGAGCATTGCCGGTCTGCTGCTCACCGGCTGCGGTGGGGGAGGCGGAAGCGCTGACGGCGGTGCTGCCGCTGCCAGTGACACGCTGCGCGTCAACTGGGGCGGCTTCCCGGAGTCCTGGGAGCCCGGCTCGCAGGCCATGGAGCCGGGGTATATGCGCGTCCCGTACGAGACTCTCGTGCTCCGCGAGAAGGACGGGACCATCTTGCCGAACCTCGCGACGGAATGGGAGTTCGGCGAAGGCGCCACGTCTCTCGCGCTGACGCTGCGAGACGACGTCACCTTCCACGACGGCACTCCGTTCGACGCCGAAGCGGTGAAGACCAACATCGAGTACGTCCGCGATGTCGTCGGCGGCCAGTTCGGCGGCCCGCTCGCCGCGGTCGAAGCGATCGAGGTCGTCGACGAGACGCACGTGAGCTTGACGTTCTCGCGCCCCTTCAGCACGTTCCTCGACCTGCTCAGTCAGCGCAACCTGCCGATGGGATCGCCTGCGGCGATCGCAGACGGATCGATCAAGACCAACCCCGTCGGCACGGGTCCGTGGGCGTACGACGAGTCGGCGTCCACCACGGGTACGAAGATGGTGTTCAGCGAGTTCGAGGACTACTGGGGTGAGGAGCCCGGGTTCCCGAACGTCGAGCTCTACGCGATCGCGGACCCGACGGCGGCGGCCGCTGCGGTCATCTCAGGCGACGTGGATCTGAGCGACGTCGAGGAGGAGACGATCCCGACTCTCGAGGCCGCGGGCAACATCGACACGTTCGACTATCCCGCCATCCGCAACAACGTGGTGTTCTTCGACCGCGGCGAAGGCGGCGTCTTCGCCGACCCCAAGGCGCGGCAGGCCTTCTGCTACGCGTTCGACGGTCAGGCCGCCGCCGATCTCACCGGCGGAGAGACGGCGACGCAGCACTTCATCGACGGGGAGGTCGGATACAACCCGGACATCACCGGCTATGAGACGAGCATCGACAAGGCTAAGGAGCTCTGGGCCGAGCTCGGCAACCCCGCAGTCGACATCGAGTGGCCGGCTGCGCCGTTCAACGAACAGGAGGTCACCGTCCGCGCGGAGAACGCGAACCAGCTCCCGAACGTGAACATCACGGTGCAGTCGCTCTCCGTGCCGCAGTTCGTCTCGACGTGGAACAGCGGGCAGTACCCGCTCGGCATCGGCAACCACGCGCAGATCACCCCCGCGGACTGGTACGGTTCCTGGTTCTCGGAGACCGCGCCGTCGAACCCCTCGAAAACGGTCAGCGACGAGCTCAAGGCTCTGGCCACCGACGCCCAGCGCAGCGGCGGTTCTCCCGAAGCCGATGAGAAGTGGCAGGCCGCGCTGAAACAGATCTCCGACGAGGCTCTCGTGTGCAGCCACGCCATCGGCGTCGAGCTGATCGCCTACAACACCGACCGAGTGGCTGATGTGAACCCGGCGATCCAGGTCTGGGAGCAGAAGCTCGTCGACCTGCGCGCGATCACGCCGGCCGACTGACGCTCGCGAACACGACAAGACAGAGGAGACAGAGTTGATGGCGCCACGAACAGCGCAAGTCGGGAGCATGCGATGCTGAAACTCATCGGCACACGGCTGCTGCTCGTGGTGCCCCAACTGCTGATCGTCTCGATCCTGGTTTTCCTGCTGGTCTACCTGATCCCGGGCAGCGCCGCGGCGATGATCCTCGGCGAGGCCGGATCGAACCCCGAGGCCATCGCGCAGGTCGAGGCGCAGCTCGGCCTCGACCGCCCGTTCGTCGTCCGCCTCGTCGAATGGATGGGTGCCGCTCTGCAGGGAGATCTCGGAACCTCGCTGCAGAGCGGCCGTCCGGTCGCTGATCTCGTCGCCGAACGCATCCCTGCGACTCTGTCGCTGGTGGCAGGGGGCCTGCTGGTCGCGATCGTGCTCGGCCTCAGCCTCGGCGTTCTCGCTGGCACGCACGCGCGGCGCCCCGTCGACCGCGCGGTGACCGGTCTCAGCTCGCTCATGCAGTCCGTTCCCGAGTTCTGGCTCGGCCTCCTGATGATCCTCGTGTTCGTCATTCAGCTGGGCATCGCACCGGTGGTCGCCTGGGTGCCGCCGCAGCAGGACGCCGGAGCCTGGCTCCAGGGCCTGATCCTGCCCGCTCTCGCGCTCGGCGTCGGCGCCTCGGCCCTGATCACCCGGCAGACGCGAGTCGCGGTGACGTCCGCGCTGGAGTCCCGCTACGCCGATACGCTGACCGCCGCAGGAGTTCCCCGTCGCCGCATCGTCTGGGTCTACGCGCTGAAGAACGCGATGGTGCCAGTGCTGGCGTCGTCGGCGCTCGCGGTATCGATCCTGTTCGGTACGAGCCTCGTGATGGAGCGCGTGTTCTCGTTCCCCGGTATGGGCACGATGCTGCTGAACGCCGTGCTTGCGAAGGACTTCCCGCTCGTTCAGGGCACTGTGCTGGTCATCTGCGTCATCATCATCGCCGTCAACCTCGTGGTCGACATCGGGTACGGCCTGATCAACCCGAAGGCGAGGCCCCAATGACGAATCCGGCTCCCCCCAAGACTCAGCTCGTCCAGCTCGCGAACAGGGCGAGCGGCCAGAGGAAGGCGCTTCTCTGGCGGCGTCTGCTGCGCCAGCCGTCGACTGTGCTGGCCCTCGCCTGGATCGCGATCGTCGTCGTCTGCGCCGTCTTCGCCGATCTGCTTGCACCGTACGACCCGCTGGCGAACAACTTCTCCCTCGAAGCCGTGCTGCAGGGTCCGAGCGGCGACCACTGGCTCGGGACCGACGACAACGGCAGGGATGTGCTCAGCCGCATGATCTTCGGTTCGAGGATCATGCTCTCCGTCGGTATCGGCTCGGTGGTGATCGCCATGCTGATCGGTGTTCCTCTCGG
>Ga0308157_10004770_pt1 | contig 17644 bp, 13 predicted proteins | sample PhyBR1_FD_201035 | JGI IMG/M metagenome (GOLD analysis project Ga0308157, IMG submission 201035) | Phyllosphere microbial communities from UC Gill Tract Community Farm, Albany, California, United States - DLSLB.R1 | ecosystem: Host-associated > Plants > Phyllosphere > Unclassified | place: USA...
TTTCTCCTTTTTTCCAACTCAATTCATCGTCCAGAAAACCCACAACTTCATATCCGAGCTCCGGGTAATGCTGCATGTTCAGATGAAACCGTCGACCGAGCGCTCCCGCACCTACAATGAGCATGAATTGCTTGTTGTAGCCTTTTCGACGGAGCGCACGAAGGATCTGCTTGACTCCGTAGCGATATAAAACAAGCAAAATGACGCTAAGCGCCATATAAAGGAACAGATAGGAACGAGAGATATTGATTTCTTTGGCAAAATACATCGCGCCCAGCAACAAGAAGAATCCGATAATATGCGTTTGCATGACTCGGATAAAATCGTCCGCAAACCGTTTGCGTCGCTTAGGCGAGTAAAGGCCGCTAATAAGTCCGGTTAGCAGTGCAATAGCGCCGTACACCAAACTCCAAACCAAATAGTACTTGATCGGGATCGGGTAAACGAACCCAAACAAGCCGCTTTCGAAACGCAGCCACCAGGCCAGCAGGAAAGAGACTTGAATGACCGCCAGATCGGCGACCATATAAACCTGGGTCAGAAATTGCTGATTTTTGCGGAGCATGCTTCACCTCGAACCGGCAGTGCCGGACTTTCTCCTCCGCTTGCAGGAGGATCCTGCGTGTCCTTGACCGGACGCAGCCTATTGCGGATCAGGGTCATGGTAAACTTGACGCCGATCCCGGTGTAGATAAACCCATTTACCGGCCAAGCATATTTTTCCCGGTAATGCTTGCGGTAGAATACGACCATCGCGCGATGGAATTCGTACAGCAGCTTGACCGGACGTCGTTTGCTGCTTGCGCCTTTGTAATGCAGGATGAACGTCCGCGGATAATACCGGATCGCCCAGCCTGCCTGCTTAATGCGATAGCACCAGTCCAGATCTTCGCCGTACATGAAAAAGTTCTCGTCCAGCATGCCGACTTCGCGGATCGCTTCCGAACGGACCAGCATGAAAGCGCCGACCAGGCAGTCAACAGGATGCTCTTCGTCCGGATCGAGGTAGCTGAGCTGGTACTGGTTATACTTCGGCTTGTCCGGGAACATTTTGGAGAACCCGAACATATAATAGAAGGAAGCCGACGGCGTCGGCAGTCCGCGTTTGCAGGTCTTGTCCAGCGAGCCGTCGGCAAGCAGCACTTTGCAGCCCGAAGCGCCTACCTGCGGATTTTCATCCATGTAAGCGACCATCGTTTGCAGCGTATCCGGTTGGATGACGGTGTCGGAGTTCAGCAATAGTACATAGCGTCCTTTGGAGATCCGCATGCCTTGGTTGTTCGCTTTGGCGAAGCCGACGTTGTCGTGATTGGCGATCATCGTCACCGAAGGGAAGGCGTTGGAAAGCACCTCCACCGAATTATCGGACGAGTTGTTATCGATCAGAATGATCTCGTATGTGTACCGGGTTTGCGACGCAAACACCGAATGGATACAGTCCATCGTCAGCTGGCACGTATTATAGTTAAGAATCAGTATACTTACGTCCATGATTTAAGTACGCTCCTGACAATATTGATAGTGAGAATAATAGGGACAAAAAGAAAAAGATCTCTGAATTCCTCTATACAGAGTACCACAGAGATCGATGGAATGGAACTTTGGATTCTGTTTAGGGAAGAGCCAGGAATGGCGCTAAGTGCCATTTCTGCTGTTGCTTAATGCAGCAAATCGATAAGATTTTCGTAAGCCGCGACCTTCATTTGTAAGTGTTCTGTATGCAAGAACACTGTCGCTTGATCGTAAACATTTTGAAGCTATGTATCTTCGCTCTATTCTTGAAGTTTGGCTACCGTAACATATATGATCTGTTGCAGCAAATCATTAAAGTATGGTTTCCATGAAAAATAGCCATCTATATTCAGATGGCCGCACCTTAAATATAACCCATTAAGATTAAAAGTTTAAAAAGCATATTTTCTATAGGAGATTGACGATACAATTTGGAATTGGATAAGTATTTCAAGCGCTGTAGGAAACTTCGCCTTTGAGCAATAAACCATTCCAGCTGCTCCAGCTTCTCGGAATCGGTCATCCTATTTGCATACAGACGATGAAATTCGCGGGCTTGAGCAGCAAGCTTATGAGATGCTTTGTGCTTGCGAAAACTGGCCCATTTCTTTTTCAACTTCTTAATCGCCGAAGTTTCGCCGCCCACCGCATTTCCGCCATGCTGGCGATACAGGATCGAAGGCTCAGGATCGTACAGCACTTCTCCGAAAGCCGAAACGCAGATATACAACCACCAATCGTGCATGAGCACACGACTGGTATCGGGCATATGCGAACGAATAAGCTGCAAGGCGGCGCGGTTGAACGTAACAGTGGCTCCAACAGCGATGTTTTGGTAAACAGCGTTATAAAAAGAAGGCTGCTTGGTAGGAGCAGCAGGCCAAATCTTAATTGTTTGTAAGTCCTCATCAGTTAATTGAGTCGAAGTGAATATCATCGCCGGAGTCTCATCAGCAACTGTTGTTAAATACTGAATTGCTCTTTCCATCTTCTGTGGCAACCATACGTCGTCTTGATCACAAAAACAAAAGTAATCCTTGCTATCATCTGCTTGAAGTAGGAGTTCAAAGAAACTAGCAACAACACCTAGATTTTCGCCTTTTTCTAAGTAACAATCTTGTATCGATTGTAAATTCCACTTCTCGATGGTCCCTATAGTATTGTCGGAGGAACCGTCATCACGAATTCGAACAGTCCATTCTTTATGCTCCTGTGAAGATAAACTATCCAATTGTTCCGCTATGTAGGCTTCCCCGTTATACGAGGAAAGCAGGACTTCAATTTTGCTCACGATCCACCCTCATTATTTTACCTGTGCCAGGAATCGCTCCAGCCCATCCCGCCAATGCGGCAGATCGTCAAAATGGTTAGCTCGGATTGCTGTATGTTCCATAACGGAATATGCAGGACGTTTGGCTGGACGAGGAAATTGCTCTGTCGTTACCGGCAGTACTTGAACCTGCAGATCAGCCAGCTCGAAGATCGCCTGCGCGAATTCGTGCCAAGAGCAATATCCGGAATTCGAAGCGTGGTAAATACCGTATTTTTCCGTTTGGATTAATTGTAGCAGAAAACGAGCCAAATCCACAGTATACGTAGGCGAACCGATCTGATCATGCACGACGCTCAGGCTGTCTTTATCCACACCCAGCTTCAGCATCGTTTTGACGAAATTGCTTCCGTATTGTCCGTAAACCCATGAAGTTCTGACAATGAAATATTTAGAACTTAGCGTTTGCGTCAGTAATTCTCCTACTCGTTTGCTTTCCCCGTAAACGGTTTGCGGAGCCGTATTGTCGTATTCGCGGTAAGGACGATCGGCCTGACCATCGAATACGTAATCCGTGCTGATGTAAACCAGCTTGGCTCCGACTTTTTCCGCGGCGACGGCGATGTTGCGCGTTCCAAACGCATTCACGCGATATGCGCCGTCCGCGTCTTCTTCGGCTGCGTCGACAGCGGTATAAGCCGCGCAGTGGATGATGACTTCAGGCTGATATTCGTCGATAACCTTGTTGCACTGCTGTTGATCGTCGATGTCTAACTCACCACGACCGCAGCCTCTGACTTCGTGGCCGGATTCATTCAAAAGCAGGACGACGTCTTGACCCAACTGTCCGGATGCGCCGGTAACAAGTACTTTCATTAGGCTTGTTCCAATCTGCTTCCGTACTGCTTGGCGTAATACTGCTCGTATTCGCCGGATTGGATACGGGTCCACCAATCCTTGTTGGACAGATACCAAGAGATTGTCTCGCGGATACCGCTCTCGAAGTTGTGCTTCGGTTTCCAACCGAGCTCGTTCGTGATCTTGGTAGGGTCGATCCCGTAACGGCGGTCATGGCCCGGACGATCCTTCACGTAAGTAATCAGCGATTCCGGTTTGCCAAGCTGCTCCAGAATCGTGCGAATAATATGCAGGTTGGTCCGCTCGTTGTTGCCGCCGATGTTGTAAACTTCACCGTTCACGCCCTCGTGAATGACCAGATCGATCGCGCTGCAATGGTCTTCCACATACAACCAGTCGCGAATATTCAGTCCGTCGCCGTATACCGGCAGCGGCTGGTCGTTCAGCGCTTTGGAGATAATGAGCGGGATCAGCTTCTCCGGGAACTGGTAGGGTCCGTAGTTGTTAGAGCAGCGCGTAATGTTGACCGGAAGCCCGAACGTTTCATTGTAGGCACGGACCAGCAGATCTCCGCCTGCTTTTGATGCGGAATACGGGCTGTTCGGCGTCAACGGCGTTTCTTCTGTGAACAGGCCGGTTTCGCCGAGAGTTCCGTATACCTCGTCGGTAGAAACTTGTACAAACTTTGTGATGTTATGCTTTTTTGCGGCGTCAAGCAGAACTTGGGTACCGAGGACGTTCGTTTTGACGAAAACGTCCGGCTCGAGGATGCTTCGGTCGACATGCGATTCGGCGGCGAAGTTGACAATAACATTAACTCCCTGGCCGACCAGTTCGTCCATTTTGGCAGCATCGCAGATATCGGCTTTGACGAATGTATGCTTCGGATTTTGTTCGATGGCTTTCAGATTTTCGAGGTTACCCGCATAAGTTAGAACGTCCACGTTGACGATTTCGTAGTCGGGATGCTGTTGAAGCATATATAGCACGAAGTTGCTGCCGATAAAGCCGGCTCCGCCGGTAACGAGTAGTTTCATAAATGATTTGCCCCCTGTTTTCGTATAAAAAGCTCTCCTTGCGGAGAGCCTCTTTGATTATTCGAAGTTCAGCTCCGCATCTTGCAACAACGGATGATTTTGATCCTTGTCGGATAGAATCGGATTCGATGTCGGCCAATCTATACCTAGCGCCGGATCATTCCAAAGGATACCGCGATCGTGTTCAGGCGAATAATATTCATCGACTTTATACATGACTTGAGTATTCGGCACGAGCGTACAGAAACCGTGCGCGAATCCCTTAGGAACAAGCAGTTGGCGGTGGTTGAATTCGCTTAAAATAAAGCCTTGCCATTGACCGAAGGTCGGCGAGTTGCGACGCACGTCGACAATGACGTCGTAAATAGCACCGGAAACGACGCGAAGCAGCTTTGTTTGAGCTTTAGGATTGAGTTGGTAATGCAAGCCACGCATTACACCAGGCTGCGCTGATAAAGACTGATTGTCTTGAATAAAACCATAATGAATGCCTGCTTCTTTCAGCAGTGCTTCGTTATAGCTTTCCATGAAAAACCCGCGGTGATCGCCGTGTACAACGGGCTCGATTAATGCAGCTCCTTCGAGGGTTAGAGGAGTAACTTTCATAATTCAAACGCCTCCTTCTTAAAGCTTAAGTTTGCCGAATTCTTCTCCGAAAACGATATTTTGAGCCAGTTCGTTGGCACGAGCCAACGAAGCGTGCGTGCCTGCATCCGTCCACCAACCTGTAAGTACGTCGTAGGTAAGTTGTCCATTAGCGATATAAGCATTGTTAACATCAGTAATTTCTAGTTCGCCACGCGCGGAAGGCTTAAGCGTTTTGATAATATCAAATACACTGTGGTCAAACATGTAAATCCCTGTTACCGCATAATTGCTTTTAGGATCTTGTGGTTTTTCTTCAATCGATACAATTTTGTCTCCGTCGATCTCCGGAACGCCGAAACGTTTAGGATCATGAACTTCTTGGATCAAAATTTTGGCTCCAAGCATTTGATTACGGAAGTTTTCGACGAAAAGAGTAATATCGTCTTCAAAGACATTGTCTCCTAAAATGACGACCATTTGATCTTCGCCCACAAAATGTTCTGCAAGGCTAAGTGCTTGAGCAATGCCACCTGCTTCATCCTGTACCTTATAGGTAAAGTCTACTCCCATGCCTGTACCGCTACCCAGTAAATTAACAACATCCCCCATGTGTTCTTTTCCAGTTACTATCAGTATATCTTCAATCCCGGCAGCCTTGAGCTTATATACCGAATAAAAAATCATCGGATATTTTCCTACAGGGAGAAGGTGTTTATTGGTTACTTTAGTTAAAGGATATAAACGAGTCCCTGTTCCACCTGCCAATACTATTCCTTTCATTAGTTCATCTCCTTCAGTTTATTACCAGCTTTTTTCTAGAATTTCTTGTTTCTTTTTATAGTGTTTTAACTGCAAAAAAGGCTTCTCAATAATGTACCATGAAAATACCGCTAACAATAAAGTAACAAACAACGATACTGAGAAGTTTAAAGCTAATGATGTTTGATTATTCATTAAGTGTTGAACTGTTTGTTGCACGGGAAAAGCATAAATATAAACTCCATAAGAAAGGTCTACATATTTATCTTTTGAAAACTTTATTATAGGACGAAGATAAAAAGCTGCATAAAAAATTAAATATGAACCTGCTATCAAAAATATCTCCTTAAAAAAACCTAAATAAAGCGAAGCAAATAATGCAAAAAGGGAAAACAAAGCGAGCTTATAACTAAGATTAATTTGATTTCTGTATGCGTAATAGACCATGCCTATTGCAAAAAATTGCGTTAAACTTAATAATTCTCCCAATAAAAAACCATTCAAGTTTGTAAGAGAATAAGTATCAGGCAGGAAAAAGCCAATTGAAGTAATTACTAAAAAAACAAGTAATACAGACTTCTTGGTTTTAAATATACCGTAATAACCTAAAATCAATAATCCCATATAACAAAGTACTTCATACGAAAGTGTCCATATAGAACCATTTACTGCATTTGGATAGAGGTTATTTTCAAATAATCCTGGAAGATTGTATTGAACATTTACTAACAAAATATTTTTAAAATAATTCCATGTTACTGCATTAGAAAAATAATCATAATAACTTAACTGAGTAAATAAAGGACCTATAATAAAACAGTTAATGCTAGTGCTCCAAAAAGTCCAGGAAATATTCTTAAAGCTCTATTTATGACATATTGCTTGATTGTAGATCTTTCAAAACTTGCACTAATTAAGAAACCACTGATAACGAAGAATGTGGCTACTGCTATACCTCCAAACGTCCATTGTCCATTCGATAATGTAGCGAGTAATTCATCACTTCTTCCTGTTAGTGGATAAGAATGTGAAAAAATCACTAAAACCGCAGCACCTAATCTTATGAGGTCCAAATTATTACTTCTTCCGCCTAAACGTTCACCGATTGTTGTAATAATGATTCCTCCTATTTATTTTTATAGATATTTATTTAAGAACCCTTTTCGCCCAATAAAATAATTTATTTCGTAATTTGAAAGCAAATGTTCTTGCACTCATTCTGCGAATGGTATGAATGATGGTTGCTGGCTTGTTCATCAAGTATTCAGCATCTTTAAAGATGTCAGCCATCGTAATTTCAAGCCTTTGATTCATATGCTTATTGCGTACAATCTGCAAATAACGATCAAACAATTCTTGTCTGTTCCCATGATGTACAGGATGCGCTGGAATACGATATAAGGAAGTCAACTTCTCTACGTACTTAAAATTGTATCTTAACGCGTAACGTAGCCACAAATCCCAATCTTCCAATACTTCGAGAGACAAATCAATACCTCCAAGTTCTTCGAAAAGCTCTCTTTTAAACATAACAGTTTGAATGGGAAAATAATTATGATGCATTAAAACCAGTCGATTAAACGGCTGTTTATGCTGAACGTTATGAAACAACTCTTCGTAAACATAAGGTTCTCTTGAAATCACTTCCGTCGGAACCTCAAAGCTTATAGAGTAAGCTGCTTTATGATCGGGATGCTGCAATAATTGATCCACCAGTACTTCAACATGATCTGAATAAAACAAATCGTCGTCGTCTAAAAAGTTAAAATAACTTCCTGTGGCCGTGGCTAATGCAATATTACCTACTTCACATCTTCCCACAGATTCACCTGTAGCCTGATAGACAATATTGAGATCCGCAAACTCTGTTACAATCATGGAGCGGGAAATATCAGGGCCGTCCTCTACAACAATTACTTCGATATTTTTGTAGGTTTGATTTCTTACACTAATCAGAGCTTCGCGAAGAACATTCGGCCTGCCACATGTCCGAATCAGTACCGAGACCAAAGGTTGTTCCACTGGAAGTTGATTTACATAAAAAGCTCCATCGCGAACGATTTCGTAATCCCAAAGCTTAAAGCCGGGTTTGAAGTTCTTGTCTTTATTTTTGCGATACCATCGGCGGTACTTCATCCCTTCGAAAAAGCTTCCGACAATTTTTTTGAAGATGATTTTTTTGTGTCCTACGGAAGGTCCATTCACGAAAAAAAGACCATGATACATGGCATAGCCTTTAAAAATGTCTTTCCATGTTCCAAATTTATATCGAAGCATAAAGTTCATATACGTACTATTGTAAAATTGATTCGGTTTAACTTCGTTAGCACTCATATATGTGTAATGTGTTACTATGCTTTTGGAAATGTATTGAAGTTTATATCCATGTGCACGCAGCCTCCAACTCAGATCCACGTCTTCTCCATACATAAATATTTTATCGTCAAACATACCCACTTCAATAAAACGCTCACGGTCAACGAGCATGCATGCACCGCTGGACCAGCTCGTTTCTAACGTCACAGGATTGTATACTTTAGGATGTTCGTAAGGGAATTGTCGACTTTCCCACAAAGCTGCTTCATTAGGTCCCTTCTCTACCGCATCGGACAAAGCCAAGAAACAATCTTCGTCAATCTCTGTATCCACATTTAAAAAGTATATGTAGGCCTGATTTGTTTTTTTTACTCCGTAATTATTACCTTTACCAAATCCTAAGTTCTTGTCCATAAAAAACGTGTTAAATGCGCCAAATTTTTGCTTGTATTTATAACTTTCAAGCAATTCTCTGGTCTTATCCGTTGAGTTATTATCAACAAATGTAAGAGTAATCTTTTCTTTAGGGTAATTCGTTTTTTCCAAACTAAACAAACATCCTGGTATCCATTTCTCTGAATTATACGTTACTAAGATTACATCAATATCAATCAACAGTCACACCTCATATCTTTCTTTTTGCAAAAGCAGCCACCAATGCTCTTAACGGTCGAGTTATTTTCCAAGATTTAGAATGTAATAATTCGTTTATTTCTTTTTTAACATTATCTAATTTCTCTTGAGTTTCACTAAAATCATACTCTACCTTTTTTAACATTTCTCTCGTTTCCGTTAGCTCTTGTTGCAGCATTTCAATCTTCTCATTTTTTTGCTCAAGCTCTTTATTACAATCACGTAACTGTGTATCAAAATTTTGTCTTTCAATAAATATAGAGTGTTCTAAATCTTGTTTCTCTCTTTCATATATCCTACATATCTCTTCGGAAATCCCTTTATCTAAAATTCTAAAATACATAAACATTTCAAAGATAAGATCAGATTGTAAGAATTCTTCGCTTACATTTTCTAAATTAATAAATAGCTGCGGGTCTTCTGTCAAAGAAAAAAAAGAAAAATTTTGATCGTCAGGAATTAAGAGAACTTGATCGTTGTAAGTAAATGTGTTCTGAAGTTCTGATTTTTTTGAAATTATTATTTCTTTGCCGCTACCCGATTCATAAATTCTAATCATTTTTATGCTCGCCCATCCAGAACAATCAAAAGGATCTAATCGCAATGGCTCTTTTGAAAACAACGATTGGGCATTGATCTTGAATGAATACTTTTGAAACCCACCAAAAGCAGAACCAGTTAAAGCTATGCTACGCTCTTCATCGTAACCCCCTTCATTTGCATAAAAAAGCTTTACGTTAAAGACTTGATTTGCTTTACTCGCATATAATTCTGGCAAGGAATGATTCGGCTTAATATATTGCCCATGAAAACCGATCTCATAGTCCGCTCCGTTCACAAAAAATTGAAAATGTTTTTCTTCCATATTAAGAAAGACTGTCATCATCTCTTCTGTTATCCCGTAAGGCGATATTAAGTCGAATAAAGAAAAATGAGCTTGTAGTTCTTCTTGATACTTGATCCAAAAGGAATAAATCCCTCTGAAAAATATGAACTTAAGCGGGATTTTGAAATCGAATACCCACTCGCAATCAATAATCGTTTTGACACCCGACTCTTCAATAATTACATTTTCAAGAATCAAATCTATATTGGCAGGTTTCAAGCATCTTTCGGAAGTCATTTTCAATTTTGTGCCGAAGATTTTTTGAAACTCTTCATCTGCTTCAAAATCGGTTTCCTCATTGCTTTGTAGATTTACTAGCATATCCCAGTATTCGCGCAAAGTATTATGGAAAGCACTTATATCACCTGAAATAAAATGCTTGAAAAGAATTTTGTCCCAACGCATTCCCTCTACATAAGGGTACACGATGCTTTTGTTTTCTTTAACACCGGTCAAAACGTTGACATTTTGATATATTGCATTCAATAAAAGCGAATTTTGAAAAACATCATTGATATGCACTTCAGCTGCGACAGTCAAAGGTCTTTTTTCTACCTTTTTGATGCCTTGATCCGTGAAATGAAAAGTACCGACTTGAAAATGAGGCAATCTTTCACGATTAAACTTCGCATAAGTAACCTTTTTCATATCAGTCGGCTCCTTTCTCGCAAATTACTAGAAACGAATTAGAGAAAAAAGGGAACATTTCATTCTGGATCAAATTGTTAAGCACTTTCTTCTCATTAAATAACCGCACACGATCCATATCATAGTTTGGTGTTTCGCCGCCAAATGAAGCATCTGGCAGGTACTCATCCGAAAAAATCTGTTTGGGCATTTTGTAGTCGGGATAAGGATAATAGAAGTCGCAGTGATCAAATCCGCATTGCTGCAATAAAGCTTCGAGTTCACTTTTGGAAAATGTGCGCGCATTGGAATCCGGTTTGTAATTCTCCAAACCATCAAAAAACTCGCCGGTATGATCTTCTCGCGCTCCCGACCAATATTTCAACCCGAATTTGTTTTCGATTGCGACGATCAGCCGACCGTTGGGTTTTAGCTTGCTGTACAAGTTATTCAGGAAATCCTGAAACGGATTGGCGGTGTTCGTATAATGAGCCGCATACTCTAACACGCCGATCAACGTAATATAATCATAAGCTTGATCCGCCAATGGAATATCATTAAAATTACCGACCAATACGTTCAAATTATCTTGATCTTTATTTCGCCCAGCCAAGATCTTCGCTCTTTTGAGAGACAGTTCGATGGCATCGACTCTTAATGAGCCTTCGCACAACACCCCGGTCAGTGCCCCGCAGCCCGCTCCGACTTCCAACCCTACCTGCGTGCGATCAAATTCAATCCATTCCAACAAATTCTTTCTGATCGGAGAAAGGTGGTACAGAATCGCCCAGCGATCGTCTTTTCGAATAATGTCCGCCAGATCGGCTTCGCTCTCGACATAGCTCAAAATCTCGTCTTCGATGTCTCCGTCGCTATACGCGTCGTATCCTTTATAATAATCCAAATTCAATTCAACGTTGCCGATTTTCAAATTGTGCCACCCCTTTTTGACGCTTCGAAATAAGAATCAATTTCTTTTGACTGTAATCTTGGACTCCGCATCAAAAAAGCCTACTGTAGCTCTGTCAGAAATAATATTTAAAATCAGCAAATCGTATAGCCGATGATAAACTTGAAACTCTCCGTCTTTGTAACCGGTACAACCTAACGAAATCAAATACTCTCCATTATGCAAAGGAAGTGCTTGTGCAAAAGAAACCTCATAGATTGAACCGTCGACGCTTGTGCCCGTCTCTACCGCTTCAAACATCGTGTTCGTTCCGGTAATATCATTTCCTTTAACGTCTTTGATCGTGTAGGCAAAAATCGGTTCTCGGATCTGATCATAGAACTTCACTTTCATTTTTAGGCTGAATGTTTCGTTTTGCGATACCGTACTCATTATAGCGCCTGTTCCATCAAATAACGCATAATCGATAATTTCCGCTTTTTTATTGCCGTAATCCAGAAACTTCGGATTGAGATTGCCCAATTTCTCCTTCCATAAAACCTTCTCTTCAGTTACCTCTTCCGGTTCGATCGCTTGCGCTTCTTCAGTTGAGAAGTTTTTGCTTACAATCTTTTTGTATAGATCAACCATGTCTCTGGAAGGGCCTTCCGCAATCAATTCCCCTTCATTGAGCACGATCGAACGATCACAATATTTGATGATACTGCCCATGTCGTGACTGACAAAAAGAATCGTTTTGCCTTTCTCGGCGAACTCCTCAAATTTGCGGTAACATTTGCTTTGGAAAAAAATATCGCCTACGGATAACGCTTCGTCAACGATCAGAATATCCGGGTCCACATTAATCGCAACCGAAAAAGCCAACCTTGCAAACATGCCGCTGCTGTACGTTTTTACGGGCTGATGAATAAACTGTCCGATGTCCGCAAATTCCATAATTGCCGGAACTTTAGTTTCCATCTCTTCGCGCGAATAGCCCATCATCGTTCCGTTCAAATAAATATTCTCAATCCCCGTATACTCCGGGTTAAACCCTGCACCCAGCTCTAACAATGCCGCAATTCTGCCTGTACTGTTCACGGTGCCCGAAGTAGGCGTCAGCACACCTGTAATGATTTTAAGTAACGTTGATTTGCCCGAGCCGTTTTTGCCGATCAGCCCCAACGTTTCACCTTTATTGATTTCAAAAGAGACACCTTTTAGTGCGAAATGATCGGTGTGATAGATCTTTCTTGTGAAATGAAAAGCTTCTTTCAAGCGATCGATCGGTTTATCATACAGCTTATATACCTTTTTTATATTTTGAACCGAAATGACAGACACTCGATGACCTCCTATAACACATCAGAAAAATGAGGCTTAAGTTTTTTATTGGCGAGCAAACCTGCAAGAATAATAAACAGAGTCAGCGCCCAGAAGTATAGCGTCAGCATAGGTTTCTCATAGAACCAATGGTTGTACAAGAACGAATCGCGAAAGCCCTCGATAATGTATACCAAAGGATTCAGTTCGAAAAACTTCCCAAGAAAACCTGGCGCATTGCTCGTATCCCATACAATTGGCGTTAACCAGAATCCGAATTGCAGGACGATTGCCAAAATCTGACTAAGATCTTTGAAAAAGACGACGACCGTTGAAGTCAAAAGCGTCAAGCCGAACAACATGCAATGTAACGCAAATAAATAGTAAATCGCTTGAAAATTGATCCAAGCAAACTCATTACCGTACGAGAAATAAAAGACAAGATAAATGAGCACAAAAAACATATTAATGAATGAAACGGAAGCCAGCTTGATCAAAGGCAGCATTTCGATTTTGAATACGACCTTTTTGACCAAGTAGCTGTATTCGACAAAGCTGTTCGTTACGATATTCAAAGAATCCGAGAAGAAGAACCATGGGATGATACCCGGAATAAACCAAATGATAAAAGGAATGTCTTGCACAGCCGAGTTTCTGAATCCGATCTGGAACACGAACCAATACACCAGAATCGTCAGCAAAGGAGAAATCAGCGCCCATAAAATGCCGAAGTTCGAGCCGGAAAATCTGGATTTCAAGTCATTTTTGGCCAGGCTAAGCAATACGCTTCGTGATGAAACGATACTGCCGAAAAAGCTTTTCAAATAAGACAAACTCAGCTTAGCCGTTAAAAAAGTAATCAACACCCAGTACAGCGCAGCAATGCCTGACCAAGTGAGCACATTTGTGTAGTAGTTAGGATTGCTCGCCAAAAAAGCTGCGGCTGCTCCTTCCGAAATATCAACATCGAAAAAAGGATCTCCGTTTTGGACCGAGACGACAAGTGTATCTTGTTGAAGCTGAACACTTTCTATATCATTAAGCTTGGCTTCGTCGGATAGTAGTGTCAACGGAATCGTTTCCGTATGACTGCCGATTTTCATCTCGATCTCAGCAACCTTTACTTCCGCGACTTGTTCACCTAAATCCAATCGGAAGCGCGTTGTTTGTCGGGGCAGCGTAAAAGATAGTTCATGAAACTGATCATCGGCTGGAAGATGTTCAAGGTAGGATTTCTTTTCTATGTAAGACTCGTTACCGTCGTCTTGGTAATACAGCTTCGTATCGAGCGCCTGATTGGTTTTCAACTTGACAACAATCGTACTTTCTCCTGGATTAAATTTGAAATAAACCAGAAAACAAGCCGTACTCAAAGTAACCAATACAATCACTAACATCAAATACTTTGATCTCTTAGACAATGCATCCATATCCTTTTTCATTTTTTGGCTTTTGCGATTTTATCCTGTTTTTCATTTGAAGCACAAATAGTGCAAGATCTTTTTATATGCTAAAATACCCTAGTACCTTCAAGCAAAGGAGAAACTACATTGACTAACCAAGTATACGGTAATATGTACAACGAGTCGAGCAAAAAGGAACGAATATCCATTGAACAAATGAATAACGGAACTACTTTGATCTGGACTCTGGTATCAGCCCTCATTATATTCTTAATCTGGGCGCCTTTCCAGCAGGGATTGTTTAACGGGCAGCGTATCGAGTTCGAACAACCCATTTATTGGGCCGTTATCGGCACCTCCGCCCTACTGCTGCTGTGCGTAGCCGCGTTTATCAAGCACATGCGAATCACGGACCGTCGGGAGATCACTGCTGTGTGGGTGTGGCTGCTGCCTCTTACATATATACTCTCGTTGATCCCTGCAGTTTCGCACTTTATGGCGATGGACATGATTTTAATTATGTGCGCCAATGCCGCTTTCTTTACTATAGGCGTATTTTTGCTTCAACATCGTTCGGCCAACCGAGTGATGCGCGCCGCTTTGCTATGGACCACTTATCTCATTGTGATTTACGGCTTTATCAACTGGTTCGGCCAGCGGCTGTTCGCGGGAAGCCTTGTCGGCTGGTTCACGCATATCGTCAGAAACGGCGTGTATGCAGACGCCGTCATGACCGACTCGAACGGCCTGCGTTTGACTTCGGTGTTCCAGTACGCGAATACCTATGCCGCCTTCTTGATGGCGATGCTGTTCGCCGTTCTGTTTACGGCAAGCCGTTCGTTGAAACTGTATGATCGTTTGATTCACGGTTTTATGCTTGTACCGATCGTCTTGTCCATCGCCTTGACGCTTTCGCGCGGCGGACTTGTGATGCTGCCGGTCGTCTTTATCGTGCTGCTGCTTTTCCTGAAGCCCGCGCAGCAGTTGATCTGGATCATCAACCTGGTCATTGCTACGGCGATTTCGTTAGCGGTACTTCAGCCGATTACCGATCTAGGCTTGAGTTTGAATCAGGTGTATGACGGCGGAGATGCTTTCAAAGGCTGGGCGTTGTTGATCGGGGCATCCGCGGTTAGCGCTGCTCTCGTCTGGCTGACAGGCCGTTACCTGCAGCCGCTGTTCGAGCGCAAGTTCGAGAAATGGTCCGCAAAGCGTATGGCGAGCTTGTGGCTGCCGCTGGGAGGCATCGTCGTTGTCGCCGTACTGGCCTTCTTGCTCATCGGAACAGGGCTTCGCAATGCTTTGCCGGAAAACGTGCGCGTGCGCGTCGAGAACATCAACTTCCAACAGCATAGCGTACTGGAACGGATCACGTTCTACAAAGACGCCATGAAATTGGTCGCCGACTACCCGGTACTTGGCGGCGGCGGCGGCGCATGGGCCGTCTTGTACGAGAAGTACCAGAACAACCCGTACATCAGTAACCAAACGCACAATTTCTTCTTGCAGTACCTGGACGAAACCGGCATCGTAGGCATCGTCGTGCTGCTGTCTTTCCTTATCTATGTCTTTTACCTGTATATTCGCAGTTACTTCAGAAGCCAAGACGAAGAGAAAAAGAACGCTCATTTCTTCTACTTCCTGATCGCGTTCTCGATTCTGATGCACAGCATGCTGGACTTCAATATGAGCTATGTGTATGTCAGTCTGATCGTGTTCTTCGCGCTCGGAGGCATGGCCGCCGCTATCGAAGCCAAGCCGTTGTTCAAAAAGAAAGAGGCTGAGGCTTCGAAAAAAACAGTAACCGACAGTTCGGGTTCGGGCGTGCCGACGCTTTACGGCATCGCCGCCGGCGTCATCGCTATCGTGCTTTTGGTCGTATCGGGACGTTATATCGCTTCGGTCAGCGCAAGCCAGGAAGCGACGGTTCTGATGCAGAGTACGGAGCAAAAAAGCTACGAGCAGGTCAGAGAACCGCTGGATCGGGCTCTCGCGGTACGTCCGACTTATCCGACTACGGTAGCCCAGCTGGCGGTCGTACTGCAAAGCGTGTATAACAGCACGCAGGACACGCGCTATCTGGACGAGGCCGAAGCGCTACTGAAAGACGTTTATGAAAAAGAAGCCAACAGCAAAGACATCATCAACCAACTGGCTTCTGTTTATAACTTGAAAGCCGATCAAAAAAGCAGCTTCATGCTCTTTGCCGACGGGCTGGATCGCTTCACTTGGGATATGGATTGGTATAACCAAGTGATAACGCAGGCCGCGAATCTTAGTTACCAGTCGTTCGGCCAAGGAGACGCGGAAGGCAGAGAGTTCTATGCCAAAGAAGGCCTTGCTGCTTACGATAAGCTGCTTGCAGGAGTCGAGCATTTGAAAACACTGCCGGAAGGCCAGCTTCAAGGGCGCGAATTCTATGCTTCGCTGCAAATGACGATCAATGCAGCCAAGCTTCATTACTTCCTGAACGAGCCTGAACAGGCGGTCTCGATGCTCAAGGGCATGCTGACGGAAGATTACACGAACGGCGACAATCTCGAAGCCGCCCGTTGGTACTTGATCGCTTTGAAAAAAAACGGCCAAGAAGATACTGCCGTTTACGATGCATTAATCGCGGCGGATCCGACATCCAAAGAACAAATCGACGCTTTCTCTTCGATCCAGTTCTAAATTTCGTCTTACAAAAAAGGCGCTTCGCAAAATATGCGAAGCGCCTTTTCTATATTCAAATGTCTTACTTCACCAACTGCCCCCGCGTAACCCCCAACTGATTCGTCGCTTTCAGCTTGCGCCAAACCTCCGAACCGCTGATCTTGCCGCTCAAAGCACGCGTGTACAGATCGATAACTTCAAGCACCTGCTCCGGCGACTCTTCCAGGAATTCGACGCGGTAGCTCGGAACGCCCGAATCCAGGAACTCGTTCAGGTATTCCGCGCCGGACTGCTCGATCGCGTTGTACACCGTATTCCGGCAGCCTTCGTCGACGCGAACCGGGTGGGACATGCCGATGCGGTCGCGCAGCGACGCGCGCTGCTCTTCGCACGGGCGGCCGCAGTTCGTGAAGTCGGTGCCTTCGCTCATGAACGTGCAGTACACGCAGTGCTCGGTATGGAACATCGGCAGATGCTGATGGATGACGATCTCCATTTTGTCCGTCTGCGAGCGTCCGAGCAGATCGACCATCTGTTGGATGTTCAGGTCGTACGACGGCGTCACGCGGTCAAGACCGGCTTCCAGGAACAGATCGACGGCTTTATGGTTCGCCACGTTGAGCGAGAAATCGCCGATCAGCTCCGGGTGGTTCTTATCCGGGTTCTCCATCCGGTGGCGCAGATAGTAATACAGGGCGCCCGTATTGCGCACCAGCACCGCATCCGGCTCCAAACGCAGGATGTTCGCGTGGTAGCCGTTTTCGTTCGGCATATGGATGCGCGGCGTCGCCAGCGCGATCTTTTTGCCTGCTGCCCGTACGGCCGCCACGGCCGCCGGGAACTGCTTGATAAACTCGAAGTCCGCATAGATCATCTCGACGCCGGCTT
>Ga0308157_10004771_pt1 | contig 17643 bp, 13 predicted proteins | sample PhyBR1_FD_201035 | JGI IMG/M metagenome (GOLD analysis project Ga0308157, IMG submission 201035) | Phyllosphere microbial communities from UC Gill Tract Community Farm, Albany, California, United States - DLSLB.R1 | ecosystem: Host-associated > Plants > Phyllosphere > Unclassified | place: USA...
CGCCGCCGGCACGCATCCACTCCACGCCGCCGTAGCCCAGCTCGCCCTCGCCCGATGCCGGGTCGTCGAAGCGCAGGTCGCCCTCGGTCACCACCGTGACGGTGGCCAGCCCCGAATGCGGATGGATGGGCATGCTGCCCGCAAACGACGCATCGCCCTCGAACAGGTCCAGAAACACGAAAGGCTTCAGCACCTGGCCCAGGTCGCCAGGGCTCATCAGCCGGACGATGGGGCCGTGGCCGCGCCCCAGGGTGCGCTGCACGATGGTTCGCTGGGCTGTGGGGGAAAGCAATGCGGACATGGGACGCTCCTGAAACAAATGGAAGGCCGGAAACCCTTCCGGCGGTACCGCGGCGCACTGCGCTGCGATCGGTTCATCCAATGTAGGAAGCCTTGACCCATCGGTGAAGCCTATTTGATTAGATATGATCCATCGACAAAAACGATAAGTGGTACTAAACATGCTCGATGGCGTCTCGCTCGATCACCTGCGCATCCTGGTCGCCGTGGTGGAATCCGGCAGCTTCTCGGCCGCCGGGCGCCGCGTCGGCCGGGCTCAGTCGGTCGTCAGCCAGGCCATCGCGGGGCTGGAGGCGCAACTCGGCGTCACGCTATTCACTCGGGCCGCGCGCCTGCCCGTTCTCACGCCCGAAGGGGTGGCGCTTGCCAGCCGGGCCCGCGACATCGTGCGCGCGGCCGACACCCTCAAGGCCGAGGCCCGCGCCATGGCGGCGGGCCTGGAACCCGAGCTGTCCGTCGTCATCGATGTGATGTTCCCCATGGCCGCGCTGACCGACGCCATCGCCGCCTTCGCGGTCGCCTTCCCCAACACCGCCTTGCAGTTGCAGGTCGAGGCCCTGGGCGCCGCCGCCCAGTGGGTGCTCGACGGCCGCTGCCGTGTGGGCGTGATGGGCTCCATGCCCATCGTCCCGCCCGAGTTCGAACAGGTGCGCCTCATGGCCGTGCCCATGGCCACCGTGGCCGCCCCAGGCTCGCCGCTGGCGCAGCACGCGGGCCGGCTCGGCCCGCAGGAGTTGAAAGGCCAGGTCCAGCTCATCCTGACCGACCGCTCCGCCCTCACCGCCGGCCGCGACTTCGGCGTGCTGGGCGACACCGTGTGGCGCCTGGCGGACATCGGCGCCAAGCACGCCTTCTTGCGCGCGGGCCTGGGCTGGGGGCACATGCCGCTGCCCATGGTGGAAGACGACCTGCGCGATGGGCGCCTGGTGCGCATTCAGGTGGACACCGGCGTCGTCGGCGACCCGATGCTGGAGATGAAAGCCGTTTATCGCCGCGATGCGCTGCCGGGGCCGGCGGGGCGATGGCTCATCGAACGGCTGCGGCAGTACCCCGCCTGCGAGCCAACGCGCGCCAAAGGCTTTTCCTGAAGATCATTGCCAGCACACCGCCCGACGATGGCCCGCCTAGCCGTCCACCGGCTCGTGCGGCGTCTCCAGGGTGAGCTGGTAGAACGCCGCATCGAGCCAGCGCCCGAACTTGAAACCCACCTGCGGCATGGTGCCCGTGTGCACGAAGCCCATCTGCCGGTGCAGCCGAATGCTTCCCTCGTTGGTCGCATCGATGCACCCCACCATCGCGTGAACGCCCGCCGCCCTGGCCCGCTCCACCAACGCCCGCAGCAGCAAGCCCCCCAGGCCCCGGCCCCGGCTGTCCTTGTGCACATACACACTGTGTTCGACCGTGTACTTGTACGCAGGAAACGCCCTGAACGTGCCCCAAGAGGCAAAGCCCAGCAACTCGCCCCGTTCATCGACAGCCCCCACCACCGGAAAGCCGTTGGCCCGCTTGGTGCCGAACCACGTCGCCATCGCAGAGCGCGGCCGGGGCACATAGTCGTAGAGCGCGGTCGAATTGACGATGGCGTCGTTGAGGATGCCGAGAATGGCGTCCGCATGGGCCTCTTCGGTGCAGTCGATCAGCCGGAGGTCTTTGGCAGGGGTCTGGGTCATGGGTGAAAGCTCGCAGAGTCGTGATGGGTCAAAATTTCCGGAGATACCGCTGTCGCCCGGCTCCAGCCTTCTGGACGAGACCATCGCCGTTTTCCAATAAAGTAGAAATTCATTCCATCTTACTGGAACCGATAAAGCGGCCGCCTTCAAACGATGGCCTGCCCTGCCCCTGAGGATTCAACGACATGTCCGCCACACCCTCTGCCCCTGCCGCACCCTCTGGCGCCTCCGTTCTCTTATGGCGCCGAGCCGATACCCACGGCCTGGAGCGCCTGACGCTCGACATCGAGCCGGACAGCATCACGGCGGTGTCCACCGTGCTCTGCCTGGAAGACGGCGGTTTTCAACTGGAACATCGCTGGCGGCTTACCCCGGATTGGCGCGCCCGGTCCGTCCACGTGCAATGCTGGAATGCGCAAGGCCACGCCCGCCTGGCGCTGGAGCGTGCCGGCCCCGGCTGGACCGTGGACGGCGTGCCCCGCCCCGACCTGGACGGTGCCGAAGAGCCCGACCTCTCCGCCACTCCGTTCTGCAACACCCTTGCGATCCTGCGCACGCCGCAGGCCACAGGGGCCAGCCTCACGCTGGACACGGCCTTCATCGACGCGCCCACGCTGACCGTCAAGCGGTCCCGCCAGCGATACGACCGGCTGGGGCCACGGCGCCTGCGCTATGTGGACCTGGGCCTGTTCGCCGGCTTCGAAGCCGAACTCACGGTGGACGACAACGGCCTGGTCGAATGCTACGAAGGCCTGTTCGAGCGGGTGCATCCGCCGGCCTGACGCTGGGCCTGAGAACCATCGCGGCGGCCTGTTAACGTCGGTGCCGCCAGCCCACCCGCCGCTGCGCACCGGCATAGCTGCCGCCAAGACTTCCAAGGCCCCCATTGACCCGCCCCTCGACCCGCAGCTTTTTCCGTTCGCTGTTCCGCACCCTTCCCATCCTCGTTGCCTTGCTGGCAGTGCTGTTCACCACGGCGGTGAACGCTGCGGACTGCCCCGAGGTGCTGCTGGGCGACTACTCCGACACCGCCGACGGTCCCGCCATCGTTCGTGTCGAAAGCGCCAACGGCCGTGTGCAGACGCGGCAGAAGGACGCCAATGGCCAATGGAGCACCGCAGTGTTCGACAGTCCCGTCGTGCCGCCGCATGAGGTGCGCAGGCTCATCGGCCCCATCGGCCGTTCGGTGCCGGTGTGCGGGCTGGGTGTGCAAGGCGGCGTGTTGCTCAAGCTCCCGGTCGGGCACGAATACGCCGTCAGCAGTGCGACCGAAAAATCCACCGTGCCCCAGAAGGCCGTGACCGGCTACCTGGTCTACCAGGCCAGCGGTTTCGCCGTGTCGGCGACCGACCTGTTCCCCGTGGCGCGCCAAGGCGCATCGCCCTTGCCACCGCCGCCCCCCTCCAAAGCGGCCGTCGGCCTGGAAGTGCCCGCGTTGCCCGTGTGCGCAGGCCAGCGCCTGCCCGACATGAACCAGGCCACCTTCGACGCCCTGCCCGCCACCGAAAAAAACCGGTTTCATCGAATGGAGGCCCCCGCGCAAACGCGGTTCGTGTGCGGGCAGCATCTGAACGACTTGATGAGCCAGGACACCTTCCTCAGCCCCGCCCTGGGCGCATCGCGCGGCGACACCCTCAACAGAATCACCGCCTTGCTGCATGCCGGGCAAATTCCCCGCAATGCGGCCGGAGAAGCGGCGTGGGTCACCGCATCGCAGGGCCTGCTCGCCCACAACCGGGCCACCGCCAAGGAGGCCATTCCGTTCCAGAACGAGTACTACGCGCTTTTCGTCCGCGACATCGCGCCGCACCTCAGCGATGCGGCGGACAGCACCCTCAACCTCTCCCCGCTGGTCTACCTGCTCAAGGAAATGATCCTGCTGCCGCCCGAGCTTGGCACTCCCGCGCTGAAAGCACTGGACCAAAAAGGTTTGCTGCGCCGCACTTCGGACATCTCCGGCGAAACCATCGCGGTCCAGCTCCTGCAGCACAGCACCCCCACCATCCCGCCAGAGACCTTCGCGTTCCTGCTGGCCGAGGCCGGGCCCGGCGCCGCCAATCATTCGGGGGTGATGACCACGCTGATCGACAACCCCAGCGCCGAACGCATCCAGCTGATGCTGAACGCCGGCGCCCAGCCGGCGCAACGCGGCTGGCTCGCGAGAGCCCGCGCCAATCCCGCCGCCGCGTCCACTGTGTATCCCCTGCTTTTGAACGCCGCAGCCGCCAATGCCCGGTCCAGTCCTGAACAGGCCCGCCGCTTCAGCGACGAGATCACCATGGTGCTCGGCAAGCTGCTGAAGCGCTGCCCCACCGAGCCCGCGGACTGGAAAGAGATCGACCGGCTGGTAGAGCAAGGCGCCAGGGTGCGCGGCGTGTTCGACAACCAGGCGTTTTCTGAAACCAATCTTGCCGTCTATGCCCTGCGCTGCCCCAATGGTTTTGAAGCGCTGCTGCAGCGGGGCCTGCCGCTGGACGCCAACTACCCCTACCCCGAGTACGCGGGCAAACGGCAGGACACGCCGCTGCTCATGTACGTGACCGTGCTGCTGGAAGACTACCCGCCGCAACCCAGCACGCTGAAGGCCATGCTCACCCGGCACAACAACGCCAACGTGCGCCCCGCGTGCGAAGGCTGCAACCTGTTGAGCCCGCTGGAAATGGCCGTCCAGGCCGGCCATGTCGATGTGGTCAAAGTGCTTCTGGATTTCGGCGCCGACCCGAACGACCCGAATAAGGACGGCCGGCCTGCGTTCATCCGCGCCCTGGTGTCCAACAGCGTGGAAATGCTGCAGGTGATGAATGCGAAGAAAAAGCTGGACGTGCACCGCGTGGACAACAAAACCATCTCCATGCTGGCCTGGGCGAACTGCCTGGGGGCGAAGGAGGCAGCCGCCTGGTTGGCGCGTGAAGGGGCGGTGAGCCAGGGAGAGGCGCTGTGCCAAAAGCGGTGACACAGGGAAGGTGCTGACGCCGGAGCTGGCAACGGTCAGGCGATGCGGCATCGCAGGCCGGCGAGGAAGCGAGCGCCGCACATTCGTTCGGGGGAAGAAAGGGCCAAGGCCTGGGACGCGGAGCGAAAGAACGCGAACGGCGACTTTGAGTGAAATTGGGCTCCAGCGCAATAAGCACTATGTTTTATAGCTATATAAATAATAGCAATCCAATGGAGCCTCATGGGAATGCGGACTGCCGACTGATGACCAGCGACTAACGCCTGCCGATGCCCGCAGCATTGGCCGCGCCGAACCGCTCAGAGACTGCCCGCTTGTCCTTCGCACTGAACGCAGAAAGGCACCCATGATCCCGCTGTCACCCCCGCAAGAGAACCCGCCCGCCGCCGAACATGCCCGCGCACCACACGGGGTGTGCAGGTGCTGCGAAACAGGGCGCCGGAGGCCGCAAGCCTTCTTCATCAAGACCAAGGCGCGCCCTGGTCAGCAGGATGCGGTGGTACAGATGCTGCGGGACATCCGGGCCTGCGTCGAAGCCGAACCCGCCACGGGTTTGTGGTTCGCCGTTCGGTTTTCGGTATGCGCGCGGCGATCCCCGTCTTGAATACGTCCGCCAGATGAGCATCTGATCCACGGAAAGCGCCCAGCACCGTTGAAGCTTTCCTGGGCGTCAGCAACACTGGCAGCCGCCGGCACCGCTTTTCGAACTACGGCCTGAAGCGAGCAGCGGCCTACCAAGCTAGGGCTACCGCTATCCGTAGCCGAGCAGGGCGCATGCAGCCGTGGCCACAGGCATTGTTTGCCTCTGGATAAGCCGTCAAACGGGCGCGCCACTGGCATCCATAAAATCCATTCAGCGTCTACCTCCCCAATTCGCCATTCGATCCCCCTCTACCGCCATGCCAGCCATCCCTCCCAAACACCCCCAGTACACCTTCGGCGAGACCTTCTCCGGACTGTCGACCTTCGATCTGGTGGACGACACGCTGTACATCCTCTACACCGGCAACGACGACGCGGCGTTGGGCCCGCGCCAGCTGCTGCGTAGCTTCGACCTGCGCTCCGAGGACAGCAAGCACGAATGGGCGGGCCTGAACCGCATGGAGCGCACCACCGCGCGCGACGCCTCGTGCGACACCTGGGTCGATGGCGACGCCTACGTCATCTGCGGCGACACGCCCGAGCTGCTCGACCGGAACACCTTCGAGGTTCTCTACTCCGAGCGAGATGGGCTGCTGCAGGAGGGCTGGGACGACTACTCCTGGATCCACTACTGGGGTGGCGTGGTGTACCGCTTTGTCGACCTTGGCAATCCGGGCAGCGGCATCGACGTGGTCAGCCTGCAGGGCGGCACGCCCAAGGTGGTGGAGCACCTGGACGTGGATATCGACCCCTCCGGCACTGGCCATGGGCAGTACATCGCCGGCCTGCGCGAGGGAGGCGGCGCAGCGGTGTATGCGCTGGGTGAGCGGCGCTATGTGTTCGAAGCTGCCGAAGACGGCGTGCACTACCGCCACGGGCGGCAGACCAATGGCGTGGCCTTCGAAGGCGGCCGCGTGTTCTTCCTGCTGGGCGACACCCTGCTGGTCGGCAGTCTGGCCACTGGCGAGGTGCTGCACCGCATCAACTACCTTGCGTTGCCCAGGTTTCAGCAGTACCTGCAGGAGCACGGCCGTGAGGAACAGGCTTCGTTCGCCGCGGAAATGGCCGTGCTGGGCGACAAGGTCTTTCTGGGTGGCACCTGGCTGCGCGGCTACCTGCTGTGTATCGACCTGGCCTTGGGCGATGCGGCTTGGCTGCGGGCCAGCGCGCATCAGATCGAAACGCTGACGGCCCGGGGCGACCTGGTCTACGGCCTGGACACCCTGGTACCGACCGCGTGGGACATCCATACTGGCGAGCCCGCCTGGCAGTCGGAGCAAAGCATTCGCGGCCACCGCGTGCAGATCAACGACCGCTGGCTGGTGATCGCAGGCTCCAAGGGCGACACGCACTGCTATCCGTTGAAGACACCGTACCTGACCAAGCAGTCTGGGTGACCATCGGCAGGCAGCGCAAAAGGGTTGCCGACCGCAGTCAGGCCGTCCCGTGCACGACGTGTTGGGGGCAATGCCCGGTCCAGCCCCGAACAGGCCCGCCGCTTCAGCGACGAGATCACCATGGTGCTCGGCAAGCTGCTGAAGCGCTGCCCCACAGAGCTCGCGGACTGGAAAGAGATCGACCAACTGGTGGAGCAAGGCGCCAGGGTGCGCGGCGTGTTCGACAACCAGGCGTTTTCTGAAACCAACCTCGCCGTGTATGCCCTGCGCTGCCCCGATGGTTTTGAAGCGCTGCTGCAGCGGGGCCTGCCACTGGACGCCAACTACCCCTACCCCGAGTACGCAGGCAAACGGCAGGACACGCCGCTGCTCATGTACGTGACCGTGCTGCTGGAAGACTACCCGCCGCAACCCACCACGCTGAAGGCCATGCTTACCCGGCACAACAATGCCAACGCGCGCCCCGCGTGCGAAGGCTGCAACCTGTTGAGCCCACTGGAAATGGCCGTCCAGGCCGGCCATGTGGATGTGGTCAAAGTGCTGCTGGATTTCGGCGCCGACCCGAACGACCCGAACAAGGACGGCCGGCCCGCGTTCATCCGCGCCCTGGTGTCCAACAGCGTGGAAATGCTGCAGGTGATGAATGCGAAGAAAAAGCTGGACGTGCACCGCGTGGACCACAAAGGCATCTCCATGCTGGCCTGGGCGAACTGCCTGGGGGCGAAGGAGGCAGCGGCTTGGCTCGCGCGTGAAGGGGCGGTGAGCCAGGGAGAGGCGCTGTGCCAGAAGCGGTGATACCGGACAGGTGCCGACGCTGGGCCGGCAACGGTCAGGCGCTTCGGTATCGCAGGCCGGCGACGAAGCGAGCGACGCACATTCGTTCGGGGGAAGAAAGGGCCAAGGCCTGGGACGCGGAGCGAAAGAACGCGAACGGCGCCTTTGAATGAAATCGGGCTCCAGCGCAATTAGCACTAGGGTGTATAGCTATATAAATAATAGCAACCCGCTACAACACTATTGGAATACGGACTGCCGACTGATGACCGGCGACTAACGCTTGGCGATGCCCGCAGCATTGGCCGCGCCGAACCGCTCAGAGACTGCCCGCTTGTCCTTCGCACTGAACGCAGAAAGGCACCCATGATCCCGCCGTCACCCCCGCAAGAGAACCCGCCCGCCGCCGAACAGGTCCACGGACCGCACCTGGGTGTGCAGATGCTGGGAGAACAAGGCGCCGAAAGCCGCAAGGCCTTCTTCATCGAGGTAGAGCCCCACCCCGGCCAGGAGGAGGAGGAGGAGGAGCAGGTGGTGGTGCAGATGCTGCGGGACATCCGGTCCTGCGTCGGAGCCGGCTGCCGCGGGTCCGCGGTTCCCATTCGTTTTTCGTGATCGCATGGACGTGCTGATGAGCAAGGATTACTTTTCTTATTGCTAGACGGGCCCTTGCTGACTCCTATTGCCTAGGCTGCATGCCCCCAGTGGCTGCGTTGACCTTCTCGTACTGCAGAGAGAACCTAAAGCCGGCTTTCTGTGCCCGGATTAACCGCCGAACAAATTCGATCAATGGCCTTTCTTGCCCAGACAGCATATGTTCAGAGGGAAAAGCCCGATTCTCGATCGCATAACCCATAAGGGCTGCACCCCAATCCTCGCCCTTAGATACCTCCGTAAGTCGCCCCCCTTTGTGAAGCCTGCTAAAAAAGTCATCGCCTGAAGTCGCGCCTTTTAGTTCCGGAAGCAGGTCGCTTGATGCGTACTTATGACTAAGGCTGTCGTCGTGCATGGTCGCGGAAATGGCTAGTGCAATTTCCAGAAGCTCGGCGACGGTGAAATTCGCTAGTTCAACATCCGGTGCAGACACTTGGAAGGCGCCATGAAATATCTCCTCCGCAGCGGCTTTACGCAGCACTCGCACAAAGTCATCGCGGTCGGCGTCAAGCATGACGAAGCTGAACATTCCACAGGCTTTGTCCGCGGCAAGGGAATCGGCAAACGCTAGGCCACGGCCGCGTTTCTCGACGACTGTGCCTCGGAGGTTGATGAATGTGCATTGATTTGAGGATCCCAAAGCATGTCTCAACGCGCCAAGTTCAGTTTCGCCCTCGACATAGCATCGAGCCTTTACGCCAGCGTCTAGGCCAAACGTACCAAGATAGTCACGCAAGGTGCCAGGTGACGCATCGAACACGCGCTCAGTGCCATACAAGTTGCTGCGCGCGCCATCCATCCATGTGTCTGGGCCAATTTCATCTTCTTCAGGCAAATGGATTTGAAGAATGCGCTCAGCGGCACGGCGAATCGATTCGGCCATGTCCAGGAATTTCATCGCCGCTCCAATTCGGCCACAGATGCGGTCTCGCTCGAACGGCTTCATGAGACGCAACAGTGTGTGTAGTCCGCTGTTGGAGTCGAGTTCGTCAGCCGACATTGCGAATGCTTGACGGATGTTATGGATCACATACAACGGCAAAGACTGCAGAACTACTTCTATGCGTTCGCAATACGCCTGCAGCCAGCTCAGATCCGAACTGAATGTGTACTCCGGTTCAGGCTGGACCCATCGGACAGGTTCACACGCTATGGCAAGCTCAGTCACTCGATTCCAATGGTCAAATCTCTCAATGAATTCTTCTGATTCCGTCCAGCGACGAAGATTACAAAGTTGCCAATCGACAACGCGAAGAACTCCGGGGGAATAAGTTAGAAATTGGGTATTACTGGTTACAACGCGCAAGGTTCTCACTACGTGGTGGAGTAAGAAAACTCTATACGGGTGGAAGTACGTCGTTAAGTGATCTTCAGGACAGGGACCTTTCGGGACGAACGATGACGAACCTTCTGGCCTATGCTTAGGCAAGCGCACATCTATAAAGCGACATCCATGCGAAGAGGGGACAGGTTCGAAGCCTGATGCTTCAATGTGCATTTCACCGGTAACAAGATCTGCACGCAGCAGCCCAATTCGCCACAGAGCCTGGATGCTCTCCTCCTCGAAATTCCCAAAACCAAGTTTCCACGCCAGTTTTCCAAGACCAGCCGCGTCAGCGAGTTTGGATTCCCAGCCAGACCAGCCAGCCAAGCTTGAGCGTAAAGGACTCAGGTCGAATTCGCGGAGAGGATTAAGGTCGGAGGTCATCGTGCGCTTCTGCTGCTAATTAGGAATCCAGCGTAACTTTAAATTCGCGTACAAGTCCAAGTTCAGCCACTAAGAATCGTTGACCAAAGTCAGCCTCGGACCCACTCCCCAGCGACTTCTGACAGGTTTTTAGACGGCGATTGCCATCAAGCCTCCGACAGCCGAGAGACAATCTGTGCATCAAACTCAGCCGAGTGAGCCAATGACCGATCAGCAGACTCGGAACAACCACTACGTCCCACAGTGGTACCAGCGCGGCTTCCTCGCTCCAGGCCAGTCGCGTCTCTACCACCTGAACCTCAATCCGGACTGCAATACGCTGCCCGATGGCCGGCAAGTGCCACGCAAAGCGTTGCACGAATGGGGCACAAAAAACTGTTTCGTAGAGTACGACCTCTACACCACGCACTTCGGTTCGGTCATCAACGACGACATCGAGAAGCACCTGTTCGGCACAATTGACGATCAGGGCGCGAAAGCGGTACGAGCCTTCGCGCAGGGCGAACCTGTCGAGGTCCACGAGTCGTTCCATAACTTCTTCGAGCATATGGCCGCGCAGAAACTGCGGACGCCCAAAGGCCTGGACTGGATCCGCTCGTGCTACGGCCCGCTCGACCAGATCGACCTGATGGTGGAGATGCAGGCCTTGCGGATGATGCACTGCACGATGTGGGTCGAGGGGGTGCGCGAAGTAGTCTCAGCGGCGGACTCAGACGTAAAGTTTGTCGTGACGGATCACCCAGTGACCGTTTACAACCCGCAAGTTCCCCCCTCCTCTCCGGACTCCGCCTATCCGTTGGATCCGATGGTGGCCTCGCTGGGCACGCAGACCGTTTTCGCGCTGGACGGCAACACCTGCCTGATCTTCACTCACTTGGAATACGCCAAAGAACCCAACCGACAAGACCTGACGCGGTTGCGCACGAATGCTAGGCACCATGGCGTTGGCATGGCGCGCACGGATGCCTTCATCCGCGACCGTCGCTTGAGTCGCGACGAGGTGATCGCCATCAACCACCTACTCAAGTCGCGCGCAAAGCGCTGCGTCGCAGCCGCGAAAGAGGAATGGCTCTACCCAGAACGTCACTTCAGAGGCTCTTGGGCGCAGATCGCCAAGTTGCTGCTGCCCAAGGGTGACATTTGGCGCTTCGGTGGGGATATCTATGTCGGCTACAAAGACGGCAGTTCCGGGTACTGGGACGAGCATGGCCGCAGATCTAAGGACAACGAGTTCATCACCCGCAAATCGCCACGTAAGAACATCGCGGCCAACGACTTCTGCGGCTGCGGAAGCGCCTACGCCTACAAAGATTGCTGCCAGCGCCTGCCCATCGCCGAGCGTCCGCCATGGGAGGTCTATGGCCTACGCGAGCGCAACATGATGTTCTACAGAGCAGTCAGGGGGATCCTCGGTCTGAATGAGGACGAGTCCTGGCTCAACGTACGCCGCACCCTGAGCGACGACCAGGTGAGGCGCATTCACAACGCCTTCGCCGGCCTGTGGCCCGACGATACCGACCTAGCTGCGCTGCTGCCGCGGCCCCATCCCAAGAAGTTGCGCTCTGTTTACATCGGCGCGGCCGATCCGCGCACCATAGAGGCGGCGGTCGTGGGCTGGCTGCCGTATGTCGATGAGATCGTGCTCGTTAACCCGTTCTTCCTGGGGCGGAGCCTGAAGCCTGAGTTCAGCCCAATAGACTCGCCGGCCGGCCACAAAATGCAGACGCTTAAGAACGTACTGCTGCTGTTCAAGCTTGCGCCGTACATCCGTGCTGGTCTTGTTCATCTCGTGCCAGATCCCGGTGAAGTCTGCGCTCCTTTCGGTCAACATGTTCGGGAAGTTTTGGCCCGTCGGACCGCTGGCCTGGAGCCGCCCACCGGCGGCTTGCACGAGCGTCTCAGACTCGCCGAGGACGACACTCGCCGCATGATCCAGATGCTGCCCGACGACGCCCTGCGCCGCCACATTTCCCAAACTGCTCCCGACGCCGATGAAACGATGGTGGATCAGATGATCGCCTACTGCCGGCGCGAGGCTGAGGCCGACCCTTACATCCTGCTGCAGCCACTGCCCGTGGGCAAAGCCGGCGCACAGTACCAAATCTACAAGGGCCTGAATCTGGAATCTGCGCTGTACCTGGCGGCGCTGACCGGCTCGGTAATTCACGTTGACACCGATGCTCACTGGGAACAGTTGCTGATGGACGCGCAGGTGGCTGGAGCGACTTCGCAGCGCGCCTGGTCGCCTGTGCGCGATGCGCTGGCTGAAATCACCTTTCCGGTGGACCTTGATCGGCGCCAGGTAGCCGAACGGCTGGCCCACGGCGGCTTGCCTCCCATCAATGCGTTGCTGCGACGCCTAGCCGATTCGGTCATTTCACCAAGAAAAGGTCTAACTCCTCAAGACCTGGCCAAGCAGTTGCGCCAAGCACGCGGCAAGGCTGAGCGCGAACGGACAACCAATGCGCTCAACGCGCGGCTGGAGCTGCATGTGCCGCCGGCAGGCTTTTTCCGCCACGAGGTTCAGCGTCTGTTTGTGATGTTCGCAGGCGCGACCCGCCCACGGTCGGTGCCGTTTGCGTTGCGGCTCGTGTTCGAGGAACCAAAGACCGACGGTGCAGGCGCCTCGAAACCGGCCGATGGCGTCGGCAGAAATCCCGCGTCAAGCTCGGGGCTGCGCCAATAAGTTGAAGCCCTTGACACCGCGAGAATCGAATGCCGGGCGTGATACCCAATTTAGACTGGTTGGCGCCGTTGAGCGCCAACGATCAAATTACCGCTGTTGACCTAACGCCAGCGTCGGCGTGGGTCCTTGTGTCGTAGTGATCGATCCTATTGTTGGCATAGGTGGTCAATAGGAATGGACTTGGCGTGAAACAGTGCCTGCTATCCGCAGATAGGTCAAAGCTTGCAGATATCGCCACTGTTCAACTTAAATCTCTGGAAGGCTATAGCTATGACTGACCGTGGTAAGTACGATCAAGCAGTAACTCTGCACTGCCCCACCTGTGGCGGAACAGATTTCAAGTACGAGGAAGAGACGATCCACGAAGACTCTGCCTTAATCACCTGTCCATCCTGCGGGCTGACCATCACGAAGAGTGATTTGATTGCGGCCAATGGTGAGAACGTTGACGCCCATTTGAATGAAATCAAAGCAGAGGTGATGCAGGACATCACCAAGTCGCTGAGAGACGCATTCAAGGGAAACAAATTCATCAAGCTCAAATGAATCTCCAGAATTTTGGTTTCAGCGAGGCTATCGCCTTCGTGGCGCTTGTGGTCGCGTTCTTCTATGGATGGCAAAACTCAAAGCTGACAAAGCGCTTGCTTCTGAAAGAAGCGGGCGTGGCTGAAGCGAAGGCACGGGCAGATCTCTGCGCGAACTTTCTTAAGATCGGTAAAAGCCATCGACTCAAAATATTCAACCGCGGCAATGCTGCCGCTCGTAACGTTCGAATTGAACTCTTGGATGCAGATGATCACTGCTTCATTCAAAGCGATATTGACTCTAAGTTTCCACACGAAAGCATCGAACCTCATCAGAGCGTCGAACTTATGGCTTCGGTTCATTTAGGCTCAAAAAGTAAACACCGCATAAGCTTGATTTGGGACGACGAGTTCAAGTCAAACAACGAAAAAACGGTTTACCCAACAATTTAATGTTGGCCTTACGCGCGGCACCTATGCGTACTAGTAGACGCTCAACGCTAGTCAAATATTCGATTGCACCGCTTTGAATGAATATGGCTCACGTACGCGGCCATGCATCTCTCTCATCGCAAGTGCCACCCAGCGCCCTCTCCTCCCCTCAGTCCAGCCCGCCCTGGCACACGTACTTCGTGTGCAGGTAATCCTCCAGCCCGTTCGTGGACCCTTCACGCCCGTAGCCCGACTCCTTCACACCCCCGAACGGCGCAGCCTCCGCTGCCAGCGCCCCTTCGTTGATCCCCACGATGCCCGTCTCCAGGGCGTCTGCCACCCGCCAGATGCGGCGCACGTCCTGGCTGTAGAAATACGCGGCCAGGCCGAACGGTGTGTCGTTGGCGGCGGCGATCACTTCCTCTTCCCTCTCGAAGCGCGTGAGCGGCGCCACCGGGCCGAAGGTCTCTTCGCACGCGCAGGCCATGGTGGCGTCGGCGTTTTCCAGCACCGTGGGGGCGTAGTAGGTGGCGCCCAGGTCGGTCAGGCGCTGGCCGCCGGTGAGCACTTTCGCGCCCTTGGCGATGGCGTCCTGCACGTGGCGGTCGATCTTCTCCACCGCGCGGCCGTTGATCATCGGACCGATCTGCGAGGTGGGGTCGCTCGCCGGCCCCACCTTCAAGGCCGCCACGCGGGCCGTGAGCTTTTGGGCGAATTCGGCGAGCACTTTCGCGTGCACGAACACCCGGTTGGGGCACACGCAGGTCTGGCCGCCGTTTCTGAACTTGGCGGTCATGAAGCCTTCCACGGCGGCGTCCACGTCGGCATCCTCGAACACGATGAAGGGGGCGTTGCCGCCCAGCTCCAGCGAGAGCTTCTTGAGCGTGTCCGCACCGCGGCGCGCCAGGTGCTTGCCCACGGGCGTGGAGCCGGTGAAGGTGATCTTGCGCACGCGCGGATCATCGAGCCACACGTCCACCACTTCGGGCGTCTTCTCGCGCGAGGCGGTGACGATGTTGAGCACGCCGGGCGGCACGCCGGCTTCGTGCGCGAGCAGCACGAGGGCCAGGGACGTGAGGGGCGTGTCCTCGGCCGGCTTGCAGACCACGGTGCAGCCGGCGGCCAGGGCCGGCGCGATCTTGCGGGCGATCATCGCGGCGGGAAAGTTCCAGGGCGTGATGGCGGCCACCACGCCGACGGGTTCCTTGAGCGCAAACATGCGCCGGCCGGGCACGGGGGCGGGGATGACCTCGCCGTTCATGCGCGTGGCCTGTTCGCCGAACCATTCGATGTAGCTGGCGGCATAGGCGACTTCGCCTTTGCCCTCGGCCAGGGGCTTGCCCTGCTCCAGGGAGATCAAGGCACCGAGGTCGGCCTGGTGAGAGAGCACCAGATCGTTCCAGCGCTTGATGATGGCGGCGCGCTGCTTGGCCGGCACCTTGCGCCAAGTGGGGAAGGCGGCGTGGGCGGCTTCGAGCGCGGCCAGGGCTTCGGGCGCACCGGAGTCGGGCACGGAGGTGATGACGGTGCCGGTGGCGGGGTCGGTCACGGGCAGCAGTGCGCCGGGGCCGGGTTGCCATTGGCCGGCGATGAAGTTGGCGCTGCGGATCAGGTCGGGGCGGGTGAGGGTCAGGGGCATGGGAAGGCGGGGGAAAAGAGGGGTTTGAATGAAATCGGGCTCTGGCGCAATCAGCACTATGGAGGTGTGCTATCGATTTAGTAGTGAGTGGATTCGGGTCGGCCTACGGTGCACAGGTGCCAGGGCGCCAACTCGAAGGGCCCAACTGCGCCATGCACAGCCAGGCGCTCGACCGGTTGCCCGGTCACTGGCTGGCGTTGCCGGCGGCGCTGCGCGGCAGTTAGGGAGCGGTGGGTTCATGGACAGGGGTTGTGCATTGGGTTTGAATGAAATCGGGCTCCAGCGCAATAAACACTAGGGTGGTTAGCTATTAATTCAGTAGCAAACTGCCAAAGCAGCCATTCAGGCGCCACTCACTAAGCCTGGGCGACGCGGGCGGCAATCGCCTCCCCCACCTGCGTGGTGTTGGCCGTGCCCCCCAAATCCGGCGTCTTCGGCCCGGTCTTGATGACCTCTTCGATCGCCGACACGATGGCATCGTGCGCCTGCCTGCCCGCGCCCTGGCCTTGCGTCAGAAAGTCCAGCATCAGCGCACCCGACCAGATCATGGCGATGGGGTTGGCGATGTTCTGGCCATAGATGTCCGGCGCCGAGCCGTGCACGGGCTCGAACAGGCTGGGGAAGTGGCGCTCGGGGTTGAGGTTGGCCGAAGGTGCCAGGCCAATGGTGCCGGTGGTGGCGGGGCCCAGGTCGCTCAGGATGTCGCCGAACAGGTTGGTGGCGGCGACCACGTCGAAGCGGCCGGGCTGCAGCACGAAGCGGGCGGTGAGGATGTCGATGTGCTGCTTGTCCAGGGTGACTTCCGGATAGCCCTTGGCGATGTCGTCGGCGCGGGCATCCCACCAGGGCATGCTGATGGCAATGCCGTTGCTCTTGGTGGCGAGCGTGACGTGCTTCTTGGCGCGGCTTTGGGCGAGGTCGAACGCGAACTTGAGCAATCGGTTGGCACCGTGGCGGGAGTAGACCGATTCCTGGATGACGATCTCGCGGTCGGTGCCTTCGTACATGACACCGCCCAGGGAGGTGTATTCGCCCTCGGTGTTCTCGCGCACGACGAAGTAGTCGATGTCACCGGGCTTTCTGCCGGCCAGGGGACACGGCACGCCTTCAAACAGGCGCACGGGGCGCAGGTTGATGTACTGGTCGAACTCGCGGCGGAACTTGAGCAGCGAGCCCCAGAGGGACACGTGGTCGGGCACGGTGGCGGGCCAGCCGACGGCGCCGAAGAAGATGGCGTCCACGCCGGCAAGTTGCGCCTTCCAGTCGTCGGGCATCATTTTTCCGTGGGCGGCGTAGTAGTCGCAGCTGGCCCAGTCGATGGTGCGGCATTCCAGCGCGAAGCCGAAGCGCTCGGCGGCGGTGTGGATGGCACGCAGGCCTTCGGGCATGACTTCCTTGCCGATGCCGTCGCCGGGGATGACGGCGATGCGGAACGTGGGGTGCATGGCGATGTCTCCGGGTTCAGGCGGCCGCAGCGAAGGGCGCCGGCGTGGCCGGTGGCGCCAGCGAGGCGGATGCGGCCTGCGGCCCCTGCCCTGCGGGCGGATGGGCGCGCTCGTCCAGCCAGCCCTGCCGCAGTTCGGGCACCGAGCGCGCGAGCAGTTCGTAGTAGGGGTGGTGGGGCCCGCGGTCGTAGTCGGCGCGCGCGACCTGGGCGAGCTTGCGGCCGTGCTGCATGACGACGATTTCGTCGCACACCGAGCGCACGGTGTGCAGGTCGTGGCTGATGAAAAGGTACGACACGCCCAGTTCGCGGCGCAGCTCGGCCATCAGGTCGAGCACGGCAGCGCCCACCACGGTGTCGAGCGCGGAGGTGACCTCATCGCACAGGATCAGGTCGGGGTCGGCCGCGAGGGCGCGGGCCAGGTTGACGCGCTGCTTTTGCCCGCCCGAGAGGCCGCCGGGCAGGCGCGCCGCCACGCCGTGCGGCAGCTTGACCAGGTCGAGCAGTTCGCGGATGCGCCGCTGCAGCGCCTCGCCCTTGAGCCCTTTGTAGAACTGCAGCGGGCGCGCGAGGATGCGCTCGATGGTCTGCGACGGGTTGAGCGCGGTGTCGGCCATCTGGAAGACGATCTGCACACGGCGCAGTTCTTCCTTGGTGCGCGCGGCCAGCGTGGGCTTGAGCTCGGCGTTGTCGAGCAGCATGGTGCCGTGCCAGGGCTGGATCAGCCCGGCGATGGCGCGCGCCAGCGTGGTCTTGCCGGAGCCCGATTCGCCGATGACGCCGATGGCCTGGCCACGATAGAGCTTGAAGCTGATGTCTT
>Ga0308157_10004773_pt1 | contig 17637 bp, 8 predicted proteins | sample PhyBR1_FD_201035 | JGI IMG/M metagenome (GOLD analysis project Ga0308157, IMG submission 201035) | Phyllosphere microbial communities from UC Gill Tract Community Farm, Albany, California, United States - DLSLB.R1 | ecosystem: Host-associated > Plants > Phyllosphere > Unclassified | place: USA...
CTGAACGACGTATCCGGCAGGTCGATCACGATCCGGTTGGGCGACGCGACGGCCGATACTTTGGGCGTGACGTTCCCGCTGGTCGAGATCATCAGCCGGTTTTCGCTGAAGCTGACCTGCTCGACCAACGCGGACGTCGTCGGCGTTCCGCCGGGCGCTTCGGCCGGCGGGTCGACGTCGTCGTTCGGTCCCGTGCCGCCGGGCTGTTCGAGCGCGGGCGGCGAAGTCAAAAAGACCGTTTTCGCGCGGTTATCCCATTTGACCTTCAAGCCCATCTCCGTACCGACGAAGCGCAAAGGCACGTAGGTCGTGTTGCTTTGAGAAAAAGGAGCCTGTTCCAGCGTGATCGGCCCTTGCGGCGAATCGGCCGCCCGGCTGCCCAACGTCAGCGTCACGCGGTCGCCCGACGGTCCAACGGTCACTTGGCGGCTGGACGAGTTCCAACCGACCGCGTAGCCCAATTCCTCCGAGATCACGCGGATCGGCACCATCGTCGTTCCTTTCACGGTCAATACGTCTCTGGCACTGGTCACTTCCCTGTCGTCGAGGACGATCTTGGTAGCGGAAGCCGCCTGTCCCACTTGAACCGAAAGGAAAAACACCGCCACCAAAGCCAAAAATGCCGCGGCCCACTTGCCCCATGCTGTCTGTCCAGAAATTTTTCTCATGCTTGCGTCACCCTGCATCTCTCCTTTTTCAAAATCGAAAATCCAATTCTATCGAACCGACGCTTCAATGTACAGACGCTCCTTAACCGCATAAAGTTCCCGGCAAAGCCTTTTCTTTTCCGACAAAAACAAAACCGGAATCCCCAAGCGGGATTCCGGCGTCGGTCGATGCCGTTTTGCTGCGCGCGCGTATCGAAAAGCATGCCGTTCTTTTCCGAAAAGAACGATTGCGGCGGTGCTTTGTTACTTTTTGCTTTTGTTCTCCTGTTTCTCCATCTCGCTGCTCACCTTCCGCAAATATTCGGGAGCGTCCATATCGTCCGGAACGACCATTTCGATCAGGCACAGTTTGTCCGAACGTTGAAGCTCGGCATCTCGGAAAGCCCGTGCCAGTTCGCCGATCGTACGCACGCGCTCGGTATACGCATGGCCGCCGAACGCTTCGATCAGCTTCAAATAATTCCAGCCCGGAATCTCGTTGTACGGCTGGTTGTGAGGCGGGGTGCGGAAGTTCAAATGCTTTTCGATCGTATAACCCCGGTTGTTCAGCACGAAAATGATCGGCTTGCAGCCGTACGCCATCATGGAACTGAGTTCCTGCACCGTCATTTGGAGCGATCCGTCGCCCGTGAACAGCAGGACCCGGCGCTTGGGAGCGGCAATGCACGCGCCCAATGTCGCAGGCGTCGCGTAACCGATGCTTTGCCAGCCTCCTTGCGCGATGTAGGTCGCTCCCTGCGGAAGCTGCAACTGCGAGAGCCCGTAAGCCAGCGTGCCCGTCTCCGCAATGACGATATCTCCCGGCTGAAGCAAACGCTGAATCAGCGGGTAATATTCTTTCGCTTTCAACGGATGGCTGCCGTCCAACTGCGTGCCGCTGTTATACGGACGGTCTGCGGCGGGCACCGGCAGTTCGGCCGTCAATCCCAGTGCGGCCAGTTCGCGCAGCATGTCTTCGCCGCGGATATCCGCATAGGTCTGGCCGCCGACGATCGTCGATTCGGGATGGATCACGATCGTTTTTTTCGGATTCGGCTCACTTCCTTCGCCGCCGAGATTGGTGTCCGACGGCACGTAACCTGCGATAATCAGGCAATCGGAATCGTCCACGGCTTTACTCACGCTCTCGTTGCCCGTTTTGCCGCCGTAAGTACCGATATGGTTCGGGTGGCTTTCGTCGAACCCGCCTTTGCCCATGATCGTCGACGCGACCGGAATTTGAAGCTGCTCGGCCAAAGCACGCACCAACGGCTCCCATTTCCAGCTTTTCACCTGGGCATCGCTCAGCAGCAATACCTGCTTCGCCGATTTCAGCATTTTTCGCGCATGCTTGGAAGCCGACTTCAACGAGGAATCGTTGGTTTTCGCTTCTTCCGGCTTCGGTGCTTTCATCGTCAGCGGCTGCTGCACCAGATCAAGCGCAACCGATAGGTAGACCGGCTTTTTGGTTCGCTTGGCGATAGAGATTGCTTTCGGAATCTCGGCCATCGCGTTATCCGGCGTCAGGATCGCCGTATAGGCGGAGATCGGCTCGTATACGCGGCGGAACGCGTCGAAGTCGCCGTCCATCAGCGTATGGTGCATCAGCTTCTGTTGTTTTTGCTTCTGCGACTTCGGCGATCCGACGATATGAACGATCGGGACGTTTTCGCTGTAAGCGCCCGCGATCGCATTGACCGCGCTCAGTTCGCCTACGCCGAACGTCGTGATGAGCGCGGCGAGACCTTTGACCCTGGCATAGCCGTCCGCCGCGTAACCCCCGTTCAGCTCGTTGCGGGCCGGCACCATTTTAACCCCTTCATATTCTTCCAACTTATCAAACAGCGTGAAATTGTAATCGCCCGGAACGCCGAACACTTCGGTCACGCCTTCTTTTTTCAAACAATCGAACAAATAGGTGCCGAGCGTTGCCCCGCCCTCTCCCTGTGTGTTCGAACGAATTTTTCCCATAATCGTTTTTGCCATGCCGACACTCTCCTTCCGTGATCGCTCGCTGACCGCTCGGCGCTGCGCCGAACGGTCAACCTCTAACTATGATTACCCCGGAAGCGGGGCGTTAGGTCAGTATTTTGCGAAAATTACTCATCATTTCCATAACCCTAGCCTCTCATCGAGCGTTTAATCCTTCAGAGACACTTGTTGAAAAAGGAGCGATTTCCATTACTGATTCGAACCGCGCACGCAACCGAAAGCTCGTCATCACCTACGGGTCCGATCTGGACCACAGCAACATGAATCACCTTGTCCGCTCGCTGCTTGAGCCCTATGAAGGACAGATGCGGCAAGCCGATCATCTGAATCCCATACTGCGACAAGGTTCCGACTTCATCGTAAACTTCAAGACCCTGGAGACCAACCCGAACAAGCCGTTCGAAACCTACGCCTTCGCCGACTACCACCTGACCCAAGCGCAATTCGACGGATTTTTATATCAATTGCGAAAACTTAAAGGCACCCACGTCCTCGGTCATCCCAACATCCGCGGACATGCCGAAGTACTGCGCGGCGATCTTGAATTTCAGTTCTTGGTCGTTCACACTCAAGCCCAAGAAGAACTCATCGTCTATTACCCGCGCCAAGACTTCGCCGCCGACAAACTTCTTTTCCCGCTCATCCCGTTACTCCCTCCCCAAGACCGCCGCATCCTCCTCCCCGTCGGCGGCGACCCGTTCACCAAGCAACAAACACTCGAAACCTGGATCGACCGCGTCCTGTCCTTGTCCAAACAAGACCTTTCCGCTTATACCGGCACCAGCCAGTATCGGCCAGGGAACTTCTAAGTTTTCAAAAATTGAATTCTCCGACTTTTGACTTACGGTATTCAATAATTTTTTGCATGCGAAAAAGCCTGTTTGCAGACCTCGATTCATCAAAGTCTTCAAGCAGACTTTTCTCTTTATACTTTTTATCTCTTTTCCTTACTTCCCTCCGGTGAGCGATGCAAGCACTTCCTATTCCGTTGAAGCCCCAAGCGGAGGGGAAAATTCAGTGAAAGACGCCTTTGAGCCGGGAAATGCAGAATCGGCCTATGGGCCGATTCTGCATTTCCCGGCGAGACAGCGTCTTGAACGAATTTTCCCCGCAGCCGCCCCAGCTTCAACCCACCCGAATAGGAACTGCCGCCGTCAACGCCTCACCCTTTTATCTGCTCTAATATTTGAGGGTCCTTAATCTTCGTATCCTCCGCCAGCAATACGATCTTCGACAAAATCTCCGCCGTGCGCGGATCTTCGTCCAGGAAAGGCAGGAAGAACCGTCCGCGCTGCCCGGCATGCACCGGAATAATATTCAATGCACCTGTCGCCTGCTTATAGGCGACTCCGCTGCCCAAATGCACCGCATACTCGCCAAGCGTTCCGTCGACTCTCGCATAGCTTCCTTCCAGCCGCACGTTTTCGACACGAAGCAGAGACAACGACTCGCGCACGATAGCCGTCCGCAATTCAACCGTCGTCAGGCTTGCTTCCGGATCGACGCCGCCTACATGAGCCACGCTCACGACCAGATCGACATCCCGCATAATCTCGGAGAATAGCACCGGAGGCACATCGGTCAGAGCCATCGGCTTATGCGTCCGACGATCCGAGAAATGGATCGTTTCCAGCGTCGGCGCTTCCGTATCCGCCGGCGAGAACCAGTCGGCCATCGCGTACAGCGTCGCAATCACGTTGTGCGTATAATCGACCTTCTGAAGACCTTCCTCGTAGCTGACCGTCCAGCCGCGCCCGCGCAGCAGAGCCACCGTCTTGCTCGGCTGAACCTGATGCCCCGCATAACGAGAAGACGACGTTCCCGCAGCCTTCTCGTCCGCGTTCGGCACGTACAGCTCGCGGAAAATCTGTTTGAACGGCTGCTTCGAAGGAGCGAAACGGCCTGTAGCTTCCGCTTCCAGGCTGCGTTCGATAAAGTCGCGTTGGAACAAATGCCACTGTCCGCTTGCATGTAAATCAACCGGATGCGCAATAACCAATTCCGCATCTTCAGCCAACGGCGTGCCTTCCCGGCTTTCGATATCGACGAGCGAACGCTCCTGCTCGCGGAAATAACCCAACGTCGGCTTGGACGATGCCTCTTCTTTAACGCGGAAAACCAGTTGAGCGAGCAGAGGCGCCACGACCGGATTCCCGTACAGTTTAACCAGCTCGCCAAGACGGAATACGGCTCCGTTTTCCATCGAACGCTCCAACTCTCGCACAAAGCGGCGATTCTGTTCGGTCAACTCGGTTTTGACCTCTTTTAAGCGTACGATATGCTCGTTTTTGTTCAGGCGCGAAGGGACGGACTTGAGCGCTTTTCCTCCCTTCGTCACCTCGATCTCAGGCAGGCCGCGGTCGTTGATCGCCAGCTTCACTTCGACGTCGTCGACTTGGTGCAGCTCCGTATAGACCTTAAGCTCGTCGATCTTGCCCGCCTCCATATCCCATTGCAAACGGGTCGAGTCCGCATAGCCCGCGCTTCTCGCCAGATTGCCGAGTGCGATCTGACCCGCCGCTCCTTCGCTGGCACGGCGCTGCGCGCCGAACTGACGGCTTTCGAGCAGGAACTTCTGAATGAAATCGTAACGTCCGCGCAGATCCGGCTCCCGTTTTTTCGCGAGCGGAATCAGGCTGTACGCCAGAAGTTGGTCTTTGCCGCGTTTGGATTCCACCTGTTTGCGCGTATCTTCCAGCTTCAGCTTGCCTAATACCGCATCGGCAAACAGCTGCGACCGACGGTGGTTCGCGCCGCCCGAGATATACTTGGCGCAATCGTACAGCAGCTTGAAGCGTTCGGCTCCGATCTCCTGATACGCTTCCTCGAACCATTGGACGTCGAACGCCCCGTCGTTGAACTCCTGAGGCGTAATCGGCGAATAATGCGCGACGATCGTTTCTTTTTCCGCCGAGAAGCTTTCGTTGATATGCGCATGGAAGTACCAGGCGGAGCTGCGCAGTCCCGGCCAATTCAGGTGCTCCGATACGATCTCGATCCACTGCGGGGCATACATGGCGGCTTCGAGCAAACGCTGCTCCGAAATTCCCGTGCCTGCGAGCTTTTGCGCAAGCGCGGCCGAGTCGTCGCCTTCTGCCGGATGGCAGACTTTAAGCAGGTGGCTGAGCGATTCCTTTTTCGTCTGGTTGTCGCCGTAGCCGTAAATGTAACCCCGCACGAACGTTTCCCCGCCGAGACTGACCAGAATACGGATAAAAGCATCCAAACCTTCGATTCGCTGTAAAGCCATCGTCAGCGGAGTCGCTTCGGTTGCAAGATCGCCGCGCGCCAGCTCGATTTCCAGCAGACGACCCACGATGGCCGCCATGATCGCTTGCAGCGATTCGCTTCGCTCCAGCTCTTCCGGCGGATGGCTCGTCAGATGTCGCATCATGTAATTGGCGTTTTCGCCCAAAAGCTGCTTGTACACCTCGTTGTCACCGATGAAGCCCAGCGTATGCGCTTTGAAAACCATTCGGATATCCAGCATCGAACGGAAATGGACCTCGTCGAATTCCTGCTGTCTACGGTCATAGCGGTAACACAGCGATACGTAGCGTTTGAACGACGCATCGTCGTGCACGCTGCGGCGAAGGACGATCATCCAGTCGGCCGCAAGCGCCGCCCAAACCGGCTTTTCTTTTTGCGGCGCATGCTCCGGAAAATCCGCCAAAAGCCGTTCCGTGGCCGATGCCGCCGCCTCGAAAACAGGTGCCGGGGCAGAGTCTGCGTAAAAGGCGCCGATCAGCGTGGAAACGGTATCCGCATAACGGCACTTGTCCAACGCTTTCCACAGCTTTTTCAACCGTTCGAGCGGATACAGGCCTGAAACGAACTCTTCCCGCCAACCGTCGAGCAGACGAATCCGCTGCATTTTCTGGTAATCGTAATAATCGGAAAATTCGCTGTAGAAGTCGTCCAGCGTTCCCGACAATTCCTTGGTTTCCACGATCATGTACAGGTTCAGCAGCTCTTCCGCTCCGAATCCGCTGTTTTCCAGATAAGCCGACCATTTTTCGGCCAACGGGTACAGTTCCAGCGCAGAGTCCCGGGCATAATCCGGTTCCAGCATCGGAATGTTCGAACCCGTGCGGTAAGCCGTCTGACGAAGCTCGGTGCCGAGCAGCAGCTTCTCTTTGGCACCCGCGTAATATTGCACCTCGTACTCCGTATCGCGCAAGCCGTGCACCAATTCGTCCAACCCGCGAATGAATCCGGCCGCTCTCTCCTCGTCCAACGAAAAGACCCGATCGAAATCCGCCTGCTCGCCGCCCGGCTGCATCAGCCACTCTTCGGTCGCGTCGGGATCATACAAGCCGAAACCTTTGGCCGCCGAGTATTCGCTCCGCGTTCCCGGGGACTCCAACTTTTTGAGCAGCTGCGATTCTTTCGGGGTCGGCTCGTTCACTTTTTGCGCCAGGGGCAGCAGCCGTTCATAATCTTCCGCCCGCTTCTCGTCAGCCGACAGCTCGGTCAGCAGTTCCAAGCCGGCCAGACGCTGAAGTTCCGCCTTGGCGCCGAGCAAACGACCCAACGCGTCTTCCAGCGAAGCCTGTTGTTGGCTCAACAACAGACCGATCGCGCTTTGACGGAGCGATCCTGTTTTGAGCTTCAACAGCGCCTCCACCCGTTGCAGCTCCGAATCGTTCAGCTCGAGGCCGCTAGCACGCTTCAGAGCCGTTTCGCGATTATGCATGTTTTTATCCGACAGCATGGAGAAAATGAACTCCCGCTGCTTCGCTTCTTCCGGATGAACCAAGAAGAATTTTAATAAATCATTGCGGCGGTCGGCATTCATCAGAGGAGACAAGTCGATCAGGCGGGATACCCATTCGCGATCCATGTCGTAGGCGGTCAGATACATCATTTTGCGCAGGATTCCCGCAGGGTCGTAAGTGTAGGACAAGAAGTCGAGCGCGCCCGACTTTTTGCTGATCGTCTTGGTCAGTCCGTCGCTGAGCACCGAGGCCAAAGCTTCAAACTGCTCGCGGCGCGCTTCTTTGTCGTCGAAACCGGGAGCGCGATGAACCTTCAGCTTTCTCCGTTCATTTTCCATCCAAGAGATCGATTCATTTTCTTCGTCTTCGCTTATCCACTCCAAAGCGTAATCGTATGTATAGTTGTTCATCATCCAATACAGCAGCTCGGGATCGCGCTCGCCGCCGAGCAGAACGTGCAGCGCCGACACGTATTTGAAATGTTCGTATTGGCTCATGGAAATCACGTATTGCGCCGCTACTTTGCGATAATGCGGTCCGTTTTCCATGATGCGGTTCACGCGCGCCGGAAGCTCGCTTTCTTCGATCAGCGCCTGAGTGAACAGCCCGACGAACACGTCCTGGGCATTGCTCGAATCCAACCATTCCTCGCGCAGCTTGGCATCGTTCATTCCCGAGTAGATCTTTTCCAGCATCTTGGCGACCACTCGTTCGTCGGACACGTCAAACGGCATTCCCGTCCATACGGCAGCGGCGCGCACGATCGAAGCGTAGCGAACGAATCCGTTATCCAGAATCAATTTGAGCAGGTAAACAAAAGCTTCCGCGGTACCGAAGTCCATACTTTCCACGATCGATTGGCGCAAGCCTTCCTGCAGGCGCGCGGCGATCAGCAGATCCCCGACCAGCACGTGCATATCGGATCGGTGGCTCATCAGCATGCCGGAAATCATCTGCCGGGTAAGCAGCGCAGTCTGATTCTCGCCGAGAATAATGTCTCTCAGTGCCGCTTCGACTGTCGGATCATGGTCATCCAGCCGCTGAGCGATCAGATCGGGCAGAACATGACTGACGCGATAAAAATTGCTCGTATGGGCGTTCGAATATTCGCGTTCCGTCAAGTACTTCTCCAGCGTAAAACCTGCCGCTTCCATCCACAACAAGCCGACGATCTTCGTCAGAACGCGAACCAGATGCACAGACGGCTCGGAAGTGCGGAACGGACGTCGCATATATCCGTTGGCATAAGGATATTCGGCGGCCTGATCGATCATTCGCTTCGCCCGCGAAGAGATCGCTTCCCCGGCCAAAGCAAGAACGGCCTGTTCCAGCGGCTTCAATAGCGTGTCCGGGCGGGTTTTCGACGCTTCTTCCAACAATTGGCGCATTTGCTGCACAGGCTCCTGATACTCATTCACGTAACCGTACTCCGCAATCTCCAACAAGCAGGTCGCAATCGGCGCCTCCGCGCCTCCCATTTTGCCTGAGCGTTCTTTCAGCGTTTCAAAATACTGCTCTTCCCGCTTCTGCTGCAACTCTTCGTTCATCTTTCGTTCGCCTCCCTAGATTTGATTCGCCGTATGCGATGCGCGATTCAACTTACCGGCCCCATAACCCGCCTGCCAGCATCGTAAAACGCATGAACACAACTTCATCACCGTCTGCCAATGTTAAGGGAGCATCCAACCCGGTGACTTCTTCCTGACGCACAAAAACCCGATACAAACCATCTTCCAAGCCCAATAGCGCAGCAGCTACAGCCGAATCTTCATTAGCTGGCTGTTCCCCGTAAATCGCCTTGAAGCCGACTTTCCCGTCCTTTGCGCCACTGTCGATCTGCTGTTCGGTTAGCGCCCGAAGCAGATCGTCGCCCGTGCGCCGTTCTTCGTATTCGCTTACCGTCAGCCGTACGATTTGTTCGATCAACTCGCGCAATGTGCGCGGCATGCCGGGCAAGTCCAGCTCGCGCCCTGCTATGCCGCGCTTGCGACCCGGACTTTTGACCAACGCGGTCAGCTTCATCGTTGTTCCTCCCTCGCAATTCGACTCCTTGCGATCTTCGCTTGAGTCAAGAGTATCTTATCCAAAAAAGCGAATGCGTGTTCCCTTATTACTTAAGCTCTATTCTACCAGAATTCGCCACACAAAAAAACCCGCCGCAAGAGCGGTCGGGTCTTAGGCGCAAAGTCTTGGGTATGCAAACTCTCCTGAGAAAAACCAGGACTTCCGTCTTGAAATAAACTTATTCGTCCAAAGCGGTACGCGCAAGCGACTGAAGCACGGCATCTTCCATCGGCGGATTATGCAGACCTGCCCGCACATCCCGATAATACCGCTCTAATGGCACGCTTTTCGACAAGCTGGCTCCGCCTACGATCTTCATCGCTTTATCGACGGCCTGCGCGGCAAGATGGGTGGCATTATATTTGACCCAGCCGAACTCCGGTCGCATGGTCGCGCGTTCATCGGGCAGTCGATCCCAACGATCCGCAATGTCATACAGCGCCGTACGGGCCAGACGCAGCTCGCTATCGATCTGTCCGATCCATTGGCGAATATGAGGCAGTGTGGCAATTGGTTCCTTCAAACTGTTCGGTGTGTAATTTTTCGCAAAATTCAGGGCGTAATCGCGCGCGGCGTACGCAATGCCCAGATAGCAGACCGGAATATGCAGCAGCCAACCGTCTCCGTCATCCACGCCGCCTTTTGTCTCTCCGGGCGTGTAGATGCCCATTACCTGCTCGTCCGGCACGAACACTCCGTCCAACACGATATCGTGACTGCCCGTAGCCCGCATGCCGAGCGTATCCCAGGTTTCTTCCAAGGTCACGCCCGCCGCTTCGCGCAATTCGGCCGCACGCCGCTCGGAAGCCTTTGCACGACGTGCGATTTCCGCTGCTTCCGGCAGTGGCGCTCCTTCGTCAAACGGCGATCCGATTTCAGCCTGGTAATCTGTATGAAGCTCGCCTAGACGAATAATAAAATCCCCAACTTCCGGCGAATTCTCGATGCCTGCGCTCACGATGTAATCCGTCAGCAACGGACTGAGCGTGCTGTACGTTTTACGCCCGCTTAGCTTCCATCCGCCTTCCACGCGAACCGCCGTCGTCTGCGGGCGACCGCCGCGTGTCGGGCTTCCGGTCGCGCGTTCGCTGGCGAATTTGTTGATCATCGCGCCCGAACCCGCGACATCCCGGCAAAAATTCGAGTAGCTCGGCTCCGGCCAGATATCGGTCTCCCGATAATGCAGCATCATCCCGCCGTGCCAGCCCGCGCTCAGCGCTGTCGAACCGTCGCCGCGCGCGATCCGCTCCTGCACCAGCAGCCATTCGTACAACGATACGCCGTCGCCGCCCTGCTCCTCGGCCAGCGTCAGCTTGGCATATCCTGCCGCTTTTAATTCTTCGAAGTTCTCGAACGGAAACGAACCTTCCCGGTCATGCTTGGCGGCCCGCTCCGCGAAACGTTCCGCCAGCCGGTCGGCCCAGACCGCAAGTTTCGCTTCCCGTCCGTTTCGGATAAATGCGTCGATCGCTTTGGTTTTCACTTTTGCTCATCCTTCCTGTTCGTCTGCGGCTTTCTCTATAGAGTCTTCGCCATCATATAATCGGTCACGACATATCCGGCTTTCCCGTATACGTGCAGCGCAGCCGGGTTATGCCCGAACACGTGCAGCCGGATGCCGGACGCTCCCAACGATCGTGCCGTTTCGTCGAGTGCGTTCATCGCGGCTTGTCCGAGTCCGAGCCCTTGAACGTCGTCTTCGATCCGAATCTCGTACAAAAAAGCCCTCTTGCCGGCCGGCGCATCCGGCACATGCAGCCAGATACAGCCGACGTTCTGCTGCTTCTTACCCCAATAGATCGTATACAAATAATGTTCCCGCGTCGCCGTACCGTTCGGTAGATACCGGCTGTACGTCTCTTCGGACAACTCGGGCGCTTCCGATTCCGTCCACACGCCGGCTTTGACTTTGTCTTTCGCGTATTCGATCATAGCCCTTGCGCGGAAAATCCGGAATTCTTCTTCGCTCATCGGCATCAACTTCACATTCTCCATTGCCGCTTTCCCCCTCCGTCTATTCGTCTGCCTGCATGGTATACCTGTTTGTTTCCCGATGCAAGCAAAAGCATTCGTATAACGTTCCGATTCGCTGAGCAATCAATCGTGCGCATGATCTTATCGCGCATAAAAAAGAACCCCGACTCTCGATAAAGAGATTCGGGGCTGCCGCTGACGCGGCGGTTTGCTTCATTTGAAAAATTACTTATTCGCCGAGGCTGCCGGTCGCGTCCGAAGAATCGTCCCCTGGTGCCGGTTGTTCCGGAGCTTGAGTTCCGTCGCCGTTCTGAACGTCGCCGGAAGTGCCGCCCGATTCTCCAACCGTTTTCAGAATGTAATAGACGAATCCTTGTTTTTCGCCCGGTTCGGTAATTTCTGTTTTATCGTATTGGGTTTCCCATCCGGTCACGGTGGAAAGCTGACCGTTGCTGTTCGCAGGATCGATCCAAATCGCGACATTGACTTGATCTTGGTGCTTATTCGTTCCTAAGAGCGTCAGCTCCGAAGGATTTAGCGCGCCGATGCCTTGAGAGACTTCGATCCCGCCCCAACGATTACCTGCGGTATTCAGATTATTGGTTTTCACTTTCGAACCGTTGACATGCAGGCCGCCTTTTGCCACGCCGGTCAACGTCAAGTTGGCGAGCACGACACCCTCGGAGTCATACACTTGCAGCGCGTATTCGGACGAGTTGGTGATCGTCAGATTACGCATGCCTACGTTATCGGCTTGAAGAACGATGAATTTCACGCCTTGCACGTCGATCTTCTGGTCGTTGCCGTCGATCATGATACCCTGTCCCGTGACGTGGAGTTCTTCCGTAATTGCAATTCCGCCGGTCAGCTTCATTTGAACGCCGTCGATCGCGACCAACTGCTTGAACTCGAACAGCGAAGACGTCGGGATCACGGTATTTTTCAACTGATAATACGTGAAGCTCTGCTTGTCCTCCGGATGATACGACAGATATCGACCGGTCTGATCGACAACGCTGGACGCATCGTCCGTTCTTCCGTTCGGGTCGATCCAGATCGGCGTTTTTCCGTTATCGTCGTGAGTATTGACGCCGGTAACGATCAGTTTCGCAGGGTTCGGAGCGGCTGCACCTTGCGAAACCTCGATTCCTCCCCAAGCATTGTTCAGCGTATGGATACCGTTGACTTCCACTTCGGAACCGTTGACATGCAGACCGCCTTTTGTCTCGCTGGTCAACGTCACGTTGTTCAGCTTCACGCTTGTCGAATCGTAGACTTGAAGAGCGTATTCGCCTTTTCCTTCCGCATTCGCTTTATTCACGATCGTAAGGTCTTGAATGTTCACGTCGTTCGCGCCCAACACGACGAACTTTTTGCTCGCAACCGTTAAGGAATAAGTTCCTTCCGGCTTCGCTCCGCTGATTTCGATCCCTGATTTTTCGATACTCAGCTCGTCAACGATGCTGATATCGGCAGTCAGCACGATTTTGGCGTTTTCATAAGACAACGCTTGACGCAATTGCGCTTCGTTCGATACCTGCCAAGCTTGATCCTGGGCATGGTAGTACGTGTACGTACCGCTATTGTCTTGCTTGGCATTCGCTTGTACCGCATAACCGGAAACGTCGCCGGACACGATGTTCATCGCATCTTGATCAACCGGATTGATCGTCCAGATGCCGACATTTTCGCTCAACGCGTTCGTGCCTGCAAGAACCAATTCGGAAGGAGCGGTTACGTCTTTGCCTTGAGATACCTCGATGCCGCCCCATGCGTTGTTCGCCGTCGCAAAGTTTTCGATCGTCGCTTTGGAGCCGTTTACCAACATGCCGGCTTTTTTCGACTGCTGCGAAACCACGTTTCGGAAAGAAGCGGCGGACTGATAGACATGGATGTTATAGTTGGCGCTTCCGGTCACCTTCAGATCATATACGTTTGCCGCTTCGACGTTCCAGAGCAGCAGCTGCGCACCGTCTTTTTTAACGTCGGTAAACGTAATCGTTTTGTCGGCGCCGTCAAGTTCGATCTGCTTGAGATCTTTGAACATCACCGTCGAAGCCGTTTCGATATCCGCACTCAGACGAACCTTGTTGCCGTCAAACTTAGCAGCGTCTTGCAGTTCTTCGAGCGTACTTACCGACCGGTAATCGACAACGGCGGCTTTCAGAGCCTTCGTCGCTTCGCTGAGATCGGTTACCGCTTGCTTGACCGCTTCTGCGGAAGGTTCTTCGCTGCTTTTCACGGCTGCGGCAGCTTCGATCTCCTGACTGAACTTGTTATAATCGGCTTCGCTTACTTGACCTGTATTAAAACCGATCTGTTCTTCGTATTTCTCGAACAACAGGTTAGCGGCGCTCAGCGTTTGAGTCAGCTCCGCAAGATCCGCTTTTAACGTCAATTGATCCTGCGCCTTTTCGAGATCGGTTTTCGCTTGATCCACGGCTTCTTGCGGCGCGTTCGCGTTCGCCACGATCTGTTCCGCCGCATCAAGAGCTTCGGCGAATACGGTCCAGCTTGCTGCCGTGTAATCTGCTGCTTTCAAGTCTTCTTTGTCGATAGCGCTCAGCAAAGTCTCGAGATCCGTTTTATCGGCCGGCGCTTCCAAACCATCTTTGGCGTCGGAAAGCGTCTGCAGCGCCGCGTTTACTTCGACTGCCGTCGCATCTGCTTTTTCGCTTACTTCAGCGGCTTTTGCCAGAGCCGTCTCTAACACGCTCCAAGTTGCCGGTGTGTAGTCGATTTTTTTCAACGTTTCTGCCGCTTCGATCGCTGCGTTCAGTTGTTTGATGCTGACCAACTCGCCGATCGCCGTAGTCAGCTTGCCGATGGCTTGCGCCACGTCCGTCTCGCTGGCTTCCGGACTTTCTGCCACAGCTACCGCAGCTTCGATCACGGTTTGGAGATTGTTCCAACTCGTCGCCGTATAATCGTCTTTATTCAGCGATTTCGTGTCTTTCAGCGCCGTAGTCAAACCTTCTTTGCCTACCAGCTCTTCCAATCCGTCATACGCTTGCTTCAAATTGCCGAGAGCGGTGCTTACTTCTTCTTCCACCGCATTCGCGTCTTCGCTCACTTCCGCAGCTTGTGTCAAAGCCTCTTGGAACTTCAACCATGTCGAAGGTTTGTATCCTTCGGCTTCGATCTTTCCAGCCGCTTCGATTGCCGTATTCAATTCCGTTTTATCTGCTCGCTCAACCAACGCTTTCTGCGCCGTCGCAAGTTTCGAAGCCGCAGCATCGATCTGTGTTTGCGTCGCGGCGGCCGAAGCCGACACGGATTTCGCCGCCGTCAGCGCTTCGCTGAACGTTTTCCAACTCGAAGGCGTGTATGCCGCTTCTTTTTCTTGGTCCGACGACGCGATCGCTGTGTTCAAAGCAGTCTTGTTGATGCTCGGAGCCGGATTCGAAGGTGTGGTGCTTCCTCCGCCCGCGTTTCCTCCTCCTGTCGAAGGAGCAGGCGGCGTGACCGCCGGCGCAGCAGGAAGCGTTACGGAATTCGCGCCGCTGCCTTGCACCGAAGCCGGAGCTTTGACGAACGATGAACCTGCTGCGGTTTCGTTGACGACGGCCGTTTGGATCGTGCCGTTACCCAGCAGTTTCACGACGGCATCCAGTACCAGTCTAGCCACGGTCGCTCCGTCGGCGACTTCAACGGACGTACCGGTCGCTTCTGTTCCGACCTGCACGCTGCCTACGCTGCCGCGTGTCAGCTGTACGGACAAAGCCGAGGCTTTAACGTCCAGCGTATCGAACGTGCCGTCCAGCGTGACCTGCGCGCCTGCCGGTAGTTGAGCCGCGAGTTCCACATCGGTGAAGCCTACGCCGCTGACGTCCTTTTCTTCGAGCTTGACAGGCGATTGCACAACCACGGAAGCGGTGGTCGTCGAACCTTCCGCCACGATGCGTACCATGCCGTTCTGTTTATTGACTACGATATTGACCAGCACGCTGTCCACGAAGTGAACGGAATTCGCGCCGCCGCCTTGCACGTTGGTCGTTCCGTGCACTCGCACGCCGTTCAACGTCACGTCGCCGCTGCCGATTCCTTCGGCCAACAAAATATTGCCTTTGACTTCCGTATTGCGAAGCGTGACGCCCGCCGCGCTAATCACCACGTCGCCTTCAATTACGTTCATGCCTGTTTCCGGTCCGTATGTACCCGGTCTATCGTAAGCAACTGCTTTGTTCGCGTAAGCCGCGTTCAACAGCACAATCGCTTCCGCCCGGGTCAACGCGCGTTGAGGAGCGAAGCTTCCGTCGCTGTTGCCTTTCAGGATGCCTTTTTGCACGGCTGCGGCCACGCTTTCTTGGCTCCAAGACGAAATTCGGTCGGCATCCGCGAAAACGCTGAGCGCGCCGGTGCTTTTGGCATTTAGACCGAGAATGCGCGCGACCATAACTGCCGCTTCTTCGCGGGTCACGTTCGCCGTCGGACGGAATTTGCCGCCGCTGCCTACGATATATCCCGCTTGAACCGCTTTGGATACGTCAGAGAAAGCCCAATTCGCTGCCGGTACATCGTTAAACGTCGTGCTTGCCAACTCTTTGTAACCGAACAAACGATTGACCATAACCGCGAACTCCGCACGGCTGATCGTGCCGTTCGGCTTGATCGTGCCGTCCGCGTAACCTTGCAGGTTGCCTTGATCCAGCCACTGCTGAATTTGCGTTTCCGCCCAATGCCCGCGAATATCCGATGCGGACGGCGCCGCTCCCGCGGTTCCGACCGTTCCCAATGCCAACCCCAAGCTCAAAATCCCCGTAAATGCCTTTTTCCCCGCTCTGCCCTTCTTGCTCATGTTCCCCTCCGCCCGAACCTTCGGGTCCGCCTCTTCCAAAAGAATGCGTACCGGTCCTAATATGTGGTTTATTAACTCAAGAGGAATCATAATGCTTTAAAATCAAAAAAAAAACATATTTTCGTAATGACGAATTTCTCTTTACCTATTCGGCGAATTGTGTTCATATGCTAGATAAAGCAGCTTTGCAAATATCCGCCGATCCGCTTCGATACGTCCGATTTCTTATCGTTCGCGATCAAAGCGGGATACGCGTAATCGGCGAAATAAATATTTTCCCCTTCCAAACGTTCGACTTTCGACATGTTGATCAGAAACGAACGGTGCGTCGACAAAAACGGTCCGTTTTCCAAATAATTGCGATAAGCTTTCAAAGAAATCCGTGTATGCAATTGCCGTTCGCGCGTATGGACGATCACGTCCCGATTGAGCGACTCGATAAACAGAATCTCGGAAGAGTCCAAATGTTCGATATTCTCGTCCACGAGCGGAATTCGGACGGTTTCGAATTCCGCTTCGCGTTTGTTAAGATGCTGAGTCAGATGCAGTTCTGCCTGCCGAACTTTGAAAGGCGTCAACGGCTTCTCGATAAAATCGACGATTTCCATATTTCCAGCATACGAGCAGTAAGGGAGAGACGACGTAAGCAGTAGAATCGGAAGATCGAAAGTCGCAAGCGCCGAATCGGCGATTTCCGAAAGCCCTTCCAACTCGCTGTCCAACAGCAAAGCTGAAAAATCGGGACACTGTTCGAGCGTCCGCAGCAGTTCGAAGCTGTCAGCGGCGGAGGCTTGTACGAACATCCCGGTTGCGGAGTTGACCAGATCCGCGATGTTGTCTTTCGCTTCCTTATCGCTTGCCGCGAGTAGAAGCCGAATGTTTGTCATGGAAGTTCTCCTCTGAATCTGTACTTTGTTCCCATAATTGATTGGAATTTATCTAGGCTTACTCTCCTGATTTTTAGTCCTTTAGACTTAAAAGTCAACACACAATAAGCATGTATCAAGAAATATAAGGGTTTAAAAATAGAAAAACCACTAAATTGTAAAAAAGATACCAAACTAATAAACACGAAAAAAAGCCATCATATGGATGATGGCTTTTTTCCTATTTTTCGACATTTTTTTCACTTCTCGCTAAGCACCGAACCTCGTCCGATACCCGCACTTCCGGCACAACTCCTCAACCGCCTCACGACGGGAAAACCCGTACACGATATCATTAGCGCGCTTGCTTTCCACAATCTCGGAAAACTCCTGCTCCAGCACGTTGCCGAGCTTCATCACGCCTTCACCGTCGAGACAGCAAGGCACCACGGTCCCGTCGACCAAGATCGCCGCATGGTTGCGCAGCGCGTGGCAGAAGCCTTTTCCGTCGTCCTCCGGCGCGCTCAGGCTCGGCCATTGGAACTCGTGATCCTGATTCAGGTAGACGTTACGGGACA
>Ga0308157_10004774_pt1 | contig 17637 bp, 17 predicted proteins | sample PhyBR1_FD_201035 | JGI IMG/M metagenome (GOLD analysis project Ga0308157, IMG submission 201035) | Phyllosphere microbial communities from UC Gill Tract Community Farm, Albany, California, United States - DLSLB.R1 | ecosystem: Host-associated > Plants > Phyllosphere > Unclassified | place: USA...
CCTGATACCGAATAATAAAAAGCAATAATTGTAAATTTGCACCAAACAAATACGAACGAACATGCAGCATATTATAGACCGGTTCATTAGTTATGTAACCGTTGACACCGAATCTGACCCGAATTCTGATACTACACCGAGTACCGCCAAGCAATGGGACCTTGCAAACCAATTGGTGGAAGAACTTAAGCAGATTGGGCTTGAAGAAGTAACCATCGATGATAATGCCTACATCATGGCTACACTTCCTTCCAATGTGGAGCATGATGTGCCGGTGATAGGTTTTGTTTCCCACTTTGACACCACCCCCGACTTTACGGGGGCTAACATAAAGCCACAGATCGTAGCGAATTACGACGGCGGCGATATCATCCTGAACAAGGAGCAGAATATCGTGCTGTCGCCTGGTTATTTTAAAGACCTGTTGCAATACAAAGGCCAGACAATTATAACGACCGATGGTACTACCTTACTTGGGGCCGACGACAAGGCCGGTATTACCGAGATCGTTACCGCCATGGAATACCTGATACAGCATCCGGATATAAAACATGGCAAAATACGTATCGGTTTTACCCCGGATGAGGAAATAGGACGTGGCGCGCATAAGTTTGATGTAGCCAAATTTGGTGCCGACTGGGCATATACTATGGATGGCAGCCAGATCGGCGAACTCGAATATGAGAACTTCAACGCTGCGGGTGCCAAAATAACCTTTAAGGGCAAAAGCGTTCACCCGGGATATGCGAAGGGTAAGATGATTAACTCGATGCTTATTGCGAATAAATTTATTTCCAAACTTCCAAAAGAAGAAGTACCAGAGAAAACGATGGGCTACGAAGGCTTTTTCCATGTAACGGGACTTACCGGAAGCATTGAGGAAACCACGGTACAGCTCATTATCCGCGACCATGACAAGAAGAAATTTGAGAAGCGAAAAAAACTGGTAAAGAAGATCGTTGGCGAGATCAACCGCAAATACGAGAAGCAGTTTGGAGCTGACATTGCCATTGCTGAAATAAAAGACCAGTACTACAACATGAAGGAAAAAGTGGAGCCGGTATTCCACATTATAGATATAGCAGAGCAGGCCATGAAAGACCTTGGCATAAAGCCACTTATAAAACCGATACGCGGCGGAACCGATGGCTGCCAGCTGTCGTATATGGGCTTGCCGTGTCCTAATATTTTTGCCGGCGGACATAACTTCCATGGCAAATATGAGTACGTACCCGTTGAGAGCATGCAGAAAGCAGTAGAGGTGATCGTACGTATCGCCGAACTGACTGCACAAAAGAATAACGATGGAGGAAAAAAAGAAGGTTTGGGATAAAGTGAACCTTTGGGAAAACGAACTGGAAACCCTAAAAGCCATATTGGCTAAAACCGGGCTTACAGAAACCGTAAAGTGGGGAGCGCCAACGTACACCTACAACGGCAAAAACGTTTTGGGCATTGGCGGCTTTAAGAATTATTTTACCATCTGGTTCTACAAAGGCGTATTCCTGAAAGACCTGAAAAGCGTATTGGTAAATGCGCAGGAAGGCACTACCAAATCTTTAAGGCAATGGCGATTTGCTTCGGTAGAAGATATCAATGAAAAGCTGATACTGCAATATGCCGCTGAAGCTATTGAAGTGGAAAAAGCCGGTATGGCCGTAAAGCCTGGCAAAAAAGAATTTGAAATCCCCGAAGTATTGCAGAAAGAGCTGGATGCTTCGTCTGAAATGGCGGCTGCTTTCGCCGGCTTTAAGCCCTATAAGCAAAATGAGTTCCTCGAATACATTGGCAGTGCCAAACGCCTGGAAACACAACTCGCCCGCCTTGAAAAGGTAAAACCGCTTATTCTTGAAGGCCGTGGGCTGAATGATAAATACAGGTAGTTCTCCGTTTCAGTCACAATTTTCAGTAAATGTATACTACAAAAAATCCCCATCATGTAAAACGTGATGGGGATTCTTATAAAAGTCCGCTGCTATAGCAGCGATCAGGTTGCCTGTATATGGCGGCCATTACTTGCCGGTGTTGCTGACCGGTTTCCGCATATTGCGCCGGCGTAGGTTTTTGCGGTGCACGAACGGGTGGAAAGTGCAGCGCCCCTTACAGCCTCCTCCGGCAAAGCTGACTACCCGTCATCTTCGCTTTGGCAGCCAGAACAAATGCTCCCTGTTTATATTGTAAAATTATGCATCAGTTTCTTATACTCGTCTTAAGGGCAGCATAAGGACGTGTTAAACTTAAAGTCGGAGGTCAGTTGCCAGAAGTCGGAGTATGGGAATCGGAGGTCGAAAACAAATGCCGAAATAAAAAGTCCGATGCCGGGTATTACAATACACCGCATCGGACTTCTCTTTTTTGAAGGTTACGCTACTATCCTCGGGTAAAAAACAGTGCACATCATGCCTTCACTCGCCTTATCGGAGTGCGGGCAATGTGGTGTCTGGAATTTGGAGCATTTCAGGCAGTCGGTTCCCCTTGTCAGTACAGCACGGAACTCGTATGCCCCGCAAGCCTGTGTTTCTGCTGTAATTACTTCGTGTACGTTGCACACCTGGCCTTTAATATGGTGGTCGCAGTTGCCGCAACAATTTGCTAATCGGATATCCATAACTTTATTATTTTTGGTTCTCACATAAAATTACGCAGAATAACTTTTAGACAAATTATAAATAACTGTTAAACAGTTATTTATAAACAGAATGATTAAAAATAAGGCAATAAAACGCTGGTGTTAAAGAAGGTAATAAATATCAACTTTTATATCCCTTTACTTTAACTCCATATTAGTGGTATCTTTATATCATGCAAGTAATTTTGGAGCAAATAAGAAATTATGCGGACAATGCACATGGTGAACAAAGGCGGCGTTATAAACCCGACAGGTATATTGTACATCCTATACGGGTAATGGAAACGTGCCGGCAATATACGGATTCTCTTCCTGTACTGGCAGCCGCGCTACTGCATGATGTACTGGAAGACACACCCGTATCTGAAGATGAGCTATATGCTTTTTTACATACAGTCATGAGCACCGGAGATGCGGATAAAACTCTGAATCTTGTAGTGGAAATGACGGATGTATATGTAAAATCTAAGTACCCCAACTATAACCGCAAGATGCGTAAGAAACTGGAATTAACACGGATAGCCAAAACCAGCCCGGAAGCACATACAATTAAATATGCGGATATACTCGACAATACATTTGAGATTATTACCGATGACCCGGATTTTGCTCCACGCTATCTTCGGGAATGCCTGGCTATACTGACCGTTGCAGATAAAGGGAATAGAGTATTGTATAAAATAGCCTTAGAGGCCGTTAGAGGGAATCTAAAATATCTTTAGTTTTTACCTTAAAAACTCATCTTCCCCAACGTTTCGATAACATAATTGTGCATCACTTCTTTGTAGTCGAGATGCGTCACGATGCGGAGTTTATTTTTACCCAGTGAAGAAATAAAGATATTCTTCTGCTTCAGCTTTTCTATAAATGCTTTTTCGTCGTACTGTGGTTTCAGCGAGAAAATGAGGATATTCGTTTCTACAGGCTCTACCTTCTCGATCCATTGCATTTGCTGGAGAAAGTTCCCCAATTGGCGTGCGCGCCTGTGGTCTTCTTCGAGGCGGCCTACATTGTTTTGCAACGCATACAATCCCGCTGCCGCAAGGTAACCGGCCTGGCGCATTCCGCCGCCCATGATCTTACGGATGCGCATTGCCTTACGGATATGCTCCCTGCTTCCCACCAGTAGTGAGCCTACCGGCGCCCCCAATCCTTTAGACAGGCACACCGAAATGGTATCGAAAAGTTCGCCATACTGTTTGGGGTGCTGTCGTTTCGCTACCAACGCATTCCATAACCTGGCGCCATCGAGATGGTATTTTAGGTTGTTGGCCTTGCACACCTCCCCTATTTCCATAAGGGTTTGCAGCTCATAGCAGGCGCCTCCGCCTTTATTTGTGGTATTTTCTATACATACAAGGCTGGTAAGCGGGCTATGGTAAAAATCCGGTGGGTTGATGCCATCGGCCACCTGTTGTGCCGTGATCATGCCCCTGTCGCCGTCAATCAGTTTGCAGGACACGCCGCTGTTTACCGCAGCGCCTCCTCCTTCATAATTGAAAACGTGTGCCCATTTATCGCAAATAAGCTCATCCCCCGGATTGGTGTGCAGCTTTATAGCCGTTTGGTTGGCCATTGTTCCCGAAGGGAAAAACAATGCGGCTTCCATCCCGAAAAGGCCTGCCACGGTTTCCTCAAGCTCGTTTACAGCAGGATCCTGCTTAAAAACGTCATCGCCCACTTTTGCCCTGAACATCTGCTGGAGCATTTCGTGCCCTGGGCGGGTAACCGTATCACTCACTAAATTTATTTCCATATTATTAAAAAGGATAGCGTATTTTTGCGATAATACAAAACTACACATTTATGACAAATACCGAACAAATAAAAGGTATTATAGAGCGCCTTGGTGCGCTGAGGAGGTATCTTTGACATCGACAGGAAGTTAATAGAGATTACCAACGAAGAAGAAAAAACTTTTGCTCCCGACTTTTGGAACAACGCCAAAGCAGCGGAAATCATAGTAAAGAACCTGCGCTCCAAAAAGAAGTGGGTGGAGGACTATGAGAAAGGGAACAATATGGCCGAAGAGCTGCAGGTTATCTACGAATTCTTTAAAGAAGGCGATGCCTCTGAAGAAGAGCTGGATAGCCAGTATGCGCTAACCATTGCCCACATTGAGAACCTGGAATTCCGCAATATGCTTTCTGACGAAGGCGACAGCATGAGCGCCGTATTGCAGATTACGGCTGGTGCCGGTGGTACCGAAAGCTGTGACTGGGCTGCTATGCTGATGCGTATGTACATCATGTGGGGCGAAAAGGAAGGCTATAAGGTAAAAGAGCTTAACTACCAGGCAGGCGAGGTAGCGGGTATAAAGACCGTAACGCTTGAGTTTGAGGGCGATTTTTCTTTCGGCTACCTTAAGGGCGAGAACGGCGTGCACAGGCTGGTACGCATTTCCCCTTTTGACAGCAATGGCAAACGCCACACGTCTTTTGCATCGGTATACGTATATCCACTTGCGGACGATACTATAGAGATCGAGATCAACCCGGCAGATATCTCATGGGAAACCATGCGATCCAGCGGTGCCGGTGGCCAGAATGTAAACAAGGTAGAGACCGCGGTGCGCCTTCGCCACCACCCTACCGGAATTATCATCGAGAACTCCGAAACACGCTCACAGCTCGACAATAAGACCAAAGCGATGCAGTTGCTGAAATCGCAGCTTTATGAAATCGAGCTGAAAAAGCAGCAGGCAATGCGCGATGAAATCGAGGCCAACAAGATGAAGATCGAATGGGGCTCACAGATACGCAACTACGTTATGCATCCGTATAAACTGGTGAAAGATGTGCGTACAGCTTACGAGACCAGCGACGTTGAAGCTGTTATGAACGGTGAGATAGACGACTTCCTGAAAGCCTACCTGATGATGATGGGACAAAAGGAAGAAGACGACAAATAAGCCTGTTTAGGTTTAACCTAATTTTAACATCCTAAATTGCAGTTATTGTTAACAAAATAATTGTAATTTAGGATTTTCTTTTGAAAACTAGATAACCAATAACATCTGCCTGTTTTAGAAGCAAGTATGGATAAAACCCCTGATTTTCTTATCCCTGAAAACGATTCCCTGCGACTGGAAAAGCTTCGCGATTATGGTATTCTGGATACCTATCCGGAAGATGTTTTTGACAATATCGCCTCAATGGCAATGCAACTGTATAAAAGTGGCGGGGCATTTGTCGCTTTTGTGGATGAAGACAGGGTTTTCTACAAAGCCAATCTCAGTACTATTGCCGCTACCGAAGTACCCCGAAAAGACAGCCTTTGCTCTTATGCCATCCTGCAGGATGACTTATATATTCTTGAAGACACCCATGATGCTCCTTTCCTGGCCGATAATCCGTTAGTACAGGCTGAAGGAGGTATACGCTTCTACGCAGCTGCACCGCTTATTTCACCTGAGGGTTATAATATGGGTACGATTTGCATAACCGACAGTGTTCCGCGAAACATAAAGGCGGGAGAGCTGGAAATGCTCCGTACACTTTCCAAGATCGTAATTGACAAGATGGAAAACAGGCTGCGCTACCGCAAAGCAGTAGAATCGCAGGTGAACCTGATGAACCTTACGCTGCATGACATCAAGAATCCTCTGGCGTCCATCAACCTGGCCAACGATATGCTGCAAAGAGATGTGACGTCTAAAGATAAAATGACCGATGTGATCAAGACATCGGTAAACCGCATACAGGTACGCCTTTCCGAATTGCTGAAGCAATCGGAACTTGAGGAGACCGACCTCCTGCTCCGTATCGAAGAGATCGATGTGAACGAAATACTCACAAGACTCTATAATAACTTTGACCTGCTGGCGCGTAGAAAAAAACAGGTTATCGAACTCAAATACAATGAATCGCTGCCAAAAGTGGAAGCCGATAAAGCAAAGATATCCGATGTGCTGCATAATCTTGTAAGCAATGCCATCAAGTACTCTTATCCTGATTCAAAGATAAAAATAGAAGCGCGCGAGGCCGGCTACAACATTCATATAGAAGTGCGCGACGAAGGCCAGGGACTTGACCGGAATGACGTGCAGAAGCTATTTATGAAGTTTGCCAAACTTAGTTCTAAACCTACCGGTAAAGAAACGTCGACCGGTTTGGGATTATCGATCTCAAAATCATTTGTAGAACTGCACAAAGGCACTATTTATGCTATGAGTCCGGGTAAGGATAAGGGGACGACATTTATCGTTTCATTACCGATTAAATACATTCCGGATCGCGAACCCGATATCAGCAATGGCTGATAAAAGGAAAAGAAAAATAGAATTACGATTTTATTCGTAAATTAGTATTGGAAGTGCAACAATCCACAGAAAAGATAACCAATAAAAACCAGATGCCATACGACAAAGCCGGACAAACGCTTACCCAAAATGAGCAGCACAGGCTGGAAAAGCTTCGTGACTACCGGATCCTCGATACCCATTCGGAAGATACGTTCGACAAGATCGCGCTCATGGCGTCTCAGATTTTTAATGTCCCTAATGCGTACATCGGCTTTGTAGATGAGAAACGGGTATTTATAAAATCCAATCTCAGCAACCTCAATATAAATGAAGTCCCACGGGAAAGCAGTATTGCATCACGTGTTATCGAACAGGACGAGGTAGTAGTAGTCCAAGACATTAAAGAACATAAAGAATATCTCAACAGTCCGTTTGTAAAGACACAAAACGGCGCCCGTTTTTACGCGGCCGCCCCTTTAAAAACGCCTGAGGGATATAAAGTAGGCGTTATCTCTGTATCGGGTCCGGATCCGCGCGAGGCCAGTCCGCTGGAACTGGACATGTTAAAAACGCTGGCCCGTATCGTAGTCGACAAACTGGAAAACAGGCTGCGCTACCATAAAACTGTGGAATCGCAGATCGACCTGATGAACATTGCGCTACACGAGATCAAGAACCCACTTGCATCCATAAAGCTTGCCAATGAAGTAATTACAAAAGACTTCAGCAGAAAAGACAATATGACCGAGATGATAAAATCTTCGGTTGCTCGTATTAAATCGAAATTGTCTGACCTGTTGAAGTATTCCGAAGCTGAGGAGGCTCAAATGATGCTTTCTATAGAGGAAATTGACCTCAATGATGTATTTACCCGCTTATTGAACAGTTTTGAGCTTCTGGCCTCAAAAAAAGGGCAGACACTGTATTTTGAGATCGGGCCTGATGTGCCCCATCTGTTTGCTGACCGCGTGAAGGTTCTTGACATACTGCACAACCTTGTGAGTAATGCCATCAAGTACTCCTATAATGATGCAACGATAGAAATAAAAGCCCGGAAACTGGATAACAATATCGAAATTGAAGTGAAAGACAACGGCCAGGGCCTTGATGAGTCGGACATGGAAAAGCTGTTTACTAAATTTGCAAAGCTCAGCGCGAAGCCAACCGGAAGGGAAACATCCAACGGGTTAGGGCTGTCTATTACCAAATCCTTCGTGGAACTGCACAACGGTACTATACGTGCCCATAGCGAAGGCAAAGACAAAGGCACATCTTTCATCGTTTCGTTACCAATACGTTATAGCAAAGAGGGCAATACACCCGATTTTAATCCTTAAAGTTTGATGCTTTGATTTAATATCCTTAATTTAAAGGCGGTAAATTATAAGGATATGAACAATCATAAGGCATTATTGCACGCCCCGTCGCTTTCCGGAGAAAAATCGCTGAAAACCCTTGTTGAAAACCGTACCGTATACTCTTTGGATAATTGCGAACTCAACCTTTTTGAGACCTACCAGGAGTCAGCACTCGTACCTCTAAAATTCAACGACCTTGTAGTAACCAGCATGCTGAGGGGTAAAAAGATAATGCACCTGTTCGATGATCCCGCTTTCGATTATCTGCCGGGTGAAACCGTCATCGTACCCTCCAATGTAGAAATGAAGATCGATTTTCCTGAAGCTTCCGTGAAAAACCCCACACAATGCCTGGCGCTGGCTATCGACCATAATAAAATTGAAGAAACACTCGTCTTTCTTAACGAGCGCTACCCTAAAGAAGAAGATACCTGGAAACTGTATCACGAAAATTACTTCTTTTACAATAATACCGAGCTTGCCAATACCATCAATAAGCTCATACGGGAATGCATGAGTTATTCTGTTACCAAAGATGCGCTGGTAGACCTTGCCCTGCAGGAACTTTTGGTACGGATCGTACAAACACAGACTGTGCAGCGTACAAACGACAACAATGCCCCGGATACCGGCAGCGCGATCTATTCCATTACACAATATATCCGGGAAAATATCACCAAAAGCATCAGCCTCAAGGAGCTGAGCGACAAAGCCTGTATGAGCACCACATCCTTTTACCGTTATTTTAAAAGGGAACTGGGTATGAGCCCTATAGAATATATATTAAATGAAAAGATAAAACAGGCTAAGCAATTATTGAAGAACCCGGGCATACAGATTAATGAGGTATGCTTTCTGTCCGGATTTGATGACTGTAATTATTTTATTCGCCTCTTCAAAAAATACGAGGGTATAACACCTAAGCAGTATCAGATGCTGTATGTGAGTTGATTCGGCACTGATAAAAACGCGGATAATGCGGATTTGGCAGATTTACACAGATATCCAACTGTCCGAATGTAACTTTTCAATTACCATCTACATCAATTATTCTTCAAGATAACGTAGCGGTTCCAGATCATTTCTTTCTTCTTCTGTAAAAAGCCTCGATTCGATCATAAACCTTTTGCCCAGTGGTATCTCAAGTGAAAAACTTGCCCCTCTCCCATCAATTGCATTTAGCGTAAGGTGCGTGTGCTGCCAGTATTCAAACTGGTCTCGGCTCATCCAGAATTCACAGCCTACCACTTCCCCGAGGCAGACATCGCTGTAACCAAGCTTAAACTCACCCTTCTCGAAACACATGGGTTGCGAACCGTCACAGCAGCCTCCGCTCTGGTGGAACATCAGCTCGCCATATCGCTCCTGTAATTGTTTAATAAGCGTAATCGCTTCAGCAGTTATATCTATTCTTTTGTGCATAATGATTCATTTTAATTCCTGTAACGTCTTTAAGACTACAGAGGCATAAATTAATAAATAACCTGAAGGCCGGAAATCCGCCACAGGTAGAAAAAATAAGGCTGCCCTGAGACAGCCTTTCACCAAACTTCTAATAGTACTAAAAGAACCCTAACTTATTTTTATCGTAAGAGATAAGCATATTTTTTGTCTGCCTGTAATGTTCCAGCATCATTTTGTGGTTCTCACGGCCAAAGCCCGATTTTTTGTAACCGCCAAAAGGTGCGTGAGCAGGATACGCGTGGTAGTTATTTACCCAGACCCTGCCAGCCTGTATTGCCCTTGGCACCTGGTACAACTCGTGGGCATCACGGGTCCATACCCCGGCCCCTAGGCCGTACAGCGTATCGTTGGCAATCTCCAGCGCTTCCTCGGTAGTTTTAAAAGTAGTTACGCATACCACAGGACCAAAGATCTCTTCCTGGAAGATCCTCATCTTGTTATGTCCTTTAAAGATCGTAGGCTGAATATAATATCCTCCGCCAAGCTCACCGTCAAGTTGGTTCACTTCGCCTCCCGTAAGCACTTCCGCGCCTTCTTCCTTTCCAATTTTCAGGTACGATTTAATCTTTTCAAACTGGTCGTTGGATGCCTGGGCTCCCATCGCAACCGTTTTGTCTAACGGATGGCCAATCTTTATCGCTTTGGTACGGGCAACAACCCTTTCGATGAATTTATCGTAAATATCCTCGTGTACAAGCATTCTTGACGGGCAGGTACATACCTCACCCTGATTAAGGGCAAACATCACAGCGCCTTCCACAGCCTTATCGAAGAACTCGTCATCCGCATCAGCAACCGATTTAAAGAAAATGTTTGGCGATTTACCTCCCAATTCCATTGTTGACGGAATGATATTCTCCGCGGCATATTGCATGATCAGCCTTCCGGTAGTGGTTTCCCCTGTAAAGGAAACTTTGGATATCTTTGGCGAAGTAGCAAGCGGCTTACCGGCTTCTACGCCAAAGCCATTCACTACATTGATAACTCCCGGCGGCAGTACATCCTGAAGCAATTCCATAAGGATAATGATAGATACAGGCGTCTGCTCCGCGGCTTTTACTACAGTACAGTTGCCCGCGGCAATGGCAGGCGCTATTTTCCATGTAGCCATAAGCAAAGGGAAGTTCCATGGGATGATCTGCCCCACTACACCAATAGGCTCGTGCAGGACGATGCTTACTGTATTTTCATCATGTTCAGATATAGTTCCTTCCTCAGCCCTGATAACGCCGGCAAAGTACCTGAAATGATCGATACACAGTGGCAGGTCGGCAGCCAGCGTTTCGCGGATGGCTTTACCGTTATCAATGGTTTCTACGGTTGCCAGGTATTCGAGGTTGGCCTCCATAACATCCGCAATTTTGTTTAATATACCGGCACGATAGGCCGGAGACGATTTACCCCAGGTTTTAAAAGCTTCATGGGCAGCATCGAGAGCCAGTTCTATATCTTCTTTTGTGGAACGTGCCGCCTTGGCAAACACTTTTCCGTCTATAGGTGAAATATTGTCGAAATACTCACCTTTAACAGGAGGGACGAATTTTCCCCCAATAAAATTATCATACTTTTCCCTGAATTCAGGCCTTTGCACTATGCTCATAATCTAAAAGTTTTTTGTTGTCTTTCAAAGTTAGACAGCTATAACGTTTTAGTATAGCATAAATCGTTCAATCAATAGCACATATCGTTCAAATCAGAAAAGCGTGTCTTTGAAGAAGAACAGATAATAAATTATTGTTAATAAGCTAATTTCGAATATTTATAACCAGTGATTAATTACTAAATTTGAGAGAGTATGTTATGAATTTATCCCAAATTGATAGTAAAACGTTGTTAAAATAAATTAATGGCTAAGGAAATTAAAGCGATACAATGCCCTAAATGCGGCTCCACCCAAAAGGTAGAAATTAGGCCTGATTATTACAGATGCACTAATTGTGATACGGAATATTTTTTGGATGATGATAATATTACCATAACCCACAATGTAAATTACAATCACCCTGCAAGGGGTAATGTGCCGGTTAAAAAGCCTGCAATACTTTTCGTTGCTCTGGTATGTATCATTTTTGTTGGTACCATGGCAATGTTTTGGCTAACCTCAAATTCATCCGACACTATTGATGTATTGCCGGTCACCCCGGATACCACAGAATATAGCTGGAGGGATCACGATGTTGTAGCGTTTGCAGACCAAAATGGCAACCCTGTTTTAATTAAGTTCGGTCAGCGGGATATTGTTACAGGCGACGACAAATCGAAGTCGGGCAAATATGCTGTCTTTTACGATTTTTTATCGGAGAAAGAGATAAAAACACAGCATTTTGACATACCTACGGCAAATTCCGAAAATTTTAGATTTGAAACTTTTTCCAATGGCGATATCTACGCAATAGCAAACAGTTCGCTGCTTTATAAACTTAATAAGAAGGCCTTACTCCTGGAACCTGTCAGCGCTGTATTTAAGGAGCATCCTGAACTCTCCGCAGGTATTGCCGATTTTGATTTTATCAATAAATCCTATGGCGATGGTGTAAAGCTGCTTACTAATGACGGCAAGAATTATAAGTTTTTTCCAATTGCCAACCTTGTGTATTACGATGATCAGGTACGGCAGGCAGAGCGTGCACTAGCGGTAAAAGATACGAAAGCCAAAACGAGGACTTATTATGATTTCAGCATGGAAAGCACAAGCTTCCCGGATGAGAAGCTGCAACTGTATAAATTTACGCAGAAAGATAATCTTGGCGGCCCGAATGACTATACTTACTTTGAATGGAGTAGTTACTATGATAACAGGAGCGTGCTGAGGAAACAGCCTTACAGGGGTACTGGCGATTTGCTGATATCGTTTAACGATTTTACTCCGGAGCGTCTTTACTTTTCGCCTAAGATCCTGTTTTACGACGATGATTATGTATTAATAGGAATTAACACAACCGCCGCAAAAAATGCTAAGGTAGCTTTGCAATGCCTCGATGCCAAAACAGGTACTATTGTTTTCACCTATCCTTTTAACGATGATGTGTACCTGGATGAAAATGCTATTCGCTACAAAGGTGGCTTTGTGGTGTTTTCATCAATGTTCGCTGTGGCAGTAGATATGAATGGTAAATTAGTCAAGGAATTTAAATTATTGTAATCATGGGCCTAAGAGATTTTTTCAGGAGCCAGCTTTCACAGGTTATAGAATGGAAAGACCAGCAGCCGGATGTACTTGTGCATAAATTCCGGTCTGAAAATGATGAGCTGAAAAATGCGTCACGGTTGATAATAGCTCCCGGGCAAGGTGCAATACTGGTGTATGAGGGCAAAGTCTCCGATCATATAACCAGTGAGGGTATTTATGACCTGGAAACCGACAATCACCCGTTTATAACTACTTTGCTGAAGCTGCGTACCAATTTTGAAAGTGAGCATAAGCTTAAAATATATTTTTACAGGGCAGCTGAAGTAGTGAACCAGGGATGGGGTACTTCTCAAAGTGTTAAATACATCGACCCTGTTTATAAAATACCGGTGGAATTGGGGGCAAACGGAAGCTTTTCCTTTAAAATATCCAATCCGTTATACCTGTTTTCTAATGTAATAGGTTCTAAAGACGATTATTATGTTTCCGAGGCAAGGCAATTACTACAGAGCAGGTTTCCGCAAAGCCTTGCTTCCGTGCTTGCGCAAAGCGGCATTTCCTATCGGGATATCGATGCCCGGTTGTCGTTACTGTCGTCGGATATCAGTGCACAACTGAGTCCGGAACTTGAAAAATTAGGTTTCAGCCTGACCGACTTCAAATTAAACGGGACACTTTTTGATGAAAACACGAAAGAAAGGATAGGCAAAATTGCCGACATCACGGCCGAATCTATGGCAGCAGGCGAAGGTGGGCTAACCTATGTGGAAATGGAAAAACTTAAAGCGCTTCGCGACGCTGCTCGCAATGAGGGCGGCCTTGCCGGAGCCGGTTTACAGCTGGGAGTAGGTATGGAGCTTGGCAAAGCGTTTAATGTAGCAAAAGAAGAGCAGCTGAGTGCCGATGCACCTAATCTGGTAGAAAAGCTACAGCAGCTTAAGCTACTGCTAACCGAGGGTATTATAACCCAGGATGAGTTTGATACAAAGAAAAAAGAATGGCTCAATAAATTTTAAAAGGTATGAAACGGATAATTGGTATTATAATCGTGCTGCTAAGCTTTCTCCTTATCGGGATATTGGCGCTTAGGATATGGAATGTTGAGTTAGTGAGCCTTGATACTATCATTAAGAGCACTGCTACGTTGGTTTTATTAGGTATTGCGATTGTCGTGCTGATTATAGTTTATGGCGCTTTACTACGTGGTAAAAGCTCAGTATACAACAAACAAAGCGGTAACAGGGCGCATCCAAAACAATAAATCCATTAATTGCAACCAAGACTCTAAAAAAGTTTCAGACTCATCAGGCAAAGACAAATCTCCAAGTGACAATTTCGACAACCAAAAAGCCCCTCCGTTTCCGGAAGGGCTTTAATTATAATTCTGATGCACTAATTTTTACAATTTTTCCATCTCGAGAAATGACTAAATCGCTATTGATTTTCTTTTTATATTCAATCAGCTTTTCATACACCTTTGCCATACTTTCAGCTATTTTGATTTGCTCAGCTGTCCTTACGTGCTTTTTCATAATACCGATTTAATTTGATCAAATTTACTATTATTTATGACACTTACATCAGAGTCTTTATTTTTTTCAATTATTAACTCTGGAAATCCGTTTGAATTATCAAATATCTGTAAACTGTCTACTATTGTAATATAAATAGAGAACAAATTTTTTAATCCATTAAAATACCTCCTTTTTATAACGTCTTCAGGTATATTATGCCCTCCTTCCATTACTCTAGTTGCTACACGGTCAATGGCCAGTTCAACACTATCAAGCCAAAAAAATAACAATGTTACTCTATACCCTTCTTTTTGAGCCTGAAGAACTTTAGATTTGTAACTCTTTGTAGCAAGTGTAGTTTCAAAAGCAAAATCCGCACCTGCTCTCAAAAGGTCGTCTATTCTATAGAGCATTATTCTGCCCGCCTCAAAGGCAACTTTCTCAGGTTGGAACGGTGATAATCCCTTAGCAATCTCATCCGCATTTACAAACTCTTTACAATTTAATATTTCAGGTAAAATAGTAAAAGAAGCAGTTGTTTTTCCTGCACCATTACAACCTGCTATAATGTAAAGATTTTTCTCCATTATACAAATATATAAAAAAAGCCCCTCCGTTTCCGGAAGGGCTTTTATATCTAAAACAGATAAGGATTACTTCTGCTCTCCTTTTTCCATTCTTTCTTTAAGTTCTGCAAGCGCATCGATATCACCAAGGGTGGTTTTCTCAGCGTTGTTTGAAGATGAAGTCATGTTGTTGTCTTGTTGAGACCTTACATTCTTCTCTTCCTCATCACGGAAAGTAGCAGTGTGAGAAGCTACAACCCTTTTGAATTCTTTATTGAACTCGATCACTTTGAAATCGGCAACTTCACCTTTCTTAAGTTTCTTGCCGTCTTCTTTCTCAAGGTGACGTGTAGGGATGAAAGCAACGATATCGTCACTAAACTCTACAGTAGCACCTTTGTCAACGATCTCAGCAATAGTACCGTTATGAACTGAACCTACACCGAAAGAATCCTCATACTTATCCCATGGGTTAGCCTGAGTCTGCTTGTGGCCAAGAGAAAGTTTACGTCCGTCTACGTCAAGCTCAAGAACTACAACATCAAGCTTGTCGCCAACGTTTACGAACTCAGATGGGTGCTTGATCTTCTTAGTCCAAGAAAGGTCTGAGATGTAGATAAGCCCGTCGATACCTTCTTCAAGCTCAACGAATATACCAAAGTTTGTAAAGTTCCTTACGATACCTGTGTGGCGTGAACCTACAGGGTATTTAGTCGTGATGTCAGTCCATGGATCCTGAGAAAGCTGCTTGATGCCAAGAGACATTTTGCGGTCTTCCCTGTCAAGGGTAAGGATAACTGCCTCAACCTCATCGCCTACTTTCACGAAGTCCTGTGCAGAACGCAGGTGTGTAGACCATGACATTTCAGAAACGTGGATAAGTCCTTCAACACCTTCAGCAACTTCGATAAATGCACCGTAGTCAGCAATAACTACTACTTTACCTTTAACTTTATCACCTACTGCAAGGTTTGCGTCAAGCGCATCCCATGGGTGTGGGTGAAGTTGCTTAAGACCAAGCTGGATACGTGTTTTCTCGTCATCAAAGTCAAGGATAACAACGTTAAGCTTCTGATCAAGCTCAAGCACTTCGCTTGGGTGGTTGATACGGCTCCATGAAAGGTCAGTGATGTGGATAAGTCCGTCAACACCTCCAAGGTCGATGAATACACCGTAAGAAGTGATGTTCTTAACAACACCTTCAAGAACCTGGCCTTTTTCAAGCTGCCCGATGATCTCTTTCTTCTGAACTTCGATATCAGCCTCGATAAGGGCTTTGTGCGAAACAACTACGTTTTTAAACTCATGGTTGATTTTCACAACTTTGAATTCCATAGTTTTGTTTACGTACTGGTCGTAATCCCTGATTGGTTTTACGTCTATCTGAGAACCGGGAAGGAACGCCTCGATGCCGAATACGTCAACGATCATACCGCCTTTAGTCCTGCATTTAACGAAACCGTTAACGATCTCGCCAGTTTCATTAGCATTGATAACCCTGTCCCAAGCCTTGATAGTACGGGCTTTCTTGTGAGAAAGAACCAACTGGCCTGATTTGTCTTCACGTACGTCGATAAGTACTTCTACTTTATCACCTACTTTAAGGTTCGGGTTGTAACGGAATTCGTTAAGAGAGATAACACCTTCCGATTTTGCGTTGATGTCAACGATTGCATCCCTGTCAGTGATTCTTACTACTGTACCTTCTACTACTTCGTCACTGTCAGTTGAAATGAACGTTTTTTCAACAAGGGTTTCGAATTCCCTAAGGTTTTGCTCGTCTACCGGATCAATACCTTCTTCGAAGTTATGCCAGTTAAACTCGTTTAGGAACTCTTCTTTTGATTTTGTTTGCTCAGACATGCTGATTAAAAATTTGTATCTCGTGTCGTACCGGGTTTCGTGCAGCGGTAAAACAGCGAAAGCGTTTTACATAAAATTATTGATAAACCTTAAGGAAACCTGCCTGCCAAAAGGTGCGCAAAGATATAACATTTTTTTGATTTACAAAGCTTTACCCCCCAACAGGTATCTTAAAATAAAAAATAGGATTTACTTAACACTCTTTACCATGCCTTTAACAAGCGTTCCCGCCTTAATTGATTTACTTTAAAGCGTAGTATAAAAGAGACTAAGCACCTGTAAATCAGACCCTGTAATGACAAAAAAATTAACCAAAGTAAAAAAACACACTATATTATTATACCTGATGTTAATCAGTGGGATTGCAAATGCGCAACTTGCTATAAACGTAGATGTTACCGATGAGACCTGCCCCGGTTATGGCGCGCTTTCCCTTTCAGTATCCAATGCCGACCCTTCTGTGCCTGTAGTATATAAGGTATATCTCATGCCGGAAGAAACCATACCCGTTTGGAACAGTACAGAATCAATGGTACCTGCCCTTCAGGATGGCGACTACCTTATTGTTGCAACGCAGCAGGTAAATGGCAATACGGTTACCGGACAGGTTAATGCCACTATAAATTCCCTGTATGTTCCTGTGGAATTCTATATAGATAATACCGTTTCTGCGTGCAGCGCAAACAGCGACATGACCATTACCGTTACGGCGGGCGCACCGTCAACCTATGAAATAATAAGCGGGCCGGTAACGGTTCCACAGCAATCCTCCAATATATTTCCCAATTTGCCATCCGGAAGTTACGAAATACGTGTTACTGATGCATGCGGAAGCGGCTATATAGGCACGCATTCTTTTTTCACAGAGCA